>Ga0206823_1114_pt1 | contig 20323 bp, 23 predicted proteins | sample Alteio_BWOrgCont_81_FD_152868 | JGI IMG/M metagenome (GOLD analysis project Ga0206823, IMG submission 152868) | Enriched cells from forest soil in Barre Woods Harvard Forest LTER site, Petersham, Massachusetts, United States -... | ecosystem: Environmental > Terrestrial > Soil > Temperate forest >...
GAATCGCCTTCTCAATTCCTTGGCGGATAACTTCTCGAAGGATGTCGGAACTTTGAGCGATAGCCTGGAGGTGCGACTCTTTGTCCCTATCTGTATTACCAAACTCTTTTGCAAGACCCTGCGCAGCTGCCAGTAATGCTTGTTCAATCTGAGTTGACGCCCCCCCCGGGGCTTGTTCGTTTACCATTCCTTAAGCCACCTTCAGCATATTCCTAATCACATTCTGCAATATCCCACCATTCTTATAATATTCCACTTCCTCAATCGTATCTATCCGGCATAGCAACGGGATGGATTCGGTTTTACCCCCTCCCCTGGTAATCGTGCATTTTACGTCCATGCGTGGCGTAATATTGCCTGCTACGCCTTCGATGGTGATGGTTTCGCTGCCGTCTAACTTCAATGTCTGGCGGTTTACGCCTTCTTTGAAAACCAGCGGTAAAATCCCCATTCCTACCAGGTTCGAGCGGTGGATGCGTTCGAAGCTTTCGGCGATAACTGCCTTCACGCCGAGCAGCAGCGTGCCTTTCGCCGCCCAATCGCGCGAGGAGCCAGTGCCGTATTCTTTTCCGGCGAAGATTACCAGCGGGGTGCCATCGGCTTTATATTTCATCGCGGCGTCATAAATTGACATGGTTTCGCCGGACGGGGCATAAAGGGTGACACCGCCTTCGGTGCCGGGGAGCATTTCGTTTTTTATGCGGATATTGGCGAAAGTCCCGCGCATCATCACTTCATGATTGCCGCGGCGCGCGCCATAAGAATTGAAATCCTTTTCATCGACGCCATGTTCGCGTAAATAAGCCGCTGCCGGGCTTTTTTTGGATATATTACCCGCTGGGGAAATATGGTCGGTGGTGATGGAATCACCGAACACCGCCAGAATACGGGCGTTTTTAACATTGCCGACTTTCACCCGCTCCATCTTCATGCCCTCGAAATAAGGCGGATTCTGGATGTAAGTGCTGTTATTATCCCAATCATAAGTCTGGCCTTTAGAGATTTTTATGCCTTTCCAGCTGGCATCTCCGGCGAAAACATCGGCATATTTTTCCTTAAACATTTTCGGCGTGACGGTGGATAAAACAAGCTCTTGTACCTCCTTATTTGTTGGCCATACATCTTTGAGATATATAGGTTTTCCATCCTTGTCGGTGCCGATGGCTTGAGTGGTGATATCGATATTCATCGAACCGGCCAGGGCATAGGCCACCACCAGTGGCGGCGAGGCGAGATAATTGGTTTTGGTGAGCGGATGCACCCGGCCTTCGAAATTGCGGTTGCCGGAAAGCACTGCGGAAACCACCAAATCATTTGCCGTGATGGTTTCTTCCACCTCCGCGGGAAGCGGGCCGGAATTGCCGATGCAGGTGGTGCAGCCATAACCCACCAAATCAAACCCGATTTTATCGAGATATTGCTGGAGGCCCGATTTCTCCAGATATTCGGTGACGACTTTAGAGCCGGGAGCCAGCGATGTTTTCACCCAGGGTTTGACGGTGATACCGAGTTCTACAGCTTTTTTAGCCACCAGCCCAGCCGCCAGCATGACGCTGGGGTTGGAAGTGTTAGTGCAACTGGTGATGGCGGCAATCACCACATCGCCATTGCCAAGGTCAAAATCTTTGCCCGGGACTTTATAGCGGATATGCGTGGGGCCGGTGGATTTCCTTAAAGCAGGCAGGGCTTCGGCGAAGGAAGCGGAGGCGTTTTTCAGCGCCACTTTATCCTGCGGCCTTTTTGGGCCCGCTATGCTTGGCTCGACATGCGATAGATCCAGCTCCAACACATCGGTAAATACCGGGTCGGGCTTAGAGCTATCGCGCCACATGCCTTGCGCTTTCGCGTAGCTTTCCACTAATTGCGATGTGCTTTCTTCGCGGCCGGAGAGTTTCAAATATTTTATCGTTTCCTCATCAATCGGAAAAAACCCGCAGGTAGCGCCATATTCCGGGGCCATATTGGCGATGGTGGCGCGATCGGCGACCGGCAAATGGTCAAGCCCTGCGCCAAAGAATTCCACGAATTTATTGACGACGCCGCGCGCGCGCAGCATCTGGGTTACGGTTAAAACCAAATCGGTGGCGGTGGTGCCTTCTTTCAAGGCTCCTGTAAGCTTGAACCCGATAACTTCCGGAATCACCATGGAAATCGGCTGGCCGAGCATTGCCGCTTCCGCCTCAATGCCGCCAACGCCCCAGCCAAGAACAGCGAGGCCGTTTATCATCGTCGTATGGCTGTCAGTGCCAACGAGCGTATCCGGGAATGCGACTTCACGGCCATTGTCGGTTTTCGTCCATACAACATTGGCCAGATATTCAAGATTCACCTGGTGGCAAATGCCGGTGCCGGGCGGGACGACGCGGAAATTATTGAATGCCGATTGGCCCCAGCGCAAGAATTCATAGCGCTCCATATTACGCTGCATTTCCAGCGCCACATTCTCGCCGAAAGCGGCCTTGGTGCCGTAATTATCCACCTGCACCGAATGGTCAATCACCAGGTCAACCGGAGCTAAGGGATTAATTTTTTGAATATCGCCTTTCAAATTCTTCACCGCATCGCGCATCGCCGCTAAATCCACCACCGCCGGAACGCCGGTGAAATCCTGCATCAGCACGCGCGCCGGGCGGTAAGCTATTTCATGATGCGATTTTTTAGTCTCCAGCCAATCAGCCATTGCGCGGATATCATCGGTTTTTACGCTGCTGCCATCTTCAAAACGCAGGAGATTTTCTAAGAGGACTTTAAGCGAAAATGGCAACCGCGATAAATCCCGCCCAAGCGCCTGGCCCGCCGCATCTATGGAAAAATAATCATAGGTTTTATTGCCGGACTTTAAGGCTTTCCTGGTCTTCAAACTATCCACCGCTTTGCTCATTAGTCAAACTCCTGTTTATGATTACTTGTTTAAGTGGCGACTCATTTTAAATCTCTCCCCCGGTGTCATACTCGGGCTTTCCCTGAGTATCCATCAAGAGATATTTTTCGATAGACCCTCGTGTCAAGCACGAGGGTGACACCATCAAATGAGTCACTGCCGATTACTATACCCTGCAATGAATATAATAAAAAATTTCTTAAATATAGTTTATGAGTAAAAGCTCGTATAAAAATGCCCTTTACAAAATTTACTGTGTTAAAAAGACTATATGCTTTCAGCGCAAAACCTCTCATACCGGCGGGGGGATAAAATTATATTGGCGGATTTGAGTTTCGCTTTGGCGCGGGGCGAAGGGTTGGTTATTGCCGGGGCTAATGGCTCGGGAAAAACTACACTGCTGAAAATATTGGCGGGCTTGCTGGCGCCTGAATCGGGGAAATTAGAGTTGGATGGCACGGATATAATCGGCGGGAAAAGCGCGGAATATTTAGGCCGGATTCTCTATCTCGGGCATAAAAACGCGATGAATGAGGAATTGACGGTGCTGGATAACCTGAAATTCTGGGCCGGGCTGGCGGGAAATGAAATTCTGATTCCCGCGGCGCTGGCGTATTTCGCGCTGGAGGAATATGCCCTCATGCCTTATAAAACCCTATCCCATGGGCTGAAAAGGAGAGTGGCACTCGCCCGGCTTATTTTTTCGCAGAAGGATATATGGCTCCTCGATGAGCCTTTTGCCAATCTTGATGGCGAAACCGGCGAAAGGCTCGCGAACCTCATAGCCACGCGGCGGCAGAACGGCATGGTGATATTATCCTCGCACCAGGCGGTGGCCTTGGAGAATTTTAAAGAATTGCGGCTGGAATAATGTTTTTTATATTACTAAAACGCGAATTCCGGCTGCTGTATAAGAAGAAAATCGAGCTGTTGCAATTGCTGGTTTTCATCTTGCTCGGCCTGCTGATTTTCCCGCTCGCCGCCGGGCCGGAGCGGGCGTTGCTGGCTTCGGCGGGGCGCGGTTATATGTGGATAATCCAGCTATTCATGATTTTTCTTTCCGGCAAATTATTTTACGAGGAGGATTACCGGGATGGCAGCCTGGAGCAGCTTTTCCTGCAAATTCCGGCGCTGGAAATGCTAATCATCGCCAAATATATCGCTTATTCCTTAAATCTCATCCTGATTTCCTTGATTTCTCTGCCGTTCCTGGGTTTATTATTCGGGATAGAGGCCGGAACCATAATGAAAACCGCCGCATCGTTAATAATCGGCATTCCTTGCCTGGCGGCAATCGCGGGTTTTGGCGCCAGTTTAACGCTTGGCAGCCGCAAAGCCGGGTTAATCACCCCGATAATCCTGACGCCGCTTTATATTCCGGTGCTGATATTTTCCGTCGGCAGTGATAATTTCCTAAATGATACAGTAATACTAACTGCCCTTTTCCTGCTAATCGCCCCCCTATCTATTTTCTTCTCCGCCCTGGCGCTGAAGATTGCGATGAGGGAGTAATTAATACTTGAATTATTGCCCGCTTTTCCCCATATACATATATAATACTGCCGTCATGGCCCGAGTTTGCTTCTATAGCAAACTATAGGGCCATCCACCTTAGAGCTACGGTGGATGATCCGGAAAGCTGGATTCCCCTATAATTTTTGCGAAAGGCAAAAATTCGGGGAATGACGGCGTGTAGGAAGTGCCTGTCGAATGGGTTACGAATTATTAATAAAGGAGAATTAAAAGATGAGCGTTCTTGTAGGGAAACAGGCGCCGGATTTCACGGCTAAGGCGGTGATGGCGGATAATAAGATTAATGATAATTTCAATTTGAAGAATTATATCGGCGGGCATATCGGGATTTTGTTTTTCTATCCGCTGGATTTCACCTTCGTCTGCCCATCGGAAATCATCGCGTTCGATAACCGGATTAATGATTTTAAAAGCCGCAATGCGGAAGTGGTGGCCGTCAGCGTTGATTCGCATTTCAGTCATTATGCGTGGAAAAATACGCCGATAGAAAAAGGCGGCATTGGCAATGTGCAATTCCCGATTGTGTCGGATATCACCAAAAACATTTCCCGCCAATATGACGTATTGATTCAGGATTCCGTGGCTTTGCGCGGCACTTTCATGATCGATAAGGAAGGAACAGTGCGCCATCAATTGATAAATGACCTGCCGCTCGGCCGCAATGTCGATGAAACCCTGCGCATGATTGACGCCTTATTGTTCCACGAAGAACATGGCGAAGTCTGCCCGGCAGGCTGGAATAAAGGCGACCAGGGAATGAAAGCCGATGCCGAAGGCGTTGCGAGTTATCTGGCGAAGAATTCGAAGAAATTGTAGGAGAGGTTTCAGGTTTCGGGTTTCAGGTTTCGGCTAAATCTTGCTGAAACCCGAAACCTGAAACCTGAAACCTATTATCAATGACCAACCATCATACCTCCGTCCTCATCCTCGGTTCCGGCCCGGCCGGTTGTTCCGCCGCCATATATGCGGCGCGGGCTAATCGCAAGCCGATAATGGTGCAAGGCATTCAGCCGGGCGGGCAGCTTACCATTACTACAGAGGTGGAAAATTATCCGGGATTTGCCGATATCATTCAAGGGCCATGGCTGATGGAGCAGATGATAAAACAATGCGAGCATGTTGGCACGAAAGTTATTACCGACCATATTTCTAAAGTTGACCTTACCAAAAAACCATTTATGGCCACCGGCGAATCGGGCGACACATATACTGCCGATTCACTGGTAATCTGCACCGGCGCGCAGGCAAAATGGCTGGGCTTGCCGAGCGAAAAAAAATTCCAGGGTTATGGCGTTTCGGGATGTGCGACCTGCGATGGGTTTTTCTTCAAGAATCAGGAAGTCGCGGTTGTCGGCGGCGGCAACAGCGCGGTGGAAGAAGCGCTATATTTAACCAATCATGCCAGTAAAGTAACCATAATCCATCGGCGTGATAAATTCCGGGCGGAAAAAATTCTCCAGGAAAGGCTGTTCAAGCATCCGAAAATAAATGTCATCTGGAATTCGGAAGTGAAGGAAATTCTTGGGGCTGAGGAACCTCTCAGCGTCAATGGCGTCCGGCTGCTCAATAAAGAATCAAATACGGAAAGCGACCTGAAAGTTACCGGCGTATTCATCGCCATCGGACATTTCCCGAACACTGCGCTATTTAAAGGCGCAATCGATATGGATAATGACGGCTATATAATCACCGCGCCGGGCAGCACTAGAACCAATATCCCGGGTGTTTACGCCGCGGGGGACGTTCAGGATAAAATCTTCCGCCAGGCCGTAACGGCCGCCGGCACCGGCTGCATGGCGGCGCTGGAAATTGAGAAATATTTGGAGAGTTAGTATCTGTCATCCCGGCGCAGGCCGGGATCTAAGCGGAGAGTCGGCCTGGATCCCGGCCTGCGCCGGGATGACATCGTGGTTAGGTTAGTAAAAATCCCTATACATGTGCACGCTTCGGCTTGGCGGGGACTTCGTAATTCCGCACCGCTATCCTCATATTTATAATATTGGTACCTGCTGGGATTTCTTTTCTTGCTTCTCCCATATCCGCGACAATGCGTTTTATATATCCCTGCAATTTCACCTCGATAAGAACATAGCTAATTCCTGAAATGGACAAAGTAGCAGCCAAATAAAAAGCCAGGAGTCCAATATTGGCGATAGCGGATAAATCTGCTATCTGCTTGTGGAGGAAAAGCTTTACCGAGCCGTTAATCACCATCAAAATAATAGTATGCACCAAGTAAATCGAATAGGAGATTTTCCCCAGATATTGCGGCAGGGGCCGGTTCATCATCCTATAGAAAAATCCGCCATTATAGGAAGCCACGAGAATCAACAGCCCCAGCAATGGGAGAATCAATAAATCATTCAATTCGAACCAGGCGCAAGCGATAAGCACCGCCGCTATAAGCGCAAAAGCCGTATCGCTTTTCAACAAGGTTATAAGCCGGGGCAATTCATCCATATAAATCCGGCATAACAGTGCGCCAAAGCAAAATCCGAGCAGGCAGCGGATAACGCCATAATCATAGGTTATATCCATCACCCAATTAGGGCTTAGGAAAAGAAGTTCCGCATAGCCTATTAGGCAAAATGCCAGCAATGACAACACTAGCGCCCTGGTTAGTTTTTTAAGAAATACTGCAAATACCGGAAAGAGGAGATAAGCCATCCATTCGCAGCTGATAGACCAGGATGGATAATCCCAGGATAGCGATTGGTGTATATGCCAGGATTGGATAAGTAAAACATTGGAGATAAGAGAGGGGAAGCTGAAAGCATTTTTGGTTAGAGGTGCAACCACAATTCCGGGAAAGATATTTTCTACGATAATTTTAGCGCATATTATGAAAGCCAATATGCTGAGAATGACTATATGCAGCGGATAAATGCGCAGGAATCTTGCCCAAAGGAATTTTCGATAACTTTCAAGGGTAATTTTTTCCTTAAATAGTTTCACATAGCCCAGTGTAATTACGAAGCCGCTAAGGATAAAGAATAGATCAACCAATAGGTAGAGTTTTCTATCGGTTAAATGAATGGCTTTTATAATATGGAACCCGCTCTCGGCATGACCGAGCACTATCAAAAGAGCGCCCACGCCGCGAAACGAGGTGAGTGAAGTTAAGTAATTATGATTTGCCGGGCGTTTTTTCATAAACCTTAAGTTGTATTATGCGCTATTATTGGCGTATAATTATTAATAAATGATTAATGCCGTAAAAATATAATTGACGTGCTGATATTCCGTGATATTTTGGCTTGGCATTATGGCAAGCGAAATAAAAACCGACTCACAACAAGACAGCACGGCCCTTGGCAAGGAGCGTCCGCTCTCTCCACACCTCACGGTTTATCGCTGGCATCTTTCCATGGTTATGTCGATTGCTAACCGGATTACCGGAGTGGCGCTGGTGTTCGGCACGTTATTATTGGGCTGGCTGCTGATAGCGGTGGTGCTTCAAGCATTGATGTACCCAAACATATATAATAAAACCATAGCCCTCGTAAACACCTGCCCCGGCTATGCGCTGCTATTTGGCTGGACTCTCGCGCTTTATTACCATTTGATAAACGGCATCCGGCATTTGATATGGGATACCGGCCATTTGCTGGAGGTCCACACCGCGCGGCGTGCTGGAATCGTCGTATTAATCCTAACATTCCTGCTGACGGCTATAACCTGGTATTTCGGAATATATAGATAATGGGAAATTTCAAAACCCGGCTTAAAAAAGTAAAAGGCCTCGGTTCCGCGCATTCGGGAGTTGGCGGCTGGCTGGCGCTCCGCATTAGCGCGCTCGCCTTAATCCCGCTCACTATCTGGCTGGTTTTCGGCATGCTGCATCTTATCGGTAGCGATTATGCGCATGTAATTTCCTGGCTCAAAAACCCTATTAATACTTTACTGCTTCTTCTAGTGGTGCCCTTCACCTTTTATCATTCTTATCTAGGCCTCAAAGAAATAGTTGAGGATTATATCCACAGTGAATTCTGGAAATTTTATACCATAATAAAGCTGAAATTATTTTTCATCCTAATCACCGTGGCTGATTTATTCGCGGTGCTGTATATAAGTTTTAAGTTGTAGAATTATGTTAATATCTGCTTATCCTTCCCTAGGTTTCGTCATCCCCGCCTTGAGCGGGGATCGCTCCTATCCCCAATACGATATGCCACACGAAGTGATCCCCCGCTCTAAGCGCGGGGATGACGGGAATACGGGCGGGGATGATAGGAGGCACGCATGACCGCCTACCAAATCATCGACCATACATATGACGTAGTAGTAATCGGCGCCGGCGGGGCGGGCTTGCGCGCCACTTTCGGCATGGCGGAAAAGGGTTTATCTACCGCTTGCATCACCAAAGTTTTCCCCACCCGCAGCCATACGGTGGCGGCGCAAGGCGGCATCAGCGCGGCGCTTGGGAATATTTCCGAGGATGACTGGCGTTGGCACGCTTATGACACGGTGAAAGGTTCCGATTGGCTCGGCGACCAGGACGCCATCGAATATATGTGCAAAAACGCGCCGCGCGCGATTATCGAGCTGGAACATTACGGCGTCCCGTTTTCCCGCACCAAGGAAGGCAAAATTTATCAGCGGCCTTTCGGCGGCATGACAACGAAATATGGCGACGGCCCTCCGGCAGTCCGCACCTGCGCCGCCGCTGACCGCACCGGCCACGCCCTGCTCCACACGCTATATCAACAGGCGCTAAAGCATAAAGCCAAATTCTTCATCGAATATTTCGCCATTGACCTCATTATGGAAAACGGCGTCTGCCGCGGCGTTGTCGCCCTTAACCTCGATGACGGAACGATTCACCGATTCAATGCGCATATTGTCGTGCTGGCAACCGGCGGTTATGGCCGCGCTTATTTCTCCGCTACCAGCGCCCACACCTGCACCGGCGATGGTAACGCCATGGCGCTTCGCGCTGGAATCCCGCTGCAGGATATGGAATTCGTGCAATTCCACCCATCGGGAATTTACGGCGCCGGATGCCTGATAACCGAAGGTGCGCGCGGCGAAGGCGGATATTTAGTAAATTCCGAAGGCGAACGCTTCATGGAACGCTATGCGCCAAGCGCGAAAGATTTAGCCAGCCGCGACGTGGTAAGCCGCGCCATGACCATGGAAATCCGCGAGGGCAGGGGGGTCGGCCCGAAAAAAGACCATATATTCCTGCATCTTGACCATTTATCGCCGGAAGTTTTGAAGGAACGCCTGCCAGGCATCGCCGAAACCGCGCGCATTTTCTCCGGCGTCGATATCACCAAACAGCCAATCCCTATTATCCCGACCGTGCATTATAACATGGGCGGCATCCCGACTAATTATCACGGCGAAGTGGTGACGCTTAAAGATGGCAACCCAAATACGATAATACCTGGATTAATGGCCATCGGCGAAGCCGCCTGCGTATCGGTGCATGGCGCTAACCGCCTTGGCTCTAATTCATTGCTCGATTTAGTGGTGTTCGGCCGCGCCGCCGCCATCCGCGCCGCGGAATTGATAGAAACCGGCAGCCCGCCAAAAGATTTAGCTAAAACCGCCGGCGACGAAGCCATCGCCCGGCTCGATAAAGTCCGCTATGCCAAAGGCGCACTCCCCACGGCAAAAATCCGCGATGACATGCAGCATGTAATGCAAAACCACGCCGCCGTTTTCCGCGATGAAAAAACTTTGAAGGAAGGCACCGAATTAATCGATAAAGTGGCCCGCAGCCTCGATGATTTAGGCATCGCCGACCGCGGATTAATCTGGAACAGCGATTTAGTCGAAGCCCTGGAACTGGAAAACCTAATCCCCCAAGCAGTCGCCACCATGTATAGCGCCTATAACCGCCAGGAAAGCCGCGGCGCCCACGCAAGGGAGGATTTCCCGAAACGCAATGACGAAACCTGGATGAAGCATACAATTATATGGGTGGATGCTGCTGGCAAAACGCGGATTGATTATCGGCCGGTGGTCTTAAAGACAATGACGGAAGATATGAAGGTGATTCCGCCGAAGGCCCGGGTTTATTAGAGTATGGCGGAAGATTCAGTACTAAAATTATTATGGTGTGAGCCTTATCTGAATTCTTGAGTCCAGGGTTAGTTATTGATACCATGATTGCTAGTTTCGGACGTAGCGGAGATAAAGAGATTTTTCTGGGTTATAACATTCGAAATGATCTTATAGGTAATGACTATGAAAAATTTTGTAGTTTTATAATCGAGCATTTTAAGGCTTATGGAATAGATCTCAAACGAACAATGGAATATTCGGATGTCCTTCGATATGATCCGAATAAATTAAAGACAGGAGAAGGAGTTCGAGTACCATTTGAAATGGAAAATGCTCCTAAATTAGGAAAAAAACCTAATCCGCCAAGAAAGCCGGGCGTCAGTCCTGAAGATTATGCGGTGGAAATTATGCTCCGAGCTTACGAAGAGAAGTTGCCGCCCGAACAGATAGAATTTGCAAAGAAGATAGAGGCAGTTCTTATAGGGCTATATAGTAAAGCGTGGGTAATACAAAACCAAAAAGATCGGCAAAAATAACGCCACGGATTTATTGATTATATAAGAAAAAACCTGTATGTTCCAGGTAATTATGGAATCATTTTCCTTTGCTAAAACAATAAATCACATCCGTATTAACCGGAAATTAGCCATGGCCAAATTCACATGACCCTCGCCGAACTCCGCAAATATAAACCGCAGATACTGGAAATGGCCGCCCGTGCTGGAATCAGCAATATTCGGGTGTTTGGATCGCTGGCGCGCGGGGAAAATAATCCAAGGGATGTAGATTTCCTGGTAACGCTAGGTCCCAAAATCAGTTGGGATTTCTTCGGGTTTGCAGAAGAGGCCTCGGCACTACTGAAATGCAAGGTGGATGTATTGCCCGATAACATAAAAAAACCCAGCCTTCGGCAAAATGTGGAACAGGAGGCAGTGCCGTTATGAGCGACGACCGATTTCTCTTGAGCGACATGCTGGCTGCGATTGATAATATCAAAAAATTTAAGCTGGAAAAAGCCTCTGAGGAATTAAAATTAAGTGCCATGTCTTTTCAGTTAGTTATAATCGGGGAAGCGGCAGGAAGCATATCGGAAAAGCTGAAAATCGAGTATTATCATATACCGTGGCAGAGAATTAAAGATTTAAGGAACTTTCTTGTGCATCAATATGATGACATTAATGAAAAAGTCGTGAAGGATATCGTGAATAATCATTTGCCGGAATTGCATGAAAATATAAAAAAGATTATGGAATAATAGTTATGGTCGAATTCACACTCCCGAAAAACTCGAAAATTTCCAAAGGGAAAACCTTCAAGGATAAATCCGGCGGCAAGAAGCTCAAGGAATTCCAGATTTACCGCTGGAATCCGGAAGATGCGGCAAACCCGAGCCTCGATACTTATGAGGTCGATATGTCCGCCTGCGGCCCCATGGTGCTGGACGCGCTGATTAAAATCAAAGGCGAAATCGACCCTACTCTCACCTTCCGCCGCTCCTGCCGCGAAGGAATCTGTGGCTCCTGCGCGATGAATATCGATGGCCTAAATACTCTCGCATGTACGAAAGCCATTGATGAAGTGAAGGGTGCGGTGAAAATTTATCCGCTGCCGCATATGAAAGTGGTGAAGGATTTAGTGCCGGACCTCAGCACTTTCTACGCGCAATATGAATCAATCGAACCGTGGATTAAAACCGATACCGCGGCGCCCACCAAAGAGCGCCTGCAATCCCCCGAAGAGCGGGAAAAACTCGATGGGCTTTACGAATGTATTCTCTGCGCCTGCTGCTCAACTTCCTGCCCGAGTTATTGGTGGAACGAAGAGCGTTATCTGGGCCCGGCCATCCTGCTCCAGGCTTACCGTTGGATAGCCGACAGCCGTGATGAGCATACCGGCGAAAGGCTGGATGATTTGGAAGACCCATTCAAACTCTATCGCTGCCACACCATCATGAATTGCGCCAAAGTCTGCCCAAAAGGCTTGAACCCCGCCAAAGCAATCGCCGAAATTAAAAAATTGATTGTGGAACGCGCCGCTTAAATCATATAAGCTAAGGCAGATTATTTTTTAAGGATGGGTGGCCGAGTGGTTTAAGGCAATAGTCTTGAAAACTATCGAGCCCGCAAGGGTTCCGTGAGTTCGAATCTCACCCCATCCGCCAGCTCTCAAAACTTCCATTTTGGACAAATTTGGCCCAATTATCCACAACAAGCCACCACAAAGAGAGGGGAACAAAAAATCCTATATACTCCTGGGGGTGCCTAGAAAAGTCCGGGGGGCATCTCCCATCGGGCAGTCTTTTTTTAAACGCTTTAGATGCGATATGGCCGCTATATTGAGGATTACCTAATGGCAACCTACAGGGAAATACAATTAGCGGTTAAAAAGGACTTCAATTTCGTACCAAAGACCTGTTGGATTGCTCATGTGCTGCCAGATCATGGTTTAACGAAGCGTCAATCACCAAATAGAATCAGCGCGACGAAGCGTAAATATCCTTGCCCAGATCACAGACGTGCCGACATCGAAAAGGTGCTTCGCCAGTTTAAGATGATATAGAATCGGAATCGTTAAGCTCAAAATCTCGATTTCTCCTCCTTGCTGTCCATTATTTGTCCATAGTGGTAACTTGCTGTGATTTATCATCTTGATTTTGTTGGAATTATCCCGTTGCATTCACAAGTTTAGATGACCGTTGCTTTATTTCTTTATCTATCTTAATCGTCTTTAAAGATGGCTTTCGTCATCACTTTGAAAACAAGGCTGATAGAGGATTACACATGGCAACAATCGTCAAAAGAATATCGAAAAGAACTGGTCGGATTAAGTATCGCGTAAAGATACGCATGAAAGGTCATCCGCCGGAAACCGCTACCTTCGAGCGTATTACCGATGCCAAAAATTGGGCGGCTGATACGGAATCAGCCATGCGCGAAAATCGTTATTTCAAAACATCGAAAAGCCAGAAATACACGGTAGCTGAAGTTATCGAGCGTTATAAGAACGATTATTTGAAGCGCAATCCAAAGCGCGAAACCGATATAGAGCGAAAGCTCGATTGGTGGAAAAAGCAAATCGGCTATTATACCTTGGCTGATATATCGAAATCACTGATTATCGAAAAGCGCGATCTGCTATTAAACACTCCGAAAAAGAACAACGCGCCTCGTACCCCGGCTACCGTAAATCGGTTCATGACCGCGCTTAGCCATGCTTTCACTATTACCATAAAGGAATGGGAGTGGATGGAGGATCACCCGATGCGGAAAATATCGAAGCTTCAGGAACCGAGAGGTAGGGTGCGGTTCCTCGATAATGATGAGCGCAAGCGGATACTGGAAACCTGTGCCGAATCGCGTAGCCCCCATTTATACCTGATTGTTATGGTTGCCCTCAGCACTGGCGCTCGGCAGGGAGAAATATTAGGTTTGAAATGGAAGGACGTGGACTTCGAGCGCAGGATTATAACGCTGCATCATACAAAAAACGGCGAACGCCGCATCCTACCTATCTCAAATCACGTTTTACCGCTATTGCAAGCGCATCATGAAGCGAGATCAAAACACGCCGATTATGTATTCCCATCACCACGGCATAATAGGCCGCTGAATATTCGTATAGCCTGGGAAAGCGCCGTGACCAAAGCAAAAGTCGAAGATTTCCGCTTCCACGATCTACGCCATAGCGCCGCCAGCTACCTCGCTATGAATGGTGCGACAACATCCGAAATAGCGGAAGTACTTGGCCATAAAACGTTGGCTATGGTAAAGAGGTATAGCCATCTCAGCGAGGCGCATACTGCCGGAGTGGTCGAGAGAATGAATAGCAAAATATTCGGCGCTCCATAGAAATTTAAATAAGATAGCTCGGTTTCTCGGAATCATCCCGTTGCATTCCGAACGCAAAAACTTCAGGACACATAATATTGGCACTGGTAAAATAAGCGCTATTCATACCTGGAGAAATATATGAAATTATTGGCTGACTTTTATGACGCTGCTTATATCGAAAAAAGATATGCACATATTCCGCACGAGTTGCTTCTGCTGGCAAGAGAGAAGAAACTCAAGGTTGGGGTATATATAGATGATTATGAGATATTGAGGCTCAAAGACGGATTAAATCCAGCCGCAATTTCTGATAACAGACCATTGGCAAATGCATATCACGGCACCGTAAATATTAATGAACCGCTAATATTATCTGATAAGGATATTAATGCTTTATGTAAGCAGGGGCATATCAAAAAATCGGCATTCAGTTATAACAAAGATGGTTACGATACCGCATTGCTTATAAAAAATGCTTGTAACGCTGTTAAAAATATCGAGCCGAAAGACTTATTAGTGCCTGCGGAAGACATGGGTATTTTTGATGCGTCTTTAAGTATTATTAAAAATAATGCTAAGCGAAGCCGCACTCATGATAAACATGAATGTCTAAAGGATGTCTTTGAATATTTATACAAGGCATCAGGATTTCCGCCAGAAGCGAAAGTGGTCTGGAAACACCTGAATAATATGTGCCAAGAATGTCCTCCTTATCCAATCGAGCGTATGAAAGATGACTATATCTATTGGTCTACCGGAGGTAGGCCGATGAAGTTTAGCACCTTAGTTACTGTTTTAAGCAAGTTCCGTAATCTTCTTCATTAGTCAACGATTTTTATTCATAAACAATAACGATTTTAGAGCTACCACCTTTATCTTCTCTATCCTTGCTATTCCGCATGTTAGTCGCGCATTTCGCGCGGACTGTAACTATGAAAGGAGTAGTTTATGACATCACTTTTAACAATTAAGCAATTTGCGGAGAAGCACAAAGCTTTCTCGGAATTGTCATTGCGGCACAAAATATTTTTTGCCGAAACGAACGGCTTTGCCACGGCGATCCGTCGCGTAGGGCGCCGTGTATATATAATAGAATCCGAGTTCTTTGCTGCAATAGAGAGGCAAAATACTCGTTCTATTAGCAATATTAAAGGGGGGTAATTGCCATGACAAAGCAAGATAAAAAACTTCCTGAATTGCTGCAATACGCAAAACGTGGTTGGAAAATATTTCCACTAAAAGCTAACGGTAAAACGCCGCTTACGGGACATGGCCATAAAGATGCCACGAATAATCCGGCACGTATAAAAGAATGGCATGAACAATATCCCGATGCCAACTGGGGTGTCGCTACCGGCAAGGCTTCCGGATTCTTCGCCATCGACATTGATGTTAAGAACGGGAAGCAAGGCCTGGAAAGTTGGAAGGGATTGAAGAAACCATTTCATAAACTCCACCGAACATTAAGCTGCGATACCGCAACCGGGGGAAGGCATTATTATTATTTGCAACCTGATAATATTAGCATCGGATGCAGCACCGGACTGATGGACGGTATCGACATTAAAGGAGATGGCGGATACCCGGCTATCGCCCAACAAGGATTATCTATGCTATGTGCCCGGCGCGGTATCGGCAAGACACAGCTAGCGACCGAGCTAGCATATGGGGCAGCGATGGGAGTTTCATGCTTGGGCGGCCGGTTTAAGGTCGATAGACCATTCAAGGTGATATATGTGGATGGTGAAATGCCAGCCCGGTCGCTCCAGGAGAGGTTCGTCAGGATATCGAAAGGGCATAATGGTAAATTGCCGCAACCGGATTATCTGCGTATTGTGACTCCAGACTTGCAGGAACGGGGCATACCCGATCTGGCAACACCGCAAGGGCAAGACGCCATTGAGATGTTACTGGGTAACACCGACCTCGTGATACTCGATAATCTTTCCTCTCTCTGTCGCCGGGGTAAGGAAAATGAAAGCGAAAGTTGGTTACCGATTCAAGAGTGGGTACTGAAACTGCGCAGCAAGGGCACCGCTATCATGTTCGTGCATCATGCCGGTAAGAAAGGTGACCCACGCGGCACCAGTCGCCGGGAGGATGTGTTGGATACCATAATTTCGCTGAAACATCCAAATGACTATAAAGCAAGCCAGGGGGCGCGGTTTATCGTCAAGTACGAAAAGTCTCGGGAAGTGTACGGGGAGCAAGTTGAAGAGTTCGAGCTTTGGCTTAAGACCGACGGCGAAACTACGGTATGGGAAACGCCGCAGATCGATGAAGAAAAGGCTTCGCTTGAAGAAAAGATTATCGAACTGCATCTACAACAAAAAAGTTACCGTGAAATCGAGTTCGAACTTGGCGTCGGTAAAACCAAAGTAGGCGAAGTAATTAAAGAATGGCAAAAGAAAAACCGGGAGGCCGATAACGACGATGAATAACAAATAAAGTATTTTATGTGCTGTCCGCGCGTCCGCGATACTAGGGTTGGGGACAAACGGACAGTACTTTTATGCCGTAATTCATACCAGCGCCATAAAGGCGCTTTTTTTGTTTTTACGACGCCAGTCGGTGATTTCCTGTAGGTCACCCGCAGGTGGGAGCGAAAAGGGCAGCCAATGACCGCCATATTGAATTTATGAGGTGGGTATAGGCGACTAGGCAGGAATCAAAACGTTAATTTATTACTTTTCGGCCTTTTTAATCAATTGCCATAGCTTCAAGTCCAGAGCCTGAGCGATTTTCAGGCATATCAGCAATGTTGGTTTGCGCTTGCCATTCTCGATATGGCTTATCGCCGGTCGCGTTATCCCGGCTTTTTGCGCCAATGATTCGTGTGACAGTCCTTTTTTCAGCCGGGCATCTTTAAGGGCTTTCACAACGCCGGTCAGGATAGATTCTGCATAATCGTTTCTCATTATTAAGAAAGTTACACAGAATATCGGCGGCGAATACGTAGCAATAGTTACGGTAACTATTGCTACAGTCGTGGCATTTGCTTATCATACGGCGATAAATATTCGATATGAAAATATTTCGCCGCAAACCAAATATCCGCAATCTAGCATTGCAACTTGAACGCATAGAGCAGCAATTACGGGCAATTGAGCATGATAGTAATTATTTACCATCACCAATCGAAATGAAGGCGCTAGGCTGGATAAGATTCACTTTGCCGGAACTTTTGGACTATACAAAAATTCTCGAAAAACAATTACGGAAAAGAATTATAACCTGGTGCGAAACTCCATATACGCCAGTACAATTATTCCGAAAGCGCATCATGTCATTTATTGGTTGGTGGATTGCTGGAACGTTAATGTTATGGCAATCGGTATTGGGATGGTTCAGTTCATTATTTCCACAGCAATGGCAAGTGATTCCAACAAGTGCGGCGATTGCATTATTGATTATTTCCATAATCACCGCTCGGAATAAAATCGACGAATAAGCGCTCTCTCCTTCGCATTTTGCAATGCTTATAGTCCCGGTTGTTTCATATTTACGCGTATTATCAAAATCGCTTGGTGAATAAACTAGTAATGATGTTTTTCAATAACTTACAGCTTGGCGACGATGAGGGTTGGCTAATAAATCAAACACTAACAAAATCAATTGGTTGCATTGATATGTATCAGGAGTGATAATTATTTTAGTATGACAGAAAATATTCAAAAGTGGGTTGGGGAATTTAATCTTTTTCCGGGCAAGGAGGGATCTCCATTGATGCGCGGATATTTAGAATATAATCCAAATGATAAAATCTCTCTACACATAGCCGATAAATCAGCCTTGTATTCTAATACTAGAGATTCGAGAGAATATTCCATTATTCATGGAACATTAGAAGGTTATATGCTGATAACTCTGATTGCCTGCTTTGATAAAAATGTTTCGTGGAATACGCATGGTTTCGAGCAAAGGTTAATTCACGTTAACTGGTTAATAAAGGGGGCACACCTTTCATCTATTAATGAACCATCATTTTATAAACTCGATTTACGTCATCCTGCGCTGACATCTTGGTATAATTCAGGATTATTTAAATCGAATTACAAAGCCGGAGAAAGCAAAAAATTTATCTATGAATATGAACAACCTGTTCCATACAAATTTTCTATCCCCGATATAGGGGATTTTGTTCTATGGGTTGGCGGTTCTTTTCCCGCCGGATTAAGTAATGCTTTTAAAGCTGAGATTAAAGAATGGGTGGGAATTCAAATTAGTTTCCATAGCCCTAAAAGTTGGTCGGAAGTCCGCAAAATATATGAAAGTCTAATTCACTTTTTTAGTATGGCTGCAAATATATATGCGGGAAAACCTGATATTAGAGTGGCTATGAGTAGAGAGGAAGTGCGTTTCCCCGAAATTTTATATTGTGTTAAATGGCATAATGAACCATTTGCCGTAATGCCACGCTATATGAATTTTTTATTTACCCATATAAAAGATAGATGTGAAGAATGTTTTACTAAATGGTTTAATAATATTGAGCTCTTTTCTCCTTTATTCGATCTATATGGATCAGTAAAATTTTCTCAAATGGGAGTTCCTGCTTCATTTCTTTTTATGATCCAGGCCATAGAAGGGTTGCAAAGAAAAACAATTGGGGGCTCTGCAATAGAAGGGAATATATTCAGTAATGATATTCTCCCAAAATTAAAAGAAGCTATTCCGGAAAGCATATCAGATTTAGATAGAGAATTATTATCCAAAAAATTGGAAACGTTAAACGAAATTACTCTTGTGAAGCGTATTAAAAGTTTGTGTAAACTACTTCCCAAAGTAAAAGGATTCTTCGAAGATTATAAAAGGGATGCTTTAGAAATTAAGAATATTCGCAATCTTTATTCTCATGCGCTTCAAGAGAGTAAACATTTTGAGAGTGAGGTCGCAGATATCCAGAAAATGTCATATTATATAGAGTTTATGGAAATACTTTTTGAGTTGTCGGTATTAAGGCTTATTGGCTTAGGAGAAGAGGAAATTACTAAAATAATTAAGCATAGTCCTAAGTATAGAGAGAATTATTTATATAGAAAAAATATTGTTGGATACCTATAAGAATCCAGCAAAACTCTTAATAACTTTCTGGACTATAATATATAAGAAAACGGCCCGGCGCCGAACTCGAATAGTTTGATTAAGCGGTTAGGAAAACTTACTAAGTTTTAATTCTACTTTACTTATTTAGATTAGGTTGACGTTGGACAAATTTGGCCAATTAACCAGAATAAGCCACCACGAAGAAAGGGAACAAAAAACTATAGTAACGCCTATCAATTCGGATGATATTTTTAACTATTTTGGCTTTTCTCCGACTGCTCTTGCAAAGCCGGTTCCCTGTAATTCCACACCTATAGATTGAAGATTGCGTACCAATGAATCTGCAATTTCGGCCGGCCTGTCCATAGCGCTGCGCTGGGCTGATTTCTGATAATATTCTCTTGCCGCCGATGAATCGCTTCTTACTCTTTTCCATAATTCTAATAGTTCTGCGCTCAAAGTTTCAGAATCACTTCTATGCGACTCATTATGTTGTCTCGCTGTATCCACGAACCTGTTTGTCGAAGCTATAGCATGTACATATTGCAAACTTCTCTCCCCTTTACCGACTGCTTCGCGGAATTTTTCTTCGGCAGTCCTAAGCATTTCTGCCATCATCTCCAGTTCTTGAATAAAAGGAGAATCCGGCAGCCTTTCTCTTAGCTTTTTCAAAGGTCCGTCAAATCCTGTTAATTGTACCTGAGTATTATTTACAATATCTGCCGCCTTTTCCTCCCTGGGCCGCATTTCTTCCTTTATATCATTCGTTATATCTACTAATCGAGAACCTAATCCTCCTATAGTGGAATTGATGCCTAATATCTCTTGACGCATATTATGTTTATATTCCTTCGTTGTATGCGTCGGATTTGAAATTGTTCCTCCCAACATTGGCCTTGTACCAATCCTATCCAGAATAGGGTCCAATTCAGGAAAATCAGTTCTATTGCTTCTTACTAGTTCTGCAAGTTTTCGATAGTCTTCTGCTATCCGTGTTGTTCGCTCTCTCATTTCTCCTGCA
>Ga0206823_1090_pt2 | contig 20175 bp, 19 predicted proteins | sample Alteio_BWOrgCont_81_FD_152868 | JGI IMG/M metagenome (GOLD analysis project Ga0206823, IMG submission 152868) | Enriched cells from forest soil in Barre Woods Harvard Forest LTER site, Petersham, Massachusetts, United States -... | ecosystem: Environmental > Terrestrial > Soil > Temperate forest >...
AGCGAGACGTCCTGCTCCTCAGCGGATGCGGGTAGATAAATGGCCATCGGTTCTTACTTCTCTCGCGGGCAACAGAGGTGCCCTATTTCAGCTCTTCGAATGTGATGCGGTCGTTGGTGTAAATGCAGATCTCGCCTGCGATCTTCATGGCCTTTTCGGCGATCTCGTGCGCGCCGAGATCCGTGTTCTCAACGAGCGCGCGCGCCGCCGCGGTAGCGTAGGTGCCGCCTGATCCGATGGCGGCGAATGGCTCGTCGGGGTCGATCACGTCGCCGGAGCCTGAGATGAGCAAAGTCTGGTTTTTGTCGGCCACCAGCAACAGGGCCTCGAGATTGCGCAGCATCTTGTCTGTACGCCAGTCCTTGGCCAGTTCCACGGCGGCGCGATTGAGGTTACCGGCATACTGCTCCAGCTTGGTTTCAAAGCGCGTGAACAGGTTGAATGCGTCGGCGGTGGAGCCCGCGAAACCGGCAAGAATCTTGTCCTGGAAGAGCCGCCGGATCTTTTTTGCCGAGTGCTTCAGCACATGGTCGCCCAGCGTTACCTGCCCGTCTGCGGCCATGACCACCTGCCCGTTGCGGCGCACGCAGATCACGGTCGTGGAGCGGATGCGGGGACGTTGCGCGGCGCTGGAATTCTTTCCCAAACCCAAGAAAAACCTCCGAATAATCGAGCCTTCGGAAGGGAATAACCTCACAAAAGCGCAGAGTCGAGTATAGCAGCGCCACGCTGGACTCGCGGGCGCCGGCGCCGGACCGGATCGCCAGGCTACGCAGGGTTATCGAGCCGCGCAGAGGCGGGAGAAATCTGGAATCATGGCAGCATGCCTCTCGCACGGCTAATCCTCGAAGCCACAGAACGCCCGACGGATTTCCTGATGGCATGGTCGTTCCCCGTTGTGCCGTTTGTGGGGTTGGCGGTCACGTTCATCCTTTATTTGCGGGGTTGGGCCGTTGCGAGGCGAACGCGAAGCAATGAACTTCCGCCGTGGCGTGCGGCCTGCTTTACGGCCGGAGTTATTTCTCTGTGGATCGCAATCGCCTCGCCGGTGGATGCGCTGGATGACTATCTGCTCGCGGCGCACATGATCCAGCACTTCATTCTCATGTCGGTTGCGCCGCCCCTGCTTGTGCTGGGCGCGCCCACCGTGCCTCTGTTGCGTGGTCTGCCTCGCGTGCTGATCCTCTTCCCTGCCGGACCGTTGTTGCGCGCGCGATGGTTTCGCGCCTTCACGCGGTTCGTCACCCATCCCGTGTTCGGATGGCTGGCGATGAACATCGCCTATCTCGGCTGGCACGTGCCGACGCTGTTCGAACTCACCTTCAAGTCGGAGCGCGTCCACCAATTTGAGCATCTATGTTTCTTGCTCACTTCATTGGTGTTCTGGTGGGTGGTGCTGGCGCCGTGGCCCTCGCATCGCCGCTGGCCGCGGTGGACGGCGATTCCTTACCTGTTGACGGCGGATATCATCAACACGGTCCTGTCGGCGACGCTGGCTTTTTCCGGCAAGGTGCTCTATCCCTCGTATGCGGCCGCGCCGCGCATCACTGCGCTCACGCCGCTGAAGGACCAAGTAGCGGCCGGGGCCGAGATGTGGGTGTTGAATTCGATTGTCTTTCTGATCCCTGCCGTGGTGATCACCATGAAGATGCTGTCGCCTAAGGTGCTCCGCGAGGGGGCTCGACTACGCTCCGAGGCCTGATCAGGCGGGCTGTTTGCTGCGCGCGCCGCGCCAGTACAGGAATAGACCGATAAGGATTGTGCCAACGGTGCCGCCGATGAGTTTGACTTCGAAGTCAACCGCGTCGGATCCGCCCGGCGGAACGAACGAGAGGCCGATTCCGAGCAGAACCACGATGAATCCCAGCGCTCCGCAGATCCACACGCCGGCCCTGCCGCCCGGCACCAGCACCGCTAGGGGGTTTGCCGTGCGGTCTTTGCGGGCGGCTAGCTTGATGATGGCTGCGAACATGTAGAGGAAGGGAATGAAGTAGAGGATGATGGCAGCGTCGACGACGATTTGGTAGCCGACGATGGCAGAGCGCGTGTGAACCTGGCTAAGCAGCAGAATGATGCCGGAGAGCGCCGCCTGGATGAGGATCGAGATCCACGGTGTCTTCCATCTGGGATGGATTTTGCCGAACGCCGCGGGCAGGTAGCGATCGATGCCCACGGCAAACGGCACGCGCGCGATGCCGGCGACGGTGGATCCGACGCCTCCCGCGTTTCCGGCGGTAACGAGTAGCGCGGCGAGCACGCCCAGGACGCCCACTTTCAGCGCCATGGAGCCGACCGTGATGGCATTGAAGACTCCGCTCTGTGGGTCGATGTTGTCAGCAGGAACGAGCGCGAGGATGGCGAAAGTGCCCACGATGTACATGAGCGCGATGAGCGCGCCGGCGCCGAAGACCGCGCGCGGAAGCGTGCGACAAGGGTCGCGGACCTCTTCGCTCATGGCAGAGCACAATTCAAGGCCGGTGAAAGCGAACGCAATCTGGGACCAGAAGTTGACCGTGTCCCAGTTCCACGTGGGCATCATGTTGTGCAGCGTGAAGTGCGTGGCCGAGCCGTGTTGGAAGACCACGATGGCCGCGACAGCGACCAGAATGCACAAAGGAACATAAGTGCCCACGCCGCCCGCGTTCTGCAGCCACTTGCCGATGTTGAGGCCGATGATGTTCAGCAACACGGCGACGAAGAGCAGCGCCACGGAAACACTCAGCAGAAACGTGCGATTCTCCGCGAGCGTCGCTCCCTGGGGGCCGAGAATGTAGGCTGCCATGGAGGCTGAGGCCAGCAGCAGGCCAGGGAAGTAGAAGACGGTGTAAATCCAATAGGTCCAGCCGGCCACGAATCCATGAAACGGGCCGAAGGCCTCGCGCGACCACGCGTAGAGGCCACCTTCTTCAGGGAAGCGCGAGGAAAGTTCGTTGATGACCAGCGCGCCGGGCACGAAGAAGAAGACGGCGGCCAGGGCCCACAGGCTGATGGATGATGTGCCGTTATGTCCGGCTGCCGCGATCCAGCGCGGGCCCAGCACGGTGGCGATGTTGAACAGCAGCACATCCCAGAAGCCCATGGTCTTGCGCAGTTGCGACTTGGAATCCACGGGAGCGGGATAACTCATGCTATGACCTTCATAAGACCAAGCCCGAAAGTGCCTTTGGAATTGCTCTCGGAATCATACTGGAAGAAGCAATCCGCCGGCGGCTTTTTGAGACGGCACGTTTGCCCGGCCTTCGTCCCGCAAGATAGTATTTTCTTGCTGCTGGCGCGGTGTCGTGCTGGACCGGGGGTCACGGTCCCGCAACCGAATCCTCCAAATCTCAGCGGCCGTGGCGGTCCCGATCCAATGAAGATTCACGAGTATCAGGCGAAAGAGATCCTGGCGAAATACGGCGTGCCCGTTCCACGGGGCGAAGTGGCCAATACGCCGGAAGAAGCGGCCGCGGTGGCCCGTAAGCTGTTTGCGGAAGGCGCGGGCGGCGTGGTGGTAAAGGCGCAGATTCATGCCGGAGGCCGCGGCAAGGGCGGCGGCGTGAAGGTTGCCAGGAGCCGCGAAGACGCCGAGATGCATGTGAAGAACATCCTCGGCATGCAACTTGTGACGCACCAGACTGGGCCGCAAGGGCAGAAGGTGCAGCGGTTGCTAATTGAAGAGACTGCGGCCATCGATCGCGAACTTTATCTCGGCATCGTGCTCGACCGCGCCACCGGCAAGCTGGTCTTTATGGCCTCGCAGGCCGGCGGCATGGAGATTGAAGAGGTTGCCGCGAAGGATCCCGACGCGATTTACAAGGAGAGCATCGATCCCGCGGTTGGCTTTGGCGCATGGCAAGCGCGCAAGCTGGCCTTCGCTCTCGGCCTCAAGCCCACGCAGATCAACCAGGCTGTGGCGTTCTTCCAAAGCCTGTACCGCGCCTTCATTGAGACCGACTCGTCTCTCCTGGAGATCAATCCGTTCATCACCACCAAGGACGATAAGCTGTTCGCGCTAGACGCCAAGATCAACTTCGACGACAACGCGCTGTTTCGACATCCTGAGATCAAGGCGCTGCGCGACGTAGCCGAGGAGGATCCGCTGGAGGTAGAGGCCAGCAAGTACGCGCTCAACTACATCAAGCTCGACGGCACCATCGCGTGCATGGTGAACGGCGCTGGCCTGGCCATGGCGACAATGGACATCATTCAGTACGCCGGCGGAAGCCCTGCGAACTTTCTCGACGTGGGCGGCGGGGCTACGCAGGAGCAGATTGAGCATGCCTTCGAAATTCTGCTCAGCGACAAGAATGTGAAGGCCATCTTCATCAACATCTTTGGCGGCATTCTGCGGGTCGATCGGCTGGCGACAGGCGTGGTGGCGGCAGCGCGCAAGCTGAATGTGGCGGTGCCGATTGTTCTGCGGCTCGAAGGGACGAACGTTGAAGAGGGCCGGCAGATCTTGAAAGACTCCGGCTTGAATTTCCAGGTAGGGGCGACGATGAAAGAAGCAGCGGATTTAGTTGTTAAGGCCGCGGCGGGAGTAAAAGCATAATGGCCGTTTTAGTGAACAACGATACGCGACTCATCGTACAGGGCATCACCGGCAAGGAAGGAACGTTCCACGCGAAGGGCTGCGCGGAATACGGCACCAAGGTTGTGGGCGGAGTGACGCCGGGCAAGGGCGGTACTACGCATGAGGGCTGGCCCGTGTTCAACACTGTGGCCGACGCGGTGAAGGAAACTGGAGCCAACGCGACCATGATCTTTGTGCCGCCACCGTTCGCGGCCGACGCGATTCTGGAAGCCGAGGACGCGGGGGTTCCGCTGATTGTGTGCATTACCGAGGGCATTCCGACGCTCGACATGGTGAAGGTGTGGGCCAAGGTGAAGAAGTCGAAATCGCGGCTCATTGGGCCGAACTGCCCCGGCGTGATTTCGCCGGGCATGGCCAAGATCGGCATAATGCCCGGGCGCATTCACAAGCAGGGCTCGGTGGGCATTGTGTCGAAGTCGGGCACGCTGACTTACGAGGCTGTCCATCAACTCACCCAGCGCGGCATTGGGCAATCCACCGCCATCGGCATCGGGGGCGATCCGATCATCGGAACCACTCATATCGATGCGTTGAAGCTGCTCAATGATGATCCCGGCACCGAAGCCATCATCATGATTGGCGAGATCGGCGGCGCGGCGGAAGAGGCCGCGGCTGCATGGGTGCAGGCGAACGTGAAGAAGCCCGTGGTGGGCTTCATCGCAGGGCAGACCGCGCCTCCCGGACGGCGGATGGGCCACGCCGGCGCGATCATTTCGGGCGGCGAAGGCACAGCAGCCAGCAAGATGAAGGCGATGCGCGAGGCGGGGATCCACGTCGTCGTGTCGCCCGCAGAGATGGGCGAGACGCTGGCCAGGGCGATCGGAAAAGCGTAAGAGCAGCTTTTGGCTTTTAGCTCTTAGCTATTAGCTTTCAGTTGGCCCGCCCTTGCGGCGGGCCTTCCCATTTACCAAGCCGCCCGGAGATTTTCAATGAGTGGCGATTCAAAAGCTCTTGTCCGCGCGGGAGATTTTGCGGAACGCCTGGGAATCCGACTGCCCATTTTGCTTGCGCCCATGGCGGGCGCGTGTCCGCCTTCGCTCTCGATTGCGGTAGCCAACGCGGGCGGCATGGGCGCATGCGGCGCGCTGCTCATGAAGCCAGCGGAGATCGCCGCGTGGTCGGCTGAGTTCCGCCAGCATAGCCAGGGTGTGTTCCAGATCAATCTCTGGATTCCTGATCCGCCTCCGAAGAGGGATGTGGAATTGGAGCGGCGTCAGTGCGAGTTTCTCGCTGAATGGGGACCTGCCGCAACGCCCGATGCGGCTGAAGGTGTGCTGCCCGACTTTGTCGCACAGTGTGAAGCGCTGCTTGCCGTACGGCCCACGGCAATCTCGTCGATCATGGGCCTCTACCCACCCGCGTTTGTATCCGCGATGAAGGTGCGCGGAATTCTGTGGTTTGCCACCGCGACAACCGTGGCCGAGGCCAGGGCGGCGGAGCAGGCCGGGGCCGATGCCATCATCGCGCAGGGCATGGAGGCGGGTGGTCATCGCGGAGCGTTCGACGCAGTTCAAGCCGAGCGGAAACTGGTTGGACTGTTCGCGCTCGTTCCGCAGATCGCCGATGCCGTTTCGCTTCCAGTCATCGCTACCGGAGGCATTGCGGATGGGCGCGGCATCGCCGCAGCCCTGGTGCTGGGAGCGAGCGCAGTGATGATCGGGACCGGCTTTCTGCGTTGTCCTGAAGCGAAGATCAGCCCGGCGTGGGCGGCTGCGCTGACCTTAACTGAAGCCGATGAGACTATGCTTACCCGCGCATTTACCGGGCGGGCGGGCCGTGGCGTGGCCAACTCATTCGCGCACGCCGCGGCTTCTCCGGATGCTCCATCGCCAGCGCCCTATCCGCGACAGCGAGGACTGACGCGGGCCATGCGTGAAGCGGCTTCGAAATCTGGTCAAGCAGAGCGCATGCAGATGTGGGCTGGGCAAGCGGCCAAACTCGCCAGCGCCGAACCCGCTGACGAGTTGACGCAACGACTGTGGGCTGAAGCGCTCCAGCTTATTTGATTTAAAGAAGGCGTGCTCAGGACCTTCTTCGCCATCGCTTTTCCGTCCACGAAAAGATCGCTCGCGGCGCACGAAAGATATCCAAGTCGAGAGGAATGTCCTCCGTCGCGTAGCAAAGTAATGCGATGACCGCGAAGAATAGAAGAGTGAGAATGAGCGCGGGAATATACCAACCAAACCCGTCAAAGACGTTGAAAAACCAGGTTCCCACCGAATCCAACAAGCTATCCAATCGCGACGAGCCTTCGGACATATGCGCTTACCTCAAAGGGAAACGGGCCCTGAAAACGCTCCTCATGTGTGAACCAGTGTACGCTTTGATTCGAATTGGGGATTAATTTCGCCGGGCGCACGCACCTGCTTACCACACCCGGCAGGGCTTCTCGATCACCATCTTGTCGTCCTTCTTGCAGCTGAAGCTCTTGGCGAACTCCGGTAGATCCTGCAGCACCACATTCGTGCGGTACTCATCGGGCGCGTGCGGATTGGTCTGCGCCTGTGTCCTCAGCTGCTCGGGACGCGTTTGCGTGCACCACTGCTGCGCGTACGCAATCCAGAAACGCTGCTCGGCCGTGTAGCCGTCAATCTTCGCGTCCATATCCAGGTGGGCAGCCTCGCCCTTGTCGAGCCACGCAATCCACGCCAGCCACAGGCCGCCCAGATCGGCCAGGTTCTCACCCAGCGTGAGCTTGCCGTTCAGGTGCACGCCGGGCACCGGCTCAATGGCGTCGTACTGCTTCACCATGCACTCGGCGCGGTCGTCGAACTTCTCCCCGTCCTCCTTGGTCCACCAGTCCTTCAGGTTGCCGTCCTTGTCATACTGGCGTCCCTCATCGTCGAAGCCGTGGGTCAGCTCGTGGCCGATGGTCGATCCCATGTCGCCGTAGTTGGCCGCATCGTCTTCCTTGTCGCTGAAGAAGGGCGGCTGAAAGTAACCGGCCGGGAAGTTCACGTTGTTCTGCTGCGGATCGTAGTAGGCGTTGACCGTCGGCGGCGACATATACCACTCGGCCTTGTCCACAGGCTTGCCGATCTTGGCGATCTGGCGGTCAAAGTTGAATTCGCGTACGCGCTCCTGGTTGCCCAGCGGGTCGCCGCGCACGATTTCGAGCTTGGAGTAGTCGCGCCACTTGTCGGGATAGCCGATTTTATTCATCACCCCGTGCAGCTTTTCCTTGGCCTTCACCTTGGTCTCGGGGCTCATCCAGTCCAGACCGTCGATGTCCTTGCCCATAGCGTCTTCAATGGCGATGGTCATCTTGAGCGCGCGATTCTTGTCTTCCGGCGAAAAGTACTTGGCCACGTAAACCTGGCCCAGTGCCTCTCCCATCTCGCGATCGATGCGGGTGGTGCAACGTTTCCAGCGATCCTGCTCTTTTTCCGCGCCGTTGAGGATGTGTGCATAGAAGTTCCAGCTCTCGTGCTCCATCGCCTCCGGCGTGCTGGTGCCGGCCATCGCGTGCAGCAACTGCCAGCGCAGATAAATCTTGATGGTCTGGATTGGGGTGTCGGCAATGATCGCGTTGAACTCGGCAAAGAACTTCGGCTCCGTGTCGTTCATCTTGCCGGTGGTCGGCGCGTGTACTGCCTCCGCATAGCGCGCGACAGAGAAGTGCGTCAGATCCTTGTCGAAGGTGACCACGTCAGTGGGATGGTTTACGTTCTTCGGTTCGCGCCGTTGCGTCACGGTCAGCGATGCGTTGGCGAGGCGCGTCTCCAGAGCCAGCACCTTCTCTGCATCCCTGGCAGCTTCGGCCTCGGGCTCGCCGTCGAGCACCAGCATCTTCGCGATGTGCTCCTGGTACTGCTTGCGCTGTTCCACCGATTTGGGATCGGTGCGCGTGTAGTAGCCGCGCTCCGGCAGTCCCAGGCCTCCGGCGGCATACTCGCTGATCACCTGACTGGCGTCAGCGTAGTCCTGCGTCGAGCTCATGCGGAAGAACGCGCTCACTCCGATGCGGTGCAGGTGGCCGAGCAACGGCGCCAACTGCTCCCTGTTCTTGAGCGCGGCAATACGGTCCAGCTCCGATTTGAGCGGCGCCAGGCCGGACTTGTTAATGGCCTCCACATCCATGCAGCTTGCGTACTCATCGCCAATCTTCTGCTCGTTGGCTGTGCGCGCCGCCGGATGCGCAACGGCCGCGGCCTCGAGAATCTGCCGGAGATGCTGCCGGTTCAGTTCCGCCAGTTCGGTGAATCGCCCGTACGAGGTTTGATCGGGAGGGAGGGGGTTCTTCTTGAACCAGCCGTTGCAACTGAAGCGATAGAAGTTCTCGCATGGATTGATAGAGGTATCGATCAGCGAGGGATCGAAGACCTTCAGGTCTGAGGGAGAAGCCGAACCGGCCCCGGGTTCGGTCTGTGAGGCTGCGCTCAGCGCCATGATGCCAATGGTGGCGCACGCCAGCAAAGACCGGAGTAAAGCAGAGTCGAAGCGAGACATGCCAGCACTGTAGCAGATTCCCTCCGCTGCGCTGCCACCCGCGGGCGGGGGCGGTCGCTACAATGGAAGCAACGGCAATTCCTGAGTTACTGTAGCCGTTTTCGTATTGTGCCAGGTCGCCGCTCCCTGGTGGTCGCGGCAACTTTAAGTCATTGGCTTCGAGGCGGGGCTACTCAGGAATTGCGATCGCGGGATTTCCCCTATCAGGAGCACAGCACGTGGCGCAACGCACCTTCAGCATCATCAAGCCCGATGCGGTCCGCAAAGGCCACACCGGAGCCATCCTGGCCGAGATCGAGAAGGCCGGTTTTCAGATCGTCGCAATCAAAAAGCTTTCTATCTCCAAGCCCCAGGCCGAGGGCTTTTACTACGTTCACAAAGAGAGGCCGTTCTTTGGCGATCTCACCTCATTTATGTCGACTGGGCCGATGGTGCTGATGGTTCTGGAGAAGGACAACGCGATTGCCGATCTGCGCAAGCTGATGGGCGCCACCAACCCCGCCAACGCCAAGGAAGGCACCATCCGCAAAAAGTTCGCGGGATCGATTCAGGAAAACGCCATCCATGGCTCCGACGCCGAAGACACCGCCGCCTTCGAGATCGGCTACTGGTTCGCGGGCTACGAACTGATTTAGTCGCGACTGGGCAGGATCAGGGGCCCTGAGCCGTGCTCAGGCAAAGAGGTCGTCGATCTTCGCGCGCAGCGCCGCCATCTCTTTTCGCAACTCGTTCATCTCGGCTTCGAGGCGGCCCATTCGCTGGGAATCGACTCCGGCGCCTGAAGCCGGCATGTACGCCGTCGGCGTCAGGCTGGCATTGTCCATACCTTTGCGCAACTCCGACATTTCGGCTTCCAGCCGCGCGATCCGATCGGAATCAACGCCTTCTCCCCCACTCGCCGCATAGACTGGCGGGGCAGCGAAGCTGGCCGCATCAATCGGGCCTGAGAGCAGATGCGCATAGCGCGACTCCTTGGTACCCGGCTGCCGCGGCAGGACGGCCGCCAGCGACGGCTCGCGTTCCATCAGCTTTTGCAGTACGGCGGTTACGTCGGTCAGCTCGTCGAACCGGTGCATGCGCTCCGTGCGTCCGCGCAGCTCGCCCGGGGTCTGCGGCCCGCGCAGCAGCAGCACGCAGATCAGCGCCGTCTCCGCGCGCGTAAAGTTGAAGGCCTCGCCCAGCCAGTGCTCGTACTTGGTCACGCGGCCGTCGGAGCTGCGCGCCCGCCCGGCCAGACCTTTGTCTTCCAGCCCATGCAGCGCCATCCGTACGGTGTCTTCGTCCAGATCGGTTACCGGCTCGCGATTCGATCGCTGGTTGCAGGCGTTCATCAGCGCGTTGATTGACAGCGGGTAGTAGTCGGGCGTCGTCACTTCCTTTTCGACGAGCGCTCCCAGAACGCGAGCCTGGGCGGCAGTGAGCACAACGGGTTGGTCGATCGGCATATCGAGAACATTCTCGCATTCGGACCGCCGGGCGGCTATGACGAGTTCCGGGGAGATGGCCGAAACCAAATTTCACGGCTGCACTGTCACCGGCCCACTTCCCTCTGCGATACTGGTGGGTCATGCCGATAGAAGACTTGCAGCAGGCCGCACAAAAGATTGCCGGGTTTCTGGCTAGCTTGAACAAACTGGGCGGCCTTCGCCTGAAATACCGGATCACGGCCGGCGATGGGGCGCGCGATCCCCAGGGCCTGGAAGCGCGTGTCATCTATGTGGAACTGGGCGGCCCCGACGTGCCGCTGGTGACGCAACACAACGGGGAGTTGCTGCGGGCCCTGGAGACTATTGCCGCGCAGATACTGCGTCTGGACCAGCGCGAGCACGACCTGGTCAGCTTCGACGCCGGCAACTTCAAGGCTCTGCGCGCGGAAGAGCTGCGGATGGCTGCCAGAACCGCCGCGGACAAGGTGCTAAAAACGGGTGTTCCCTATGCCTTCCCGCCCATGAACAGCCGCGAGCGGCGCCTGCTGCACCTGGCATTCAAGGAGATCGAGGGCGTAGAGACGTCCAGCTCCGGCGAGGGGCAGGACCGCTTCCTTGCCGTCTTCCCCGCTGGCAAAACCAGCCTGCCGGTGGCATCGCCGGTGCGGCCGCGCGGGTTGGGCCGCGGCGGTGGCGGCGGTCGCCGCTAGTTCGCCTGGGAGCTTTCGGGGGTATGGCACAATACACCCCAATGAAAATCCTTTCTGCTCTGCTTCTGGCGCTCGGCGGCTTGATGTGCACGGCCGCGCCCTTGTGCGCGGCGCAAAAGCGCCTTGTGCTTATTGACCAGGACGGCTCCGGCCCCGGCGGCTCAAACCAGATGGCCATGCTCGCTCTTTTGCAGGCGCCGCAGGTCGAGGTCCTCGGCATCACCATGGTCACCGGCAACGCATGGCGTGACGAGGAGACGCAGCACACGCTGCGCATGCTCGAGCTGACCGGCCACACGCAGATTCCGGTGGCACGCGGCGCTGTTTTTCCGCTGGTGCGCACGCAGGAAGAGACCCGTCTTCGGGCCGCGCTGGTGGGCAAGGTCACATGGCTCGGCGCATGGGGCGAAGGCCCCACCACGCTCAAAGAAAATGGCTCGACCGTCACCCCGGTAACTCCGCCCAATCTGCGGGTTCACGGCCCCTACGAGATTCCCCCTCTTCCGGAGGGCGAGCCGAAGCTTAAACCGATCGACGAAGATGCGGTCCATTTCCTGATCCGCCAGGTGCGCGCGCATCCGCGCCAGGTCACCATCTACGCAGCCGGCCCACTCACCAACATTGCCCTTGCCATCTCCATCGACCCCGAGTTCGCATCGCTCACGCAGGGCCTCGTGGTGATGGGCGGCAGCCTTAGCCCGCAGACCGACGATCCCGAGTTCGCCACCAGCCCGCGCCACGAGTTCAACTTCTGGTTCGATCCTGAAGCCACGCACATCGCGCTGCGGGCCGCGTGGCCGCGCGTCGACGTCACCACGGTCGACGTCTCAATCAAGGCACCCTTTACCCAGAGAATGCTCGACGAGATCGCCAGGTCAAGTTCACCCACGGCGCGCTACATCGCGGCCTGGAGCCGGGACCGCTATTACCTGTGGGACGAGTTGACCGCCTGTGCATGGCTCGATCCGTCGATCATTACCAAGGAGAGCGTTATCTATATGGATGTCGACCTGAGCCGCGGCCCGACGTACGGCGACACGCTTACCTGGACCGAAGAGCTGAAGCCGGCGACGGGCGTGCGGCAGGTTCACGCGCAGCTCGATTTGGACCTGCCGAAGTTTCAGCAGATGTTTGTGGAGTTGATGAAGCGATGATTGCCAGGGGAGACGCAGCGACAAAAGGGCCGCGATCTGCGGCCCTTTTGTTCACCCGACCATCGAGCGGGGATTATCCGTTCAATTGTTCTGACAACTTGTTCAGTGTCCGGTGAAGGTCCTTGTCGGCGCGGCGCTGCTCGTCGATCTTGGCAATCGAGTGCATCACCGTGGTGTGGTGTTTGTTGCCGAACTGGCGTCCAATTTCGGGAAGGCTCGCCTCCGTCATCTGCTTGGCCAGATACATCGCGATCTGCCGCGGCACCACCACCTGCCGTGAGTTGTTCTTCTGCTTCAGATCGCTCACCCGCATGCCGAATTGCTCGGCCACGGCCCGCTGAATCGATTCGATGGTAACTTTTCGCACCTGCATATCAATGAACTGCTTCAGGCACTGCTGCGTTGTGGTCAGCGTAATCTCTACGTGATTCAGCTGGCACCAGGCAATCAGCCGCACCAGAGCGCCCTCCAACTCGCGAACGTTCGTCCGCACATTCGACGCAATGAACAATGCCACGTCCGTGGGCAGTACAACCTGTTCGCTCTCTGCTTTCTTCTGCAGAATCGCGACCTTGGTCTCGAGATCGGGTGGCTGGATATCGGCAATCAGCCCCCACTCGAAGCGCGACCGCAGCCGGTCTTCGATTTCTGCCAGTTCCTTGGGCGGCCGGTCCGACGCAATCACGATCTGCCGCATGCTCTCGTGGAGCGCGTTGAACGTGTGGAAGAACTCCTCCTGCGTCCGCTCCTTCTGCGCGATGAACTGAATATCGTCGATCAGCAGCACATCCACGCCGCGGAAGCGGTCGCGGAAGCTGGTCATGCGATCGTTGCGCAGCGAGGTGATCATCTCGTTGGTGAACTTCTCCGCGGAGACATACGAGATGATCGAGGTCGGCTGCCGCCGCTTCACCTCGTGCCCGATGGCGTGCATCAGGTGCGTTTTGCCCATGCCCACGCCACCATATAGGAACAGCGGATTGTAGGCCCGCGACGGCCGCTCCGCGACTGCCAAAGCAGCGGCGCGCGCAAACTGGTTTCCATTGCCGATGACGAAATTATCGAACGTATAGCGGGAATTGAGTTGTGCGGCAGTGGACCAATCGATGGTCTGTTGCACCGGAACCCGCGTCGCGGGCGGGGGAGGCGCCGTGGGAGCGTGCGAAGAAATTGGACCGAAGCCGCCGTCCTTGCGTTGCGGCGGAGCTGTGGGGTCCTCTTCCAGGGTGACAAACTGTACCTCGTCGAACTCCAGCGCATGGAGATCGATCGCCTCCTGGATCAGATCGTTGTACTTTTCCAGGAGCTGCCGGAACTCCGCGGACGGAACCCGTACAAAAAGTGTTCGGCCCTTTGCGTGGCTGAAGCGAGTTGGCTTGAGCCATGTCTCGAATGACTGGCGAATCACTTTCTTTTCGAGCGCCGCCAGAATCTGTATCCAGGGATTAATTGCCGTTGTTGTCGGCGTCATTGCGAATGCCATCGAGCGTTTTCCTTGCCTGTGTCCCGCGTCGGTGACTACCCGATTTTGGCAATAGCTCTGCGCAGGCGGTGAACACACAACCGTTCGCCGTCTTTCCCTGCTAACCCGCCGCTCTGCCGATGATCTGCCCCGCTGGTGTTCGCTCAGGGGCGTTGGGGTAAAGTTCCGTTTCGTGGGACGCTAAAAAACTTTTGTTGAACGGACCCGATACTAGCACATTTGGTCATTGTTGCAACGCCTCATTCACACAACTTTCGTTGCTTCATCCGGGTTGCACCAACGCTGGTGAAAGCGCCAAAAATGGTGGTGACTGTGGTCACCAAATCCGCTGTTCCCATGTTCATTTTTGAACGCATTTTTTATGTGCTGATCGCACCGCTTTGTACATTGGAAACAGACGATACCACATCCGTTGCCGCTCATGGACGCGGCCACGCGCAGGACCGCAAACTGGATTCAAATCTCAGCCTGCGATATAATGGAATCTTGCCGACAAGGCACAGATTTTCAACGAGAATCAGGAGCGGATCTCCATGCCAAAGCGAACATTTCAACCCAACCGTCACCGCCGCGTGAAGACGCACGGCTTCCGCGCGCGCATGAAGACCAAGAGCGGCGCCGCCGTACTCAGCCGCCGCCGCGCCGCGGGCCGGAAGCGCGTCTCTGTCAGCGCCGGGTATCGCGACTAAGCGCCGGCCTTGCCGTTAAAAGGCCGGATGCCGCTTTTTCCTATTGCTCCGGCCCGCTTTCCCTCCGGCTTCGCCATGAACGCCCCCTCCAATCCAGCTTCCCTTCAAGCAAATGCGTGGCGAGTCTCCGCAATGCCTGCAAAACAAACGGTGGCGGGTGTGCGTCTTCGCAAGCACGGCGATTATCAAAGCGCCTACGCCGCGAGCCGCAAGCGCCAGTCGAATTCGATGAGCTGGTTTCTGGCGCCCCAGCCGGGCACCCAGGCCATGACGCCGCGAGTCGGGCTCACCGTCGGGAAGGTCATTGGCAAATCGCACGAACGGAATCGCATCAAGCGCCGGATGCGCGAAGCTCTGCGCCGTCATTTGGATCTGCTGCCGGCGCACTGCGATCTCATCTTTCACCCGCGCCGCGTAGTCCTCGATATCGAATTCGCGAAACTTGAAGCCGAGATCGTGCGTATCCTGACACAGGCCAAGACTGAAGCCGCGCGCACAGGCAGCAACCATCCCACGCGTTCGGCCGGCAAGCCTGCATCATGACTCGTCTGCTCCTCGCCGCTCTCGCGTTCTATAAACGATGGTTATCGCCGGCCGCGCATTCGCTGGGCGTGGGAGGCTGCAAGTTCCAACCCACCTGCTCCGATTACGCCGTCACCGCCATTGCCCTGCACGGTCCTCTGCGCGGATCCGGGTTGGCTCTCGGCAGGCTTTTGCGGTGTCATCCCTTCAGTCGCGGCGGCCTCGACCAGGTTCCCTTGCCGGCCGCACGCAATCAGGTGTCCCACTGAACCGTTACCATAACAACAGCGGCAATTTCGCCGCCTTCTGACCGACAGGACGTAATCCTTTGCCCGAATTCCAAAATCCTAATCTTCAGTCGCAGGGCCCCGGTGGTGGGGGGGGCGGCGGCGATCTGCGCTCCATGCTCGCCATCGGCTTTCTGGCAGTTGCCATCTTCCTTGGTTACGAATACTTCTTCCAGAAGCCCAAGCCAAATCAGCCGGTAGCCCCGCCTCAGACACAGCAGTCCGCTCCTTCCTCTGCACCGCAGCTCTCTGCGCCCGCAGGATCATCCGCTTCCCCCTCGCATCCTGCCGCCTCTGCCACTCCCGCCGTCACTGCCGCGTTTGAAACCGAGACTACGGTCGAGAATCCCAACTACCGCATTGTTTTCACCAATCGCGGCGCGCAGGTCAAGCACTGGATCCTCAAGCACTACTACCAGTCCGACGGCAAGACGCCGCTCGACATGGTGCAGGGTCAGGCCGCATCGCACTTCGGCCTCCCGCTCTCAGTGTTCACCTACGACGACGCGCTGACCAATCAGCTGAATTCAGCGTTTTACCAGGCTTCGACGACCGGCGTCATTACCGCCCCCAACTCCATCACCTTCCACTATGCGCAAGAGGGCGTGGACGTGGTGAAGACCTTCCGCTTCGACTCGAGCTACGTGATCACTGCCGAGTTGCAGGTGCGCCGCAACGGCCAGCCCGTGCGCGCGCTGCTGGCGTGGCCCGCAGGCCTGGGCGACATGGAGGAGTTCCAGGGCAAGAGCTCCATTCCCGGCATGTCGCGTACGCCGTCGATGTTTGCCTGGTCGGCGTCGGGCAAGCAGGACACCGAGGCTTCCGCCAAGGTATCCAACAACAACACGCTCGAAGGCGACTATCAGTACGCCGCGACCGCCGACCTCTACTTCGCCGCAGCGTTCCTTCCTGAGGATCCGCAGCACACCACGGTGGTCACGCTGCATCGCACCATCGATCTGCCCACCGATCTGTCCAACCCCAACAGTGAGAAGCGGCCCGCCGACGTGATCGGGCTGGCGGTAGGCGATACGAGCGGCTTCACACGCGAGCGCCTCTACGCCGGTCCCAAGCAGATGGACCTGCTTAACACGATCCACTCCGTTGGGGACGACGGCAAGCAAGATGGGCCGACACTCGAATCACTGATTCAATTCGGCTCCTGGCTCGGAATCATCGCCAAGCCGCTCTTCCTCGCGCTGCGCCTGCTATTTGAGCACGGCGTTCCCAACTGGGGCTGGGACATCATCATCCTCACCGTCCTCTTCAACATGCTCATGCTGCCCACGCGCCTGATGATGATGAGGAGTTCGCTGAAGATGATGCGCATCCAGCCCAAGGTCGAGGCCATCAAGCGCAAGTTCGCCAACCTCAAGGCGACCGATCCCAAGCGCGCCGAGATGAACACCGAGATGATGGCGCTCTACAAGCAGGAGGGCGTCAATATGTATGGCGGCTGCCTGCCCGTACTCATCCAGATGCCGCTCTTCTTCGCCTACTTCCGCGTGCTGCAGAATACGGTGGAGTTGCGCCAGGCGCATTGGTTCTGGTTGACCGACCTCTCCAATCCCGATCCGCTGCACGTCCTGCCCATCATCATCATCGCCAGCATGTTCCTGACGCAGTTCATCACGCCGTCTCCGGGCATGGATCCATCGCAGCGCCGCATCATGGCCATCATGATGCCGGTCATCTTCGGCTTCACCCTGTGGCACTATGCCTCAGGCCTGGCGCTCTACTGGTGCACCGGCAACCTCATCAACCTCGCGATCCAGGTCTCCATCAACCAGTCGCACATCGGCAAGGAGATGCACGCCATCGCGGCCAAGCGCGCAGCCAAAAAAGCCGGCGGAAACCCGAAGACCATCTCCGGCAGGCGATAAAAACCTCAGCTCTTGGCTCTTAGCCGATAGCTTCCGAGCGCCTCCCGCGAGGGTTGAAGGCTGAAAGCTGAAGGCTAAAAGCTAAAAGCTAAAAGCTAAAAGTTCGTCCCTATTTCTCGCTCATTCGTCACAGTTCCGGCCATCTACGAAGTTCTTCGTTGACACTTACGAAGGCCTTCGTATAAAGTCGGTTTCATCATGACGACCTCGTACCCATCGATCCCCAGACCCACCGAAGCCGAGCTCGAGCTTCTAGGCGTTCTGTGGGACAAGGAACCCGCCACGGTGCGCGAAATCTGCGATGAGCTCAACCGCGAGCGCGCCTTCGGCTACACCACCGTGCTCAAGCTTTTGCAGATCATGCACGCCAAGGGCCTGGTGCTCCGCGAGGAATCCGGCCGCGCCCATCTCTATCGCTCCTCCATCTCCCAGGACGCCATGCAAAGCCGCTTCCTCCGCGACCTCAGCGCCCGGCTCTTCTCCGGCTCCGCGGCGCAGTTGGCCATCCATGCCCTGGCCATGGAGCCCGCCTCGCCCGAAGAGCTTGACGAAATTCGCGCCCTGCTCGAAAAACGCACCGCTTCCCCGTCTCTCCATTCTGGAAAGGATCAGCAATGAACACCCACCTTCTTCCCGCCATAGCCTGGACCCTGATCCACTTCTGCTGGCAGGCCGCGGCCATCGCCGCCGTTTATGGGGTCGCCAGTTTTCTGATGAGCCGCCGCTCCAGCCACCTCCGTTATGCCGTCGCGCTTGCCGCCCTGCTGCTGATGCTCGCCTCGGCGGCCGTGACCTTCGGCTTGCAGCTCAAGGCCAACGGCGTCTTCGCGCATGCCGCCACCCAAACAGGGGTGCACGTCGCGCAGACCCCGGCCCCAAAGATTCTGCCGCAGGACGCCGACTCCCCTTTCGTTCCAGCCGCATCGGCAAACTCGCAGGATGCTACGCTCCCGTCGCTCCCGGCGCTTTTGCCGTGGATTGACGGCTTCTGGCTTGCGGGCGTCTTCGCCCTCTCGCTGCGGAGCCTGGGCGGCTGGTGGCTTATTCGCCGCATTTGTGCCTCAGCCAGCACTGACCTTCCGGCCTCTGCAGCCGCAAGCTTCAAGCGCATTACATCGACTCTCGGTATCAAACGCTCCGTGGCACTGGCGATCAGCGGTTCGGTCTCGGGACCTGCCACCGTGGGTGTATTGCGCGCTACCGTTCTCTTGCCCATCTGCGCTCTTACCTCGCTCAGTCCCGACGAGTTGGAGATGGTCTTTGCTCACGAGCTGGCCCACGTTCGCCGCGCCGACTTTCTTTGGAACCTCGTCCAGACTTTTGCCGAAACCATCTTCTTCTTCCACCCGGCGGTCTGGTGGATCGGCGGCTGCCTGCGCACCGAGCGCGAGCTTTGCTGCGACGACCTTGCCTTGAAAATCTGCCCCAACCCCATCACCTATGCACGCGCTCTCTTCCATCTCGAGGAGCAGCGCTCGCGCCAACCACGCCTGGCCATGGCCCTCGACGGTAATGGGTCGCGTTCCACCCTGCGCATGCGCATCCATCGCATTCTCGGAGAACCCGTTGCGCATATGGCTCACACGCCGTCGCGCGCCTTCTCCATCTCCGTCGGCGTCGCCGGGCTCATGCTGCTCATCCTGCCCACCTCGCAGGTGCTGGCCAGCATGCATCCCGTTGCCACGGTCAGAAACGCTGTTGCCATCGCCTCGCCGCGCATCGCCGCCCTAATTCCGCAGGAACCCACGCCGGCGCCACCGCAAAACGTCGAGCCGACTCCCCGGCCCGCACCGGCTCACGCGGCCCCAATCGATACCGTTCCAACGGTGGTGGTGACCACACCTACGCCCGTTGTCAATGTCGCACCCGCCATCGCGCCTGTAGTTGCCGCTCAGGTCGCGCCAGTCGTCACTTCCTCCATCCAACTGTTCGACGCTGACGGCGATCAGGACGCGCCGCCAGCCCCCGAAAAGCCCGCCGCAGGACACTCCACCTTCACCGGCCACTCCACCTACATCGACAAGATGCGCGCCGCCGGCTACGACGAAGACCTCGACGGCTACATCTCCATGAAGATCCAGGGCGTCACTCCCGAGTACGCCGCGGCCATGAACAAGCTCGACTTCGGCAAGCTCAGCGCCCACGACCTGGTCGCGTGCAAGGTCCAGGGCGTTGATCCCGATACCATCGCCCAGATGAAGCGCGAAGGCCTCGAGATCAAATCCATCCACGACGCCATCTCTTACAAAATCTTCGCTGTCACCCCCGAATTCATCGCCGGCATGAAGGCCGCGGGCTTCAACAACCTCACCAGCAAGCAGCTCATCAGCCTGCGCGTGCAGGGCGTCACTCCCGAATACACCCGCTCCATCACCCAGCAATTCCCCGGTGTCACGGTCGACGAAATTGTGAAGACGAAGATCTTCAACATCGACGGCGCGTTCATTGCCTCCGCCAAGTCCCACGGCTTCGGCAACCTCACGCTCGACAAGCTCGTCAAGCTCCGCATCTCCGGCATCCTCGACGACGAAAAGTAAACTCTCCTCGCTCTAGTACACAGCTCCGGAGCATCCGCTCCGGAGCACGGGAAAGCCACGTCTGCTTTTCACCAGGAGACTCCCATGCACCTGATTCGCCTCGCCGCCTTCGCCGTCACGGTTGCACTCTCCCCGCTGGCCATGCCAGCATCGCAGCTCGAGCTACTCCACGCGCATTGCGTCATCGGTCCCAGCGAGAGCGAAAAGCCCGGGGCCTTCAGAATTCGGATCTATGAGGGTGACGACGACGACTGCTACGACGGCCAACACTGTTCATCGCACTTCAACCACGATCCCTTCACCCGACTCACCGGCATCACACGTTCCGACCTTACCCGCGACGGCGCGCACTTGACCGCCACCGTGGCGGGAGAGGCTGGCACCTTCACCTGCTCTGGAGTTGTGCATGATGACGTCCTGCGCGGCGATTCAGTCTTCACGCCCGACCCGGCCTTCGT
>Ga0206823_1115_pt1 | contig 20043 bp, 16 predicted proteins | sample Alteio_BWOrgCont_81_FD_152868 | JGI IMG/M metagenome (GOLD analysis project Ga0206823, IMG submission 152868) | Enriched cells from forest soil in Barre Woods Harvard Forest LTER site, Petersham, Massachusetts, United States -... | ecosystem: Environmental > Terrestrial > Soil > Temperate forest >...
CACGAAGATGGGTCGTATCTAAATTGGCCGAATCGGCTATAGGTTGAATCCATTTGATATTAATTTTTCCGGAGTCGCCGGATGTGCTGATAACATCCACATTGGTAATAATAGGTACATCCCGGATGAGCCTGGCACAAGTCTGAGTTGATGCATAACTTTGAACGGCGCCCCCCGAATATTCTGCGACTAGGATATAAGAATAATCTATGCCCCTGGTAAGACCTAGTCCCTGGTTGTTGTCGATAAATTTATTTGTTGCCGTATTACCAATCAGCTGGTAACCCGATAAGGCCGGAACGCCTCTCTGGCAGGGACCAGGTTGCCAGGAGCCACAAGTATCTTTCCTGTAAATAAAATAAGAGGTCAGGTTGTTAGCGCAGGTATCTGCGTCCCATGTAATAATCATACTTGATCCCGAAGGTTTTGCAGATACATTTTGAGGTGCGGGAGGAACAATAGTAATGGTGATGGTTTTATAACTTGCCAATGGTGTTTCAGGTAAGGATGGTGGATGGATAGAATCTCCATTCACAGCAAGAAAAGAAACAAAATAGGGTTGTTCTCTTATATCAGCACAAGTTGTATTCCACGTAAATACAGAACGGGCAGTGTCATTGACAAAACCTGTTGAAGGAAAAACAGCAGAGGGTTGCGCAACAAAAGGGCTTAATGGCCCTCCGATAGCAGTTAATGAAATAGTATTGGGCGAAGGATCAAAAGCCGTTACCGGAAATGAAATAGTTGTTCCGGCAATTATACAAGTATCATCCAAGGGTAAAAATTCGGGGGGATTATTTACACAATCGTAAATATTGATCTGCATATCCAGTTCAACAACGCTCACTAAATTTGCACCTTGCCATGCTGAAATGGATATGCCGATATTCCACTCACTCAGGATTGGAAATGCCTGTTTAGGAAGGCTGGAAGGAATCTCGGGTGGTGAGCACCAGGACAAGTCTCCCGTAACGGGATCAATTTTCAGGAAGCCATTGCTTGTTGTTAAAGGATAAGACCAGCCTGGAATTGCCATCCCACTATCTCCTGAAGATTCAAGGGAGGGTGTTAATGCATAGGTAAGACGATAATCACTTTCCGAATAAGCACCTGGATTATAATTAAAGCATTCATTAACGCAGCCATCTCGCAGCGGCGGATTCAACAAAATAGGTGAACTGTTATTTCCATTTTCCAAATTAGGATTAATCACCAGCTTAGTGCGAATAAAAAAATCAATATTCACAGATCCAGGAATATTATCGATATCAGCATTTCTGTTGGGATCCGCCATGGTTATCCAGTAGCTGTAAGGTCCGGAATAAGTATGAATGCAGGAGTAAACATTATACCTGGTCACTCCCGGAACGATGTCAACACCCTGACCATCCGGATAACAGGATCCACCAGGAACAACATTATTGATCCGATGTGCTACGCCCGTATCCCCATCTCCAAAATAAACGGTCAGGTAGCACTTATCAGGTGGTTGGGTTCCATTATAATATACCAGATTCGTATAGGTAATTACGGTAATTTCATAGGTATAACTCGATGCATTTGGATTGGACGGAGGTATCCAGGTATAGGAAATATATCCTGCACGATTATGAGTGGCTACACAATTTCCGGTAATCAGTACTAAAAAAAGCAAATGAAATATATATTTTTTCATTCAGGAAATAAGATATCCAGAAATTAAAATTCATTTGTAACCGCCACAAAATCTTGCCTGAGCAAATAGGGTGCATAATAAGCAGGAATATTACTTAATGGCAAAACCTCCTCTTTTAGCTTAATCCCGATTTTCGCTCTCATAAATTCACGACGGGACATGATCCTTCCCCACGATTCGGGAAATTTAGCTGACCATTCCTCCCGGAGAGGAAAATCCGCAAGAATTATACCATCCTCCATATTCGAGCATACAAATTCTCCATTACTGACAGGGATTATGTCCATTTGCAGAGCCATCCCGGAATGTAATTTTATCTTACTCTCTGGTTTAAAGGGTGAATTTACCCATTCGTCAAGGTGAAGTGTATGGCCTGTATTTACGGCAAAATTAAAAATCCTTTTGTCCCTTGCCTGATCCACCTTTTTCACAATCAAACCCGCTGAAATACCAATACCAACATTTTCGTACCAGGTTTTTACGGTGTGAAAATAAGCTTTCCAATACCGTTCGTAAAACGCGGCAGTTTTGGAGGGAAGGTCCTTTGGTCCTTTGGCAATCATTCCGGCCCTGCAAGTCAAAGCACCCCAAACTCCAAAAGCAGAAGTGAAGGGGTCTCCCAAAACTACTTTGTTTGAGGAAGGGCTGCTGAGTCCTAATTTTGCTTTTGCCCCAGAGGAAATCATTGGATGGCAGGAATATGGCAGGCCATCGCTCTTAAAGTTCACAGCCAATTCATATTCACGAATCCCCGGCTTTACTTTTCCTATCAGGTTTTTAATGCTTTCTGAAGTTCGTGTACTTGCCCATTCAAAACGAACCAATTCTTCGAGGCAATTGTGATTCCTTAATCCTTTTTCAGAATCCATTAATAGATCATTCGCATTGGAGACAGACCCTGAACGGCCTGTTAATTCACGCAGGATGTCAGCCAGGTACGATGGTAAATCCAATAAATGCCCCCCCCCCCTGAAATAGTTTTATGATAACAGGTACCTATTCTTATTCCCTTTTTGATTCCAAAGTCACTGAAAATCTTTTTCAGCGATCTTGATTTTGATCTGTCCTGACCCATTAAGCTGAACTCCTGAAATAGTTCGTATTTCATTGGGATAGGGCAAATACCAGTATACCCCATACATTCGTTTCCCAATAACATTTTACGCTGCCCATTCCTGTGCAACAGTAACAGTCCTTCTTCAAAACGCGGGTCAAGGTTGGTAAGGTAAGTCAGGTTTGCAGAATGCTCTCTGTCAGCAAATACAATAAGGACATCCAGTTTGAGAACAGCCATTCTCCTGATCGTATTTTTAATCCTCTTTTCAAATTCCCGTGGAGGAATTTGAATCGTTTCAGAGGCCATTCCAAACTCAGGTAGTTTTATTTGCTTTAATGTATAGGGGCTTGATATCATGGGATAAAATTATGCTATTTTTACGATTCAAACTAAAACATGGAATATGAACTCCAGAAGAAATTTCATTAAATTAACTGCTTTGGGAACTTCCTTTTTTTCATTTGGCAAGTTTATGCCATTAATCGCACCAAAAGACAGCCAAACCAATAGTGAAAAGGAAAAAATGATGAATGAAGTGCTTGATTCTCCCATAGTGCTCTCCACCTGGGAACACGGAGTCCCTGCAAATGAAGGCGCCTGGAAAGTCCTGAGTGCTGGAGGAACGGCGCTGGATGCCGTGGAAGCAGGTGTAAAAATTCCGGAAGCCGACCCCAAAGTCCGTTCCGTTGGGTACGGAGGATTACCTGACAGGGATGGCCGGGTTACACTTGATGCGTGCATCATGGACGAAAAAAGCAATTGTGGGTCGGTCGCTTTTCTGGAACACATCATGCATCCAATTTCAGTTGCCAGACTGGTAATGGAGAAAACCCCGCACATTATGCTGGTCGGTGAAGGGGCCTTGGATTTTGCCCTGAAGAATGGGTTCAAAAAAGAAAATCTGTTGACTCCTGAATCTGAAAAGGACTGGAAAGAATGGTTAAAGACTTCCGAATACAAGCCGGTCATTAATTTTGAAAATCACGATACCATAGGAATGATCGCAATGGACAAAGAAGGAAATCTGTCAGGCTCCTGCACCACGAGCGGGCTTGCCTTTAAAATGCATGGCCGCGTGGGAGATTCTCCTATTATTGGCGCCGGGCTTTTTGTAGACAATGAAGTAGGGGCAGCTACCGCAACGGGAGTGGGTGAAGAAGTGATCCGTATTTCAGGAAGTCACCTGGTTGTTGAATTAATGAGGCAAGGAAATAGCCCGGAAGATGCTTGCAGAATCGCTGTTGAACGCATTGTAAAAAAACAACCACAAAAATCAAAAGAGGTGCAGGTGGGTTTTTTAGCGCTGAATAAAAAAGGAGAGTACGGGGCTTATTGTCTTCAAAAAGGATTCAATTATGCTGTTTACAGCAATACCGTCCACAATTCTTTGATAGAGGGTAAACACCATTATTGAATGCTGTTCAACAAAGGATCGGTAAGCCGTACGACCTACTTATTAATCATAGTAGCCTCCCTGGGCTATTTTGTTGACATTTATGACCTCGTGCTTTTCAATGTGATTAAAAAAGCAAGCCTTGAAACGTTGCAACTTTCAGGAGAAAAAAATGAAATCACCTTGTTCAACTGGCAAATGACGGGAATGATGCTGGGTGGTATTTTCTGGGGAATTCTCGGAGATAAAAAAGGAAGATTATCTGTATTATTCGGCTCCATTTTACTCTACTCGCTTGCAAATATTGCAAATGCTTTTGTCAACCAGGGCAATATAAATGCTTATAGCCTGATCCGGTTTTTTGCTGGCCTCGGATTGGCTGGTGAATTAGGTGCAGGAATAACCCTGGTTGTTGAAATGATGAGCAAAGAAAACAGAGGCTATGGTACCATGATCATTGTGGCTTTCGGAGCATTGGGTGCTGTATTCGCATCTTTTGTCGGCAGTTCTTTTACCTGGCAAATGGCTTATATAGTCGGCGGAATACTTGGAATCCTTTTATTGGTATTAAGAATCGGCACAATGGAATCTACTCTTTTTAAACAATTAGAAAACAATGAAACAGCTAAAGGCAATTTTACCTATTTATTTTCTGATAAAAAAATATTCCTGAAATACCTTAAATGCATCCTGATCGGACTTCCAATTTGGTACGTCGTGGGAATTCTTATTTCGCTTTCAGTGGGCATTACAAAACAACTGGGAATTGAAGGTGTTGTCACCGCGAGTGCCATCATGTATTCCTATATCGGGCTTTCAGCCGGTGACCTGTTGAGCGGCTTGCTGAGCCAGTTATGGAAATCGAGAAAAAAAGTCGTGATTACTTACCTCCTTTGCCTTTCCTGCCTGGTGATTCTGTTTCTGTTTCCGGTAAGCAAATCTTTAACCTGGTTTTACATCATGTGTTTCCTTTTAGGCGCCGGAACTGGTTTTTGGGCTTTATTCGTAACCATTGCATCTGAACAGTTTGGCACAAATATCCGCTCAACCGTCACCAATACGGCTCCTAATTTTGTCAGGGGATCTTTGGTTCTTATCACCCTGCTTTATAAATTCCTGGAACCTTTTTTCGGTGACCTGAACGGAAAAATTTACAGTGCACTGATTGTCGGAGGAGTTTGCATCACGATCTCTTTTATTTCAATTGTTACTATAGAGGAAACCTTTGGGAAAGACCTTGATTACCTGGAACTATGAAAAAGAAAACAGTAGTGATCGGTGCCTCTGACAATCCCGAACGCTATGCTTACAAAGCAACAGTGTTGCTTGCCCAAAAATCCCATATCGTCATCCCGGTCGGTTTACGCAAAGGGAAAATAGGAACGATTGAAATTCAGCAGGATCGATCCTTCATAAAGGAAGTAGATACAGTCACTTTGTACGTTGGTCCGTCCAATCAACCGAATTGGTACGATTATATTTTAAGCCTGAAACCTAAGCGAATCATTTTTAATCCGGGCACTGAGAATGAAGCGTTTGAATTGCTGGCGGAATCACATAACATCCATGTTGTAAGGGCTTGCACACTGGTTCTGCTGAGTACCGGGCAATACTAAAAATGGATGATGAAGGAGGTACCAACATTTACTTCCGAAAAGACTTCCAGCCTTAGCCTATGGAAATCTGCAATTTTTTTCACAATCGGAAGACCCAATCCATGGCTATCTGTATTGGCCGTTCTGACTTTCTTAAATGGTTCAAACAAGGTATCCTTATTTAAGTCCGAAATGCCTTTTCCCGTATCCCTGATCGTAACCTGATAGTGACCATTTTCCGAATGGTCTGTCACCTCGATAACCCCATTTACTTTATTGTATTTTATCGCATTATTAATCAGGTTAACGAACATGGTAAAAAGAAGGTAGCGGTTTGCATTTTTTATTGAAAAATCAGAAATCCGGTTCAATCGAATCGAAATATTTTTTTCAGTAATCCGGTCTTCCAATTCATCGATTACTTCCTTTATCAGTTCAGGAATGGAAACTTCCTCTCCTTTCAGAAACTGTTCATTTTCAATACGGGAAATTAAAAGCAATGCGTTTACTATTTTACTCAGGCGTGTGAGGGTGACCTGGGTTTCAATTACGTGCATGGCAACCTCTTCGGGAATTTTTTCAACAAGAATATTTTCCAGGCGGTTTTTTATGACTGAAATGGGTGTCATCAATTCATGAGAAACATTTGCAATAAAAAGCCGCTCATGGAGAAATGCATTGTTTATTTTATGCATCATTTCATTAATGCTCTCATCCAGGTATTTAAAATCGGTCGTGTTGCTGTTAATCGTACTAAAATCAAACTTTTCAGGGTGGTTTGTTTTTTTTAATTTGTTTTCAATCAGTTTAAATGGATTTAATAAATAACGGGTGAACATAATATCCACGATTACGGTAAGAAATAGAAGAATCAGGAGCAGGTACCACGCCAGGTTTCGAAGATAATCCTGCACCAGTTCAACCCGGTTGAGGCTTTTTCCCACTTCAAGTAAATAAAATTGATTGCCGCTTTTAAAGGTGTAGCTAAGAACCCGGTAGTCAACAATTTCGCCCTCAATGCTTCTTTGCGTATTCTGAATATCAACTCCCAGCTTTCCGGGATCCTGGATTTGTTCAATAGAAATAAATTCTTCCTTTAAAATATTATAACTTGAAAAAACACTATCCCGCTCCTGCTCGATAAACTGCTTAACCCCTACCCTGTTAACAATGGCAAGGGTTTTCTCTTTCATATGAACAAGCTGGGCATCCGTATGACTGTCCGCCAGTTTTTCAATTACCGATGGAACCAATAAAATAAACAATCCAACGATCAGAATTTTTGAAAGAGCGCTGTAGAGAGTGAATTTGGTATATAAACGCATCAGATATTGGCTCGGTAACCTAACCCTCGGACTGTCTCAATCCAGTCTGAACTTTCAAAAGCAGAAAGTTTTTTTCTGAGATTTTTAATATGAACATCAATGTAGTTGGAATCGATATCATTTTCCATCAGATTACCCCAGATATGTTCCGATAATTGCAGTCTGGTAAGTACGCGGTTTTTATGCAAAACCAGGTAATGAAGCAAATCAAATTCCTTTTTAGTAAGATTGATCATCTGATCAGACCAGGTTACTGTTCTGTTGTCAATGTCTATTTTAAAACCACTTATCAGAATAACATTTTTTTTAATGCCATGTTTTCTTCGGATAATTGCCTGCATCCTGGATTGAAGTTCAAGCAAAGAAAAGGGTTTTGCAAGGTAATCATCAGCCCCCATGTTTAAACCTTTTATTTTATCATCAATTGTACCCCGGGCGGTCAGAATAATAATGGAAGCGTCCTTCAGATCTTTAAAAACTTCTTTCAGCAGTTCCAACCCATCACAATCAGGCAGGCCAAGGTCCAACAAAATAAAATCGTAATTATTGACCGCGATTTTTTCCGATGCCTCCCTTCCCGAATAGGCGAGGTCACACAGGTAGCCTTCCTTTTTCAAAAAAATAGCTACTTCCTTTGCAAGGCTTATTTCATCTTCAATGATGAGAACATTCATATTCTATTTTGTTTAAGCAGTCGATAAGTATTCTGCAGGAACTTACTATTTCCTCAGCCTCTATTATTAAAGGTGGGGCTATTCTCATACTTTTCATGTTAAATAAAAACCAATCAACAATCAAGCCACTCTTTAAACACTCCCCGATAAGCTTTTTATTCAATTCAAAGTTGTCAAACTCTATGGCCAGGAGCAAACCCTGGCCTCTGACCTCCCTGATATGCTTATGTTTCAGGTTACTGAGGAACAGATCATGCTTCCATTTTACACTGTCCATTATTTTTTCATCGAGCAATACCTGCAATGCAGCATAACCTGCAGCACAACAAACCGGATGACCACCAAAAGTGGTAATGTGTCCTAATTCAGGATTACCTGCAAGCTCAGACATAATTTTCCTGGATGAGATAAATGCCCCCAATGGCATGCCGCCACCCATCGCTTTTGCCAGGCATAATATATCCGGTATTATTCCAAAATGTTCAAAAGCAAATAGCTTACCCGTGCGCCCATACCCAGTCTGAATTTCATCAAAAACCAAAAGGGTTTTGGTTTCATCACATCTCTTTCTGAGGCGAAGTAAAAAATCACCTTGTGGCAGAATAACTCCTGCTTCACCCTGTATGGGTTCGACAAAAACAGCGGCGACATCAGAAGTAATTAATTTTAAATCCTCCACTTTATTAAAATTCAATTGCGCTATATCCGGCAATAAAGGATAAAATGTATTTTTCAGTTTATTATCTCCCATTAAACTCAACGAGCCCTGCGTGCTGCCATGATATGAATTATTAAACGACAAGATCCTCTTTCTTCCGGTATGGCGCTTTGCTAATTTCATTGCACCTTCAATGGCTTCCGATCCTGAATTAACAAAATACACATTGTCCAACGATTCAGGCAGCAAGGATGTCAATAGGCCCGCCAGTTTTACCTGCGGACTTTGCACATATTCACCGTAAACCATCAAATGCATGTATTTTTCTACCTGATCATGAACAGCACCAACAATTTTTGGATGACAGTGCCCTAAATTGGAAACCGATATTCCGGAAATTAAATCAATGTATTTTTTACCAGACTCAGAAAAAAGATAACATCCACTCGCATTTTTTATTTCAAGGGAAATCGGAAACGGGCTGGTTTGAGCAATATGCCTGCCGAAAAGTTCCCGCTCAGATATCATGGTACTGGATTTTATAATACAAAGTTAACAAGCTGAATTTGTATATTCGTGTAATTGATCATTTATTTAGCCAGAAGATGACAAAATTACCATTACAGGTGTTGCTGGTTTGTCTGCAATTTCAACTGGGTGCTCAAAACCTGGTAGCTGAAATTGAAAAATTAAAGAATGACTCCGATCTGACTCATGCTTCATGGGGAATATGCGTTATGCAATGCAGTTCAGGTCAGATAATACAGGAATACAACAGCAATATAAGCCTCACTCCTGCTTCGACTCAAAAAATAGTAACGACGGCTGCAGGATTATGCATTCTGGGAGAGCATTTTTATTATCAGACCGGATTGGAATACGATGGAACCTATGATTCAATAACAGGCATCATTGATGGAAATTTGTTTATCAAAGGTTCAGGGGATCCAACCCTTCAATCCGTTTATTTTAAAAATGACAAAGACACCGTACTTCTGATAAATAAATGGTCTGAAATTTTAAAATCCAAAGGAATCAAAAAAATAAATGGAATGATAATCGCAGATGCGTCGGTTTTTGAAGATGAAGGAACCGAATCCAACTGGGTTTGGGGAGATATGGGAAATTATTATGGCGCAGGAGCATCTGGTCTTTCTTACATGGATAATATGTATTCCATCTTTTTTAATTCAGATAATAAAAATGATTCGACATCCATCGTGAAAATTATTCCTGAAGTACCTGATTTTTGCATAATTAATCGTGTTAAAAGTGGTGGCATGGACGATGAAGCATATATTTATGGGGAACCTTATGACAATCACCGGTACGTTACAGGAACCATTCCGGCCGGAAAAATAAATTTCGAGGTTAAAGGTTCTTTACCTGATCCTTCCTACCTTCTTTCTTTCCAGCTAAGAAAGGCCCTGATAAGCGATGGAACGGATGTTTACGGAGGGGCAACCACTGTTCGTGAATTAAAATTGAAAAAAGATTATCACAGCGGTCTGCATTCAACTATTTTTTACCAGCCCTCCCCTACCCTGGACAATATTGTATATTGGACAAATATGTACAGTAACAATTTGTTTGCTGAACATATCTTAAAGACCATAGCCTTGAAGAAACATGGATTTGGCACTTCTGCAGACGGGATCAAAGACCTTATCGATTTCTGGAAAAAAAAAGGTATTGAAGCAAAAGGCCTGTCTTTATGCGACGGCTGCGGCCTGGCCCGTTGCAATGCAATTACAACCAGGCAACTCACCGATATGCTTTGTGTTATGTATAAAGAATCGTGTTTTCCTGCATTCTACAATTCATTGCCCGTCGCCGGTAAATCGGGAACGATGAAGGGCTTACTGAAGGGAACAATCGCTGAAAATAACCTGCACGCCAAAAGCGGTAGCTTTAACCGGGTGCGTTCATTCGCCGGTTATGTGAAAGATAAAAAGGGAGATCAGCTTGCTTTTTCGATCATTGCCAATAATTTCGACTGTTCCTCAAATGACATGCGAAAGAAAATGGAAAACCTTATGCTGAAAATAGCTGAATTGGAATGATTATTTAGTGAACAGCATTTCCCTGTATTTTGGAAGAGGCCAAAGCTCATCGTCAATGATCAATTCAAGCTTATCTGAATTGTACCTGATTGTTTCAAAGTAAGGTTTTACTTTTTCACAATAGGCAATCGCCTGCTTTCTATGCTCTTCAATGGTATTTGCTTTTTTTCTTTCTTCGGTCATTTCATCGACACTTTTCTTGATAATTGCAATCCGTTCAGCAATCTCCTTTATCATTTCCATTTGCGCTCCGGCAATGGTCTTGTATTCAGCAGGACTGAAAATGTCTTTCAGCTTCCTGACATTGTCAATGAGCAAATTCTGATAACGGATAGCAGTAGGAATAATCTGATTCAATGATAAATCACCAATTATTCTGGATTCTATCTGGATTTTTTTTGTGTACGTTTCAAGGTAAATGGCGTGGCGGGCTTCCTGCTCGCGCTGACTCATAACATGCTGACGTTCAAAAAGCTTAACTGTTTTACTGCTTAAATACGCATCCAGGGCCTGAGGAGTTGTCTTGATATTACTCAGTCCTCTTCTTGCTGCTTCCTTTACCCAATCATCACTGTATCCATTGCCTTCGAATAATATTTTTTTCGATGTTTTAATATATTCTACCAGTACCTGAAAAATAGATTCGTCTTTTTCAACTCCTTTATTTATCAATGTGTCAACATCCTTTTTAAAGGAGATGAGCTGGTCAGCAACAATTGCATTCAAAACAGTCATCGCGCCTGCACAGTTAGCGGATGATCCTACCGCCCGAAATTCGAATTTATTGCCGGTAAAGGCAAAAGGAGAGGTCCGGTTACGATCCGTATTGTCAAGCAAAATATCAGGTATCTTCCCAATACCGAGCTTCAAGGCTGTTTTTTCATCGGGAGTCATTTTGCCTGATTTAACTTTTTTTTCTAAATCAGAAAAGACCTGAGTAAGCTGGGAACCGATAAAAATTGACATGATTGCCGGTGGAGCTTCATTCGCTCCCAGCCGGTGGTCATTGTTTGCAGATGCTATGCTTGCACGCATTAAGTCAGCGTTGTCACTGACTGCTTTGATGGTATTGATAAAAAAAGTCAGAAACTGCAGATTGGTTTTTGGCGTTTTTCCAGGACTTAATAAATTTTTTCCGGTATTGGTACCTAAACTCCAGTTATTGTGTTTTCCACTTCCGTTTACACCGGCAAATGGTTTTTCATGGAGCAGAACCCTGAAATTATGACGTCTGGCAACTTTCTCCATTACATCCATAAGCAACTGGTTATGATCTACCGCAAGATTACATTCTTCGAAAACAGGTGCACACTCAAATTGGTTCGGGGCCACTTCATTGTGTCTGGTCTTAATCGGTACGCCAAGGGACCAGCATTCCAGTTCCAATTCACGCATAAATGAAGTTGCCCGGTCTGGGATACTTCCAAAATAATGATCTTCGAGTTGTTGGCCCTTGGCCGGAGCATGTCCGAATAAGGTACGACCGGTCATGATCAAATCAGGTCTGGAATTATACAAAGCCGTATCCACCAAAAAATACTCCTGCTCCCACCCCAATGTTGCAGTTACCTTGGTGATATTTTTGTCAAAGTATTGACAAACTTCAGTTGCTGCTTTGTCCAATGAATGCAAAGCTTTTAGTAAGGGTGTTTTAAAATCAAGTGCCTCTCCGGTGTAAGAAACAAATACCGTGGGAATACACAAGGTTTTCCCAATAACAAAAGCGGGTGAGGTTGGATCCCATGCAGTGTATCCTCGTGCTTCAAATGTATTTCTAATACCACCGCTCGGAAAACTCGAAGCGTCAGGTTCCTGCTGAACAAGCTGGTCACCCCCGAATTTTTCAATGGCCCTTCCACCTTCCACAGGAGTAAAAAACGCATCGTGTTTTTCTGCAGTTGTGCCTGTCAAAGGTTGAAACCAATGCGTGTAATGGCTGACCCCTTTTGTTTTGGCCCAGGCTTTCATTGCCGCCGCCACCTGCTCTGCCATTTTTCGCTCAATACGGCTCCCCATTTCGATTGCAGACATTACGCTGTTGTTTGCTTCTTCCGAAAGGTATTCCCTCATTTGATCCTTTCCAAAAACATTTTTTCCATAAAATTCAGATACTGAATCGTAAGGAAGATCAATGTTAACAGGAACTCTTCCTGAAACCTCTTCCAGTGCCTTAAATCGTTGGATTGCCATATTTCGTGCTTTTTTATATACACCCCCCTTTATTTAGGGGGTATTGGTTAAAAAAATGAACTAAAGCACAAATATATTGTCTTTTTTAGGGGGTAGGACGAAAAAAAATGGTTTTTTATTAACAAATGTGAAAACCCACCTGCTATTTAAAGACAGGTTTGTTTTATCAATGTGTAAGCCCTTCTGTTACCCAGTTCCCCGGCCTTGCTCAAATCCAACCATCCATTGTCCTTTTCACCAAGGGAAATCTTTGCCAATCCTCTGTTAATAAAGGCATCCGAATCATTGGGATTGATTTCAAGAACTTTGTTATCGTCCTGAATCGCCCCACTGTAATCTTTAACCATTCTCTTTGCAAGTCCTCTTGTATAATAAGCATCCGCATATTTGGTATTTAGTTCGATTGCTTTATCGTAGTCTACAATGGCGCCTCTGTAGTCCTTCAGCTGAAATTTGGCGTTGCCCCTGTTGTAATATGCTTCAGCATATTTTGAGTTTAATTTAATGGCTACATTGTAATCTGCAATTGCATTCCAGTAATCATATAAGTATCGGTTCGCAAGGCCCCTGTTATTATAGGCTTCTGCATATTCAGGATTTATTTTGATCGCCTTGTTATAATCTTTTATGGCAGCATTGAAATCCTGCCAGGTACTCAATTTTCCATTGAACAAAAATTTGGCAAGACCTCTGTAATTATAAGCTTCAGCATTCTGGTGATTTTGCCTGATTGCCTTCCCGTAATCTATCAAAGCACTTCTGTAATCACCCTTGGACCGCTCTTCATTTCCTTTATTAAAATAGTCACCCCCCTTTTGGGAAAAACATAAACCATTGGAAAACATAACAAAAAAAGTAAATACACAGCTTCTTGTGATAAGTATGTTTTTTTTCATAGGGAAATTGTTTAGTTATTTAATTTGAGACTTATACCAAGGAAAAGTAATAAAAGTTTCGAATTCATAAACTTTTATGCCGATAAAAAGACCAACATTCTATTGACACGAGTGCTTAAGTGCTGTCCTCCAATCTGCCATTAAACCTGGCTTCAACAGGACAAGAGAAGAAATTCTTACGCAGTTTAAAACCAATCCTCTTTCTAAACCAACTGACCGTAAACATAAAACAGAACCTATTGATTAACAATTGATTGTATTTTATGAAGTAGTCAGTCAGGGATCAGACCTGAGTCAACACGACAATTTATTGAATTTCATCAGCCTGTCAATATTTGTCAAGAAATCAGCAAACATTCATCCCACCTGGGTTCAATGTTTGAAACGGCTGATATTAATGATAAACCAATGCCTGTAATACCATTTAAAAAAGTGCTGTCATTAACAAGGTTTCCGCTATGAATGGCTTTGTATCCTGCAAGACCATCTTTATGAATACCCATGTCGAGGCCAACATCGTACCAATAAACAGCAGATTTTTTAAATTCTTCCTGTCCAGTCATATTATATAGCCTGTTAAATATAAGCGCATTCCCCATGGCTCCATGACACAAACCTGCATCTTCCACCTTTGTATCATTAGGATCAATCCGAGTTACCGCATGACTTAAAATTTTTAAACTATACGTTTTAAGCTCATAATCATCAAGCGTTTCGCTTGCCCTGAATAAACTTATACCTATTCCCAAATCCCCATAACACCAAGCCAATCTACTGGGATTTGGAGCAAAATCTCTTTCATCTAATTTGCTGGGGAAATACGAATTGAAAATTTTAGGATCTTGTTCGTTATGCCTCATAAATTTAATTAATCCTCGCAGAAGCTTTGATGGAATTTCTTTGTCCTCTATTATGTCTATGTATCGTGATAAAAAATTGACAATAGTTGCCAACCCGTGAGCAAGACCAAAATCATAAAAAGCAACCATTGCAGGTGATTCCCACTTCACTGTTTTGTTTTTATCATCCACAATTGCTTTTTTTTTCAATTCATTAAAAAGTAATTCTACATATGCACGGCACTTTATGTTTTTTCTTTTTAGCAAATAGAATGCTATGCCAATCGAACCATGAAGAAAATCATAACCGTAATCACTTTCATTCATATAACGAAGCATTATATCTTTCATGGGTGCGTCCAAATCTGAAAATAATTCATCGATATCAGCCTCTATAAAACCATTGTCATTGAGGTGTTGCACAGTCCAGCACATTCCTGAAATTCCACCTGCAAAAGGGAAATAGGGTTCATTAGAAATCGATAAACCCAATATCATTTCCACAACATTATTGCAGCAATTTTGATGCTCCTTACTGCCCTTGTATCTTCCATAATAAGCCAAGAAAAGTGCCAAACCTGCACCATCCCCCATTAAAGCAATGTCATTAATATTTTCAGCAGATCGTGAAAGAATAATTGCAATTTCATCAATTTTAGCTATTGCAATTTTCTTAGCCTTTGTTGTCAGCAAAGAATCCCATTTTTGTTCCATAAAATATTACTTAGAAAATTGCAGATAAGAAGTTGGCTTCAAAATTATTCACTAAATTAGAAAGGCCAATTTGAAATTGGCCTTTCTAAAATCTCGCGACAACATTGCCCTCCTAATCTATCACTGCTTTTCGCAGAGCTTAACATGCAAGGTGGCAACAGTCATCTTTAGCAATCGGCGCAGCCAACAGAATGACAATTGTTACAACTGCATGTACCACTGGTGGGGGTTCTAAAGCCAGCTTTAACTTTAATCAAAGTGCTGTCTTTTAAGTTTGCAATCGTTTCTTTGCTTAAACTAAGTTTCTTTACTTTAATTTTTTTCATAGTGATTAGTTTTTTACTGTTATTTTTTTCTTCAGTATGCTGTCGCCCAATTAATGAATTTATTTATACTTAAAATTACGGCAGAATCAGATTGCTAGTTTTCCTTGTTTAGACAAAAATATGCTTATTACTAAACTTCTATTAAAGTAAATAACTTATAATAATGCCATTTTTTCTTATTTTTAGATGGCTTTTTACACAAAAAATCCATTCATTAATAATTTTCTATGAAAGAATCCTCTGATCTCTACGATCTTATTCATTCCTTATCGAAAAGTGAAAAAAGATACATTTCACTATCGATGAGGGAGAAAAGTGGAAAAGCACATCTTAATCTTTTTCAGGCAATCGAAAAGCAAAAGGTCTTTAAAGAGGGGGAGATAAATATTATTTTGCAAAAGGAAAAACTAATTTTGCCTCTTTCTACAGTCAAAGTTTACCTGCATAATTATATCCTTAAAAAACTTAATGGCTTTTATTATGAAAGTTCCACACAAAATAGATTGCACCAATCTCTTCTTGAAATAGATATTCTGATCAAAAGAGGTCTTTATTCTCAGGCAAAAAAAAAGCTGGAAAAAACAAAAAGGATTTGTCTTAAAAATGAACGTTTTGAAGTTGCGTTGCAATGTATTAACTCTGAGAAATTGCTTTTAAATAGAAATTTCTATCTCGGAACAACTGAGCAGGATTTGAATAATTTTTTAAAGCAAGAGAAATGCCTGACGAAAAAGATAGATAATTTAAATACATACAAGCTAATCTCCGGAAAGCTGGCAGCTTACGAATACAGGCATGGTCGTGATGTCCGCACTAGATATCAGAAAGAAAAAATACAAGGTTTTTTAAAACATCCTTTGATGCGTGATCAAAGTAAGACATTATCTGACAGTGCAAAATATTTATATTTCAGTATTTGTGCAAATTGCTACAATTTACTTAATGAGAATCAAAAGGCACTTAAAAGTAACAAAGCGATCATCGAGTTGTTTGAATCGGGTAATTATACCTTCAATTTAAATAATTACATCTCTACATTATCCAATAATGTATTTCTTCTAAGCAATCTAAAAAATTATGCAAGTGCTTTCGAATATATTGAGAAAATCAGAAATAGAATCGATAAATCCAAAACAAAAGTCAATTTAACAGAAATAAGACTTTTTTTAATCCATAGTTATGTTCTTGAACTGGATCTATTAATAAACTCAGCTAGGTTTGAACAAGCACTGGAAAGAATTCCAGCTATAGAATTAGTACTGAAAGAGAGTCTGCATATTACAGGAGAACAAAGATTAATGATATTTTATTATAATTTTTCGTATATACATTTTGGACTTGGGAATTATAAAAAAGCACTATATTATCTGAATTTAATACTCAATCAAAAAATACCAGACGAAAGCATGTACGAAAATTTATACTCCATTAGCAGTATTCTTTATCTACTCGCCGTTTATGAAATAAAAAAAGAAAATTCAGCAAAAAATCTTACTAAAAGAATCTCTAATTTACTGGCCAAAAGAAATCTTTTCTTTAAATCAGAAAATATTTTTCTACGCTTTATCCGACAGAAGCTATTCAAGAAAGCAGAGCCTGATATTCTTATTCATGGGTTCCACAATCTGAAAGAAAAAATGATTTATTTTCAGGGAAATGTATATGAAAGAAATTTTACAAAGAATTTCGATTTTATTTCCTGGATTGAAAGTAAAATCAGTAAAAAACCTTTTATTGAAGTATTAAAAGAGAACCATAAATCATTGGATTACCCTGGTGGAAGCTCCCCTTTTTTTCGCGCCATTTAAAAATAAAAGTAGGGGGCAATATTATGGACTAACGGCGGACATTTTAATTAATTAAAAAAAAACCGCATCGTATTGATTTACAATAAAATACAGTTTTAAAAAGTGGTCACGTAGGGATTCAAACCCCAAACCTCCTGATCCGTAGTCAGGTGCTCTATTCAGTTGAGCTACGTAACCATTTAATGCTCAAAGATAATCAATTTAGTAAAACGGGTGAACTGACTTAGGAATCACCCTTTTTCACTGTAATAACTGCAAATTAAGTGCACATAAATTAATACCCATTATGCATTTGTAGCTTTTATCCTGGAAAGGAATAGCTTGGTGGCTTTAAATTGTTTCTCCTTTAAAAATTGTTTTTGCAGATGAGAAATGATAAAAAAAAGCAGGGTTTTGGCCCTGCTACATTATTAAATGATTCAATACTCTTTACTAGAACCCTGGAGGATTGGAACGACTTCCACCTTTAATACTATTCATTTTTACAGTGCTTAACTTAGAAATATTTTTCACAGTTGATTTTTTTACCTTTTTCATTTGCTTGGTTTTAATTATTGCTTCCCTTCAGTTTGCTGTTGCCCAATTGTATAAGTAAACTTTGATCCTTCTACATAATAAGTTGATCAAAGGTTTCACTTTTTATAAATATTTATTTATAAAAGTTGAAATCTCAACTTAAACCTTCAATGTCCCTTCAATTAAATTCAGGGCTCTCGCAGGAGGAAGCCAATTCACTTCTTTCATTTTTTACGACAACAGCGTTTTCTCCGCCGACTTCAATATATCAAATGCCTTCTCTTTTGTTTCCGCTTCTGCGTAATTTCTCAAGACAGGTTCAGTTCCGGAAGCTCTGATCATCAGCCATTCATTCTCGCTGAAAAAATATTTATACCCGTCAATTGTCTCAACATTCTGAATCTTATACGGTCCAAACGTTTTATAATTATTATTTCTACAGTTCTCCACAATCTTGTTTTTCAACGCTTCCTTTAAATGAAGGTCAGAACGTTCAAAAGAAAATGTACCCGTAATTTCATACACCTCCCTGATCAATTCGTTCAGCGACTTCCCTGATTTAGCCATATACTCCCAGATGGTCAATCCTATCCAAATCCCGTCCCTTTCAGGAATATGACCCTTAATCGCGATTACCCCTGACTCCTCTCCTCCCAGTAAAACATCTTCCTTCAGCATAACTTCAGCAACATATTTGAACCCTATTTTAACTACCTGATATTTTAAACCAAAATGCTCACACATTTTTTTCACCCGCGGCGTCACAGAAAATGCAGTGACTACCTTACCGCTCATTTTCTTTTGCTCTACCAGATACTTAATGAGTAGTAAAATCAAATGATGAGAATCGATAAAATTTCCCGCTTTATCAAATAACCCAATCCTGTCCGCATCACCGTCTGTAACCAAGCCACAATCTATTTTACCCGAATTTTTAATCGTTTCTTTAAATTCAACCAGATTTTTTTCAATGGGTTCTGGCGCTTGCCCGTGAAAACCCGGATTATGATCACAATGCAACTGGGTAATGGATGGAAATAATTTTTTGATCACATTCTGTCCGGAGCCAAACATAGCATCATAAGCAAAATTCAATCCACAGTTTCTTATTAAATTCAAATCGAAGTTTGCTTCAACATGCTTACAATACATTTCTTCCAGGTTAGTCATCTGCACCATTCCTTCTTTTATAAAATCAGAAATGGCGTATGCGGATGTATCTGTTTTCGGGCTTTCTAAAATCAAATCTTCTATTTCCTGAACATTTTCAGGAAGCATGGGGCCCCCATAATTTCCTTTTAATTTGTAACCATTGTAGGTAGCCGGGTTATGACTTGCAGTAACAATGATTCCAATACTTGCATTATGCCTTACCGTTCCCAAAGAAATCATGGGTGTAGAAACGAAACTGTCAGACAAAAAGACTTTAATTCTGTTGACTGCCATGACCTTGACAATCGTTTCAGAAAACAGAACCCCGCCAAACCTGCAATCATACCCAATTACAACGGAAGGAGAACTGAATTTTTTCTTGAGCCAGGTGGCAGTTGCTTCTGCCACCCTTGTTAAATTATCAACGGTGAAGTCCTTGGCAATAATTGCTCTCCAGCCGTCAGTTCCAAATCGGATGTCATTCATAATTTCATTATTTTGATGTCAAATTTAACGTTTAATATTATGTTTATCCAATGCCTCCCTGAAATGTTTTGCATAAATATTGTGTTGTTCAATCGTTTCCGAAAAGTTGTGTCTTCCTGAAAAATCTTCCTTGGCACACATATATAAATAACGGCTTTTCTGATAATTTAAAACTGCGTCGAGCGTTGAAATTTCAGGCAAACAAATCGGGCCCGGCGGCAACCCGCAGAATTTATATGTATTATACGGAGAATCCGCCAATTTATCTCCGTTTAGTACACGTGTAATGGTGAAATCCCCCAAAGCATAGATGAGGGTTGGATCACTTTGAAGCGGCATTCCTGATTTCAGACGGTTAATGTACAAGCCGGCGACAATTGGCTTTTCATCATCAAATCTGCTTTGTTCCATCTGAACGATAGATGCCAGAATAGAAATATTCAGCGGAGATAAATTAATTTCTTTAGCCCTTCTCTTCCTTGAGCTGGTCCAGAATTTTTTATACTCTTTATACATGCGATCAATAAATTCTTCCGCAGACGTATTCCAGTACATTTCGTAAGTATTGGGAATAAAAAGACATAAAATATTCTCTTCATTAAATCCGTATTTATTCAACTTATCCGAATTATTCAGAAACCTGATCACCTGACTTGAGTCCGCTTCAATTTTACTT
>Ga0206823_1108_pt1 | contig 19953 bp, 18 predicted proteins | sample Alteio_BWOrgCont_81_FD_152868 | JGI IMG/M metagenome (GOLD analysis project Ga0206823, IMG submission 152868) | Enriched cells from forest soil in Barre Woods Harvard Forest LTER site, Petersham, Massachusetts, United States -... | ecosystem: Environmental > Terrestrial > Soil > Temperate forest >...
AAAATAAAAGAGCTTTCAGCAAGGTGGGGGTTTTATTATCCTCTTTATACCTGAAAGCATAAATAAAAGTAAGGCAAATGTACCGGACACCGAAGTATTGAATAACCCTTATTTATTTGCCAGGGGATCGGAAAAAATTGCTACGGAAATTTCTACTACGTTGAACTATCTCAAGCTGCTTCTTTTTCCCCATCCTCTTTCGGCAGATTATTCCTACCGTGCGATTGAATACAAAACGTTTGGACACCCACAAGTGTTGCTTTCTCTTTTGGTACATATTGGGTTAATCGTTGCCGGTGTCCGGTTATTTAAAAAACGTCATGTGCTCAGTTTTGCGATCGCATTTTACCTGGTGAACTTGTTTTTGGTCTGCAATATTTTTCTGAATATAGGCGCTACGATGGGAGAGCGGCTGATTTATCATTCATCGGTTGGTTTCTCGATCGCCCTTTCCTATTTTTTGGTGAAAGGAATAAAAAAAATGCAAGCTTCCGAAAAAGCGAAAGGAATCGTTATTTCAGGTATTCTATTGGTCCTGATTGTCGCCTGTGGATTTAAAACAATCGAGCGTAATGCCGATTGGAAAAATGACATTACTTTATTTACAAAGGATGTTGAAACGGTTCCCAACAGTGCGCTGGCAAATGGAAACGCGGGGGCGCGGTACATTGATTTATCCGAGCTTCCGGCCAATAAGCCTCAGCAAAAGGAACTGCTTATTAAAGCGATTGGATTTCTGGATAAGGCGATCCAGATTCACGAACGTTATGTCACCAGTTACATCAATCGCGGCCTGGCTTATTATAAGTTGGGAGATCTTAGCAAAACAAAGGAAAACTGGGACATGGTTGAAAAATATTATCCGCATTATCCGGATATTCCAAGATACAGGGAGTTATTGTCGAATGGGTATCTGAATAAAGGGCTGAGTCTTGGAAAGGAGCAAAAATATGCTGAAGCGATTGGCCAAATGCAGATCGGACTGCAGATTGCTCCCAATAATGCGGAAATATGGTATAACCTGGGAGGGGCTTATTTTACTGTAAAAGATTATCAAAAGGCGATGGATGCCTGGGGAAAGACTTTGGAGCTGAATCCGAATCATCAACAGGCTGCACAGGGATACAACACGTTGAAAAAAATGTTAACCGGAACACCTGTTAAAAAATAACACCACTATGCCTGTCAATGATAAATATCAATTAGAACAAACCTTGCAGGAGCTGGGCCTGAAAAGGATCAACAAAGGAGTCTGTACCGGAACAAAGTGGATGGATGTTAAAGGAGATCGCATCGATTCATACTCTCCTGCTGACGGGGAGCTGATCGGAATTGTCAACCAGGCTACCAAACTTGATTATGATAAGATCGTGAAAAATTCGGCAGATGCTTTTATCCGTTGGAGGACCGTGCCTGCACCCAGGAGAGGGGAAGTCGTAAGACAGATTGGCAATGTATTCAGAAAATATAAGGAACCTCTGGGAAAATTAGTATCCTATGAAACCGGAAAAATTTACCAGGAGGGACTCGGTGAGGTTCAGGAGGTCATCGATATTTGTGATTTTGCAGTCGGCTTATCCCGGCAATTATATGGAAATACGATGCAATCGGAAAGACCTGGTCACCGCATGTATGAACAATGGCATCCGCTGGGAACCATCGGCATTATTTCTGCGTTTAATTTTCCGGTTGCTGTTTGGGCATGGAACTCAATGCTGGCATTGGTTTGCGGGGATACGGTGGTTTGGAAACCATCAGAGAAAACGCCCTTGTGTGCGATCGCCTGCCATAGCATCGTTGCTGATGTTCTTAGCGAAAATGATGTTCCGGAAGGAGTGCTGAACCTGGTGATTGGTGATTTCAGAATAGGTGAATGGATGTGTGCTGATAAGCGAATCCCACTGGTTTCTGCCACGGGGTCTTCGCGTATGGGAATTGCCGTTGGGACGGCCGTTGCCAATAGGCTGGGCCGTTCGTTGCTGGAATTGGGAGGTAATAATGCCATCATCATTACCGAACATGCTGATCTTGATCTTGCATTGCGCGCCGTTTTATTTGGCGCGGCGGGTACAGCTGGCCAGCGCTGCACCACTACCCGGAGGTTAATCATCAAGAATACAGTTTACCCTATGTTCAAAGAAAAGCTGGAAAGGGCCTATAAACAGCTGGTGATAGGGCATCCTTTGGAAAAAGGTATGATGGTGGGTCCTTTGATTGATAAACAGGCCGTCCGGTTATTTGAAGATGCTTTGAAGGAAGTGAAGGCGGAGGGCGGAAAAATTATATATGGTGGGGAAGTTCTGAAAGGGAAAGGGTACGAATCGGGCTGTTACGTGAGGCCCTGCATAGTCGAAGCAAAAAATCATTTCAGAAAGGTTCAGGAAGAAACGTTTGCTCCTATTTTATATCTTCTGAAATATTCGACATTGGATGAAGCGATTGAATTGCATAATGGAGTCCCTCAGGGGCTTTCTTCTGCCATTTTTTCTAAAAATATTCTGGAAACAGAAAAATTTCTTTCACAGGAAGGTTCTGATTGCGGCATCGCAAATGTCAATATTGGAACGTCCGGAGCTGAAATTGGCGGAGCTTTTGGAGGTGAAAAAGATACCGGAGGAGGAAGGGAGTCAGGGTCTGATGCCTGGAAGGCTTATATGAGAAGGCAAACCAATACCATTAACTACGGGAATGAACTGCCCCTGGCTCAGGGGATTAAATTTACTGTTTAGGATGAAGTGTCTTCGGGCTGATTCACTGAAAGCAGCGTTCAGGGCTGCCGTTTTCTTTCTTTGCTTTTGTTTTTGGTTTGCTTCACCTTCTCAGACTATTTGTACGCTTTCAAAAGAATCAAGGGCCTGGTTTGGCAGGCTGCAATTGAATGATTCGATCGACCTCGACTTTAATTTTCGTCTTTCTTCTGAGGAGCAAAAACCAAAAGTTATTATTTACAATGCGGACGAAATTATTTCCTCTGGCGAGGTGGTGCCTGCGAATGATTCCATTGGTTTAAAAATGCCTGTTTTTGATACTGAGCTCAGGTTTGTTTTCATTAACAAGGATTCTATTTCAGGGTTTTGGGTAAACCATTCGGGAAAGGCGAAACGCGAGTTGAAATTTTCAGGGGGTCAAAGAAGCATTCAGCCTTATCCGGATGCTTTGAATTCAAAATTTACCGGTAAATGGGAGGTGGATTTTAACCCAGGTAGCGTACATGATGTGTATAAGGCGATCGGACTTTTCAGGAATTCAGATTGCCTCGGGAGAATTTATGGAACTTTTTGCACGGAGACAGGAGATTATCGATTTTTATCGGGTCGTTCTTATGAAAAAAACAAAGATACCATTATGAAACTTTCTTGTTTTGATGGAGCTCATGCGTATGTTTTTACTTGTAAATTATTGTCGGGAAAACTCGTTGATGGTCATTTTTATGCCGGAGCTCATGGACATGAATTCTGGGCAGGTAAAAGAAATGATCGTTTTGAACTGAGAAATGAAGATTCCATCACTTTTTTGAAACCTGGTTTTGACAGACTTGATTTTAACTTTCCCAATTTGGATAATCAGCAGGTCTCCCTGGCTGATGAAAAATACAAAGGAAAGGTAGTCATCCTGCAGATCATGGGGTCCTGGTGCCCTAACTGCATGGATGAAACGAAATTCTTTTCAGGGTTTTACAAACTGAACAGGGGAAAAGGCCTTGAGGTAATTGCTCTGGCTTATGAACGGACGGGAGACCTTGAAAAAGCAAAAGCGAATGTTCAGCGATTGAAAAAAAGGTTTGATTGTGAATATGATTTTCTTATCGCCGGGACCACTTCGGACAAAGCGGAGGCGGCCAAGACGCTTCCTGCGCTGAAAGAATTGAATTGTTTTCCAACTACTGTTTATGTTGACAAAAATGGGAAGGTGCGAAAGATTTCTTCCGGTTTTAATGGTCCTGCGACGGGGGAGTATTATGAAAAATTTGTGGCAGAAACGAATGCGTTTGTTGAGAAGTTGTTGAGGGAGTGAGATTCACGCATTTCCAATTGTTAAAGAAGGAGTTTCGGGCTGACAATCCTTGCTTCGCAAGTACTCGCTTCCTTCTTTCAATTTCTTAGTGCTCATGAGTGCTTCGCAATTCTTGAATGCCCTCACCTTCCTTCTTCAACAATTTCATCTTTCTGAATTTAAATCATGTAGATGTTTTTTGGATTGGTCTTGGTATCACTTCTTTGCATTGTATTCCTTTTTTGTTAACCTGTATTGAATTACACTTTTGTAGGTATCATTGATTTTGTAATGATCTTTTAGTTCTGCTTCCTTTATCATCTTATTGTTGAGCATTACTTTTCCTGAGGCTTTATTGTCTGGAAAGTGAGTGGCGTATATTTTGTTGAGATTCAATTTTTTGAATCCAAAATTCAGAATCGCTGCAGTGGCTTCTGTTGCAATTCCTTTACCCCAAAATGGTTCACCAATCCAATATCCCAGCTGAGCGCTATCATTGTCTTTATCCAAATGCAAACCGATCTGACCGATCAATTTCTGAATTTCCCTAAATGTGATGGCAAAAACATAGCGTTCCTTATTCTTAAATCCCTGAAGTACAAAATTCATCCGGAAGATCGCATCTTCTTCACCAAAAGGATATGGCATATTGATTATTTGGTCAGATATTTTTTTATTGTTGCAATATTTAAGCAAGGAAGAAATATCTCCGGAATGGATTTTTCTCAACTTCAATCTTGGGGTGTTTAATTCAGGAAATTTTTTCATCAGCTATGAGATTTTTGTAGCATCCAAATATAATGGTCTTCTTCCGTAAGGTTTGCAAATAAAAAAAAAGGATGTTTATGTCAATGATGGATATGTTTGATAAAAATCGTATCCGAAGATCCAAAGAAAAATTAGTGTTTGATGGTGGGACAGGGCATTTTTTGCAACATTTGCAACAACTGGAAATGAAGAAAGAAGTGAAGGGCATTCGAGAATTGCGAAGCAATTATCGGCAACCCTGAACTTTTCTGAATTTCCCTAATGCGAATGTTTTAGGCATTAAAATTTTGTGAAGGACTATTTTACCAATTCGAACATTTTATCGTTGAAATTGAATTCAGCAAGACACGTGTTGAACTCTTCTGTGATCCTGGAATTGCAAAGATTGCCAATGCTGCCTTCATGCGTATAAGCAACTTTTTCGGGACGCTTGAATTTTCCTGCAGCAATGTCAGCGCCTACTTGTTTGTAGGCGTCTCTGAATGGTATTCCCTGCATGACCAGCTGATTCACTGATTCTACGCTGTACAGGAGATCGTATTTTTTATCGTTTAAAATATTTTCTTTTATCGAAATGTTTTCAAGCATCAGGATGGTCATTGAAATGCATTCTTTTAAGGAATGAATTGCAGGGAACAGAATTTCTTTTGTCAGTTGCAAGTCGCGGTGGTAGCCGGATGGAAGATTTCCTGTGAGCAGGGTCAGCTCGTTCGGAATGGACTGAATCCGGTTGCAACGTGCACGAATAAGTTCAAATACGTCCGGGTTTTTTTTATGTGGCATGATGCTGGAACCAGTGGTGAGTTCATCGGGAAAGCTGACGAATCCAAATTCCTGATTCATATATAAACACATGTCGTAGGATAATTTTGATAAAGTGGAAGCTACTGAAGCAAGCCCGGAGGCAACTGCTTTTTCAGATTTGCCACGTGTCATCTGAGCATAAACGGAGTTATGGTTTAAGGTATCGAAGCCGAGCAGATCGGTGGTCATCTGCCTGTTCAAAGGGAAGGAGGATCCATATCCGGCAGCGGAACCCAGGGGATTTTTGTTGACGATCCGGAAGGCTGCTAAAAGCATTCGTAAATCATCGTTGAGACTTTCTGCATAAGCTCCAAACCACAGGCCGAAGGAGGATGGCATGGCCACCTGAAAATGTGTGTATCCTGGTAATAAATGGTTTTTAAAGTGATTGCTCCGGTTGATCAGCGTTTTAAATAGTTTTTCTACATGACCTACTGTGAGCCTTATTTCTTCTCTAAGAAATATCTTGAGGTCAACCAGTACCTGATCGTTTCTTGAACGGCCAACGTGAATTTTTTTTCCGGTTTCACCCAGGGAATTTGTAAGTAAAAATTCAATCTGAGAGTGGACATCCTCAATTCCCGGCTCAATCATAAACGTGCCGTTTTTGATTTGTTTGTGTATTTTTTTGAGCTCGATTTCTAATTGTACAAGTTCTTCCTTGGTTAAAAGTCCTAAGGATGCAATCATCCTGGCATGTGCAATGTTTCCGATTACATCGATTTCTGCAAGATGTATGTCAAAAGCAAGATCATTGCCAACTGTAAAATGATCTACCTGTTCGTTAATCTTATTGTCCTTTTGCCAGAGCTTCATAGTTTCGCATTTATTTTTTCCAATAGGCTGATGTACACATCAATTCCTTGTTCAATTTCATTCAGGCCGACGTATTCATCGGCGGAATGAGAGCGTGCGCTGTCACCCGGACCTATCTTCACTGAAGGCGCGTTCAACAATGACTGGTCAGAAAGGGTAGGGGAACCAAATGTACTGATGCCAAGTTCTTGTGCAGCTTTTACTAAAATGTGATCCTTACTGACAGAAGAGGCTTTCAGACGGGTGGACCTGGGTTTTATTTCAGAGTTGGTATGCTGTCTGATCACCTCCAGGACTTCCTCGTTTGTATAAGCATCTGTTGTACGAACATCAATGGTGAATTCGCATTTGGCCGGTATTACATTGTGCTGCGTTCCGGATTTTATGAGTGTTACCGTCATTTTTACAGGTCCAAGCGTTTTAGATACTTTGGGGAAGGAATAATTTTTTATCCATTGAATGTCGTCGATGGCCTTGTAGATCGCATTTTCTCCTTCGTTACGGGCAGCATGACCAGCTATTCCGGTTGCACAACAATCAATGACCAGCAGGCCTTTTTCTGCTATGGCCATCCGAAGCAGCGTGGGTTCACCAACAATTGCGAAATCAATCTTTGGCAATGCCGGCAGAATCAATGAGATCCCGTTTTTACCGGAAATCTCTTCCTCAGCGGTGGCTGCGAAGATGAGGTTATAATGGAAATCTGACCTTTCATAAAATGAAAGAAACGCTGCGATGAGTGCCACCAGGGAGGCTCCTGCATCATTGCTGCCAAGACCGTATAACCGGCCTTCAGCGCCTTCGGGTATAAATGGGTTGCGGGTATAAGCTGGATTGGGTTTGACGGTGTCGTGGTGTGAATTCAATAACAATGTAGGTTTCAGGGGATCAAAATGTTTGTTGATTGCCCACACATTGTTTTTTTTTCTTTGCACTTTTACATCCTTCGAAGCAAGAAAGTCTAATATGATTTCAGCGGTACCGTGTTCTTCTTTGCTGAAAGAAGGAGTTGCAATTAATTGTTTCAGTAATTCAACTGATTCTAGTACCAATTGGTTGTGCATTGTTGACGTTAGATGTTAAATGAAAGGCGTTGCAAATGTAAACAGAATGAACTCCCTTTGCTACCGTTTGAAATGCATTGTCCAGTTTTGGAATCATGCCTTCATAGATTTGATTTTTCCCTTTCATTTCATCGTAATGACTCTGATTTAATTCAGCTATAAAGGAACTGTCGTCATTGACGTCGCGCAAAACTCCGTTTTTTTCAAAACAATAAAACAAGCGGGATTCCATCTTTTTTGCCATTGCTATGGCCAGCACTGCTGCAATGGTGTCCGCATTGGTGTTGAGAAGATGACCTTCTCCGTCATGGGTAATCGGGCAGACTACCGGCATTACATCCTGGTCGAGCAAAGAGGAAAGCAGACTTGTATTTACGGAGTCATCTGCAATGTCGCCGACGAATCCGTAATCGATTGTTTTAACGGGTCTCCGGATGGCCTGAATCAGGTTGCCATCTGCACCGCTAAATCCGATCGCATTGCATCCTTTTGCCTGCAAAGCGGCGACTATTTTTTTATTGATCAGGCCTGCATAGGTCATCGTTACCAGATCAATGGTGTCCGCATCTGTTATCCTTCGTCCTTCGACCATTTTGGTTTCAATTCCTAATTTTTTTCCTAATTCAGTCGCTATTTTGCCTCCGCCATGTACCAGGATTTTCTTTCCTTTAATCGCGGCAAAATCACTCAGGAAGCGATCGAGTGCCTTGGGAGAATCAATTACGTTTCCCCCGATTTTAATTATGAATAACTTTTCTTTCATGTGCGGCTATTTCATCTGTTCAGATCTTATTCAGGTTTTCCAGCATTTTTTTTAATACGGCCTGGGCAGCATAGATTCTGTTCTCAGCTTGCTGAAGTATGAGCGAATTTGGTCCGTCAATCACTTCATGAGAAAGCTCAAGCCCCCTTCGGACGGGCAGGCAATGCATAATTCCTGCGTTGTTGGTTAATTTTAATTTTTTGTTTGTGATCATCCAGCCTTTTCCTTCGGAAAGAATTTCACCATAATTCGTATAGGAAGACCAGTTTTTAACATATACGAAATCAGCTCCCTCCAGCGCTTCGTCCTGGGAAGCTGTAAACAGGACATTTTCCGAGTATTTTTTATTCAGCTCATATCCCCTGGGGTGCGTTATTTTAAATTCGACATCGGCTGCCAGCATCCATTCAGCAAATGAATTGGCTACGGCCTGGGGTAAAGGTTTTATATGCGGAGCCCAGGTCAGTACTACTTTTGGTTTTTTCGTTTTTCGTTTTTCTTCAATGGTAATCAGGTCGGCAAAGCTTTGGAGGGGATGCAGGGTGGCGCTTTCCAGACTGACCACTGGTATTTTGCAGTAACGAATGAATTTTTTCAGAATTTCTTCGTTATAGTCTTCGGTTCTATCTTTTAATCCAGGAAAGGAACGAAGCCCTACAATGTCGCAGTAAATACCGATCACGGCAGCAGCATCTTTTATATGTTCTACCGTTGTACCATTCATTACAACGTCATCTTTCATTTCAAGGGACCAGCCTTCTTTGTCAATGTTCATGGTCATTACATTCATTCCCAGATTGGAAGCTGCCTTCTGTGTGCTGAGTCTCGTACGAAGGCTTGGATTGAGAAAAATAAGTCCCAGGGTTTTGTTTTTTCCCAGGCTGGAATACGAGAAGGGGTCTGCTTTTAAGCTGATGGCTTCATTTACAAGTGACTTCAAATTGGTAACATCCGATACGGAAGTAAACTGCTTCATATTTTAACTTCTACCTTGGATAAAACTTTTTCAAAAGCATCTGTAAACCGTTCAATTTCGTTTTGTTGCACTGCAAGTGATGGTAAAAGCCGTATTACATTTTTACCGGATGCACCTGTGAAGATACGGTGTTCAGTAAGCAATTTTTTTCTAATTTCTGCAGCAGGAAAACTTAATTCCAGCCCTATCATAAGACCTTGTCCCCTGACTTCTTTCACCTGTTTTATTTTTCTGAGGTCATTCATCCATTTATTTCCGGTTTGCATGGCGTGATCTATCAGGTTTTCCTGCTTTATTACATCAAGTACAGCAATGGCCGCTGCACAAGCCAGGTAATTCCCACCAAATGTAGTTCCAAGCATGCTGTGTTTTGATCTTATTTCAGGAGATATCAATACAGCACCTACCGGAAATCCATTGCCCATTCCTTTGGCAACGGTTATCAGATCAGGTTTAATGCCGGCATGCTGATGAGCGAAAAACCTGCCTGATCGTCCATACCCTGATTGTACCTCATCAAGAATCAACAAGGCCCCGTTTTCCTTGCAAAGCTTCTCCATTTTTTTCAAAAAGGAAGGAGTGGGAATATTTACCCCTCCTACGCCCTGAATCCCTTCGATGATTACCGCGCAGACTTCTTTGTTAATTGATTTTTCAAGTAATTGCTCATCGTTGAACGGAAGAAACTGAATGTTGCCTGTTTCATTTACAGGAGCAACAATGCTTTTATCGTCTGTTGCGGCGACTGCCATGGATGTACGGCCATGAAACGATTTAGTAAATGCGATTACATTTTTACGCCCGGTTTGAAAAGAAGCCAGCTTGATTGCATTTTCGTTTGCTTCCGCCCCGGAATTGCATAAAAAAAGCTGATAATCTTTATATCCGCTCAGCTCTCCGAGTTTAGCAGCAAGTTCTTCCTGAGGCAGAATTTTTACCGAGTTGGAATAAAAACCAATCTGGTCTAATTGTTGTTTTATTTTTTCAATATAGTGAGGATGGCTGTGACCAATGGAAATGACGGCATGACCACCGTACAGATCCAGGTATTTTTTACCATTCGCATCCCATAAAGATGACCCACTGGCTTTGACTATGCTGATGTCAAATAATGGATATACGTCGAACAATTTCATGCGTTAAAGTTTAAAATGCAACTCCTTTTAATTTCAATCCTGTTTTTTCTTCCAAGCCAAACATCAGGTTCAGATTTTGGACTGCCTGCCCGGAAGCACCTTTCAGCAAATTATCAATAATGCTTGTAATCAAAAGCTGGTTCCCGTGCTTTTCCAGGTTCAGGAAACACTTATTCGTATTCACGATTTGTTTCAGGTCTATTTTATTTTCACTGATATGCGTGAAAGGTGCGGTTTCATAATAATTTTTAAAAATATCGAGTGCATCGTGTTCCGAACCTTTGAATTCTGTGTAAACAGACGCAATGATCCCACGTGTGTAATTTCCGCGGTAAGGAATCAGGTGAACACTTTTTTTGAAGCCTGGCTGGAGCCGGGAAATGCTATGTTGAATTTCGCCGAGGTGCTGGTGTTCAAACGTCTTATAGGTAGATAAGTTACTATACCTCCAGTTAAACTGGGTTTCAGGTTTCATGGATTGCCCTGCTCCGGTACTTCCCGTTATGGCGGAAATATGTACGTCTTCTTTCAGCCTGTTGTTAGCCGCAAGCGGAAGCAATGCAAGTTGTATAGCGGTTGCAAAGCAGCCGGGATTGGCAATATTTTCGGCATTTTGAATCTCCGTTTTGTTCAGCTCGGGTAATCCATAAATAAATTTGCGGTTTTGTTTTTCAAATACTCCATTTATCCTGAAGTCCTGGCTCAGATCAATAATTTTAATTGTTTTGCTGATCGTGTTTTGTTCCAGAAATTTTAAAGCATCGCCATGACCCAGGCACAGAAATAATACGTCAATGTTCTGGTCGATGATGGAGGTGAATTTCAAGTCGCAATCTCCCAGCAGATCAGTATGTACCTCGTAAATGTATTTTGACGCATTTGACGTACTGTGAATAAATTGTAATGAAACTTCGGGGTGAAAAAGCAATATGCGGATCAGTTCACCTGCCGTATATCCGGCTCCACCAATGATTCCGACAGCTATTTTCTTTTTCATTCGTTGCTGATGCCATTTACTGAATTGTATATGGAAATCTGATTGCCAAAAATTTTTGCAAATCCTTTTACGTCCTCGCCTGTCCAGGAATTGTTCATTTCACCGTAACTTCCAAACTTTGCCGACATCAGGTCATGTGGTGATTCAATTCCATTTACCTTGAACCCATAGGGAACCATGGTCAGAAATACTTTGCCACTGACAAATTGCTGCGTGTCTTCCAGGAATTTCTCGATGTTACGCATTACAGGATCCAGGAATTGTCCTTCGTGCAGCCAGTTACCATACCACGTGCTTAGTTGGTCTTTCCAATAAAGCTGCCATTTGGTGAGGGTATGCTTTTCAAGGGTATGATGCGCTTTTATAATCATCATCGGTGCTGCAGCTTCAAATCCCACCCGACCTTTTATTCCGATGATGGTGTCCCCCACGTGAATGTCTCTTCCGATCGCATAGGAAGCAGCGATTTTATTCAGCTGCATAATTGCTTCCGCAGGATTCTTATACTTATTTTCATTGATCCCCGAAAGTTCTCCTTTGCTGAAAACCAGGGTTATATTTTCGGGGGTTTTTTTCTTCAGCTGGGAAGGGAAGGCTTCTTCCGGTAAAGAACCGGAAGAAGTCAGGGTTTCTTTTCCTCCGACAGAAGTTCCCCAAATGCCTTTGTTGATGGAATATGCCGCCTTTTCAAAATTCATTTCCACGCCGTTCTTTTTAAGAAATTCAATTTCCTGTTGCCGGGATAATTTAAGTTCACGTATGGGTGTAATGATTTCGGCGTTTGGGATCAGAATATTGAAGGCCATGTCAAAACGGACCTGGTCATTTCCTGCACCTGTACTGCCATGGGCGACGGCATCTGCTTTAATTTTCCTGGCATACCTGGCAATGGCCAGCGCCTGAAAAATGCGTTCTGCGCTGACGGAAAGCGGATACGTATTATTTTTCAGAATATTTCCAAAAATAAGGTACCTGATGCACTGACTGTAAAAATCGTCCACTGCATTGATACAGGTATAAGTGGCACAACCAAGCGCCAAGGCGCGTTTTTCAATCGTATCAATTTCTTCTTTTTTAAAACCTCCGGTGTCTACGGTAACTGCATGTACCTCCAGGTTTTTTTCTCTGGAGAGATAAACAGCACAGAACGTGGTGTCCAATCCTCCGCTATACGCGAGAACAACTTTTTTTTTATTCATTTTTGGGAGTCAGTTCTTTTTTGAGAAAGACAAATTTTTTGAAACTTAAAAAACGTTCATACAATTTGTTTCTTTTCTTAAAGTCTTCAGCAGGAGTTTCCGCTTCGGGTACAAGTTTTTCAAGGGGATCATAAAGCATTGCCGTGCAGAGGCAATTTTTACGTCCTTTGCTGGTCAGTATGTCAAAGTTGACACAACTCCTGCATCCCTTCCAGAATTCTTCGTCATCTGTGAGTTCGGAATAGGTTACGGGTTCGTATCCCAGATCCGAATTAATTTTCATAACGGCAAGACCGGTGGTTAATCCAAATATTTTTGCTTCAGGGTATTTTGTACGTGAAAGTTCAAATATTTTTTGTTTGATCGCTTTTGCCAGCCCGCTTTTCCTGAATTCCGGACACACAATTAATCCGGAATTTGCCACAAATTTTTCATGACTCCAGGTCTCAATGTAACAAAATCCGGCCCAGATGCCTCCATACAAAGCAATGATGGCTTTCCCTTCGAGCATTTTCTGCGCCACATATTCCGGGGAACGTTTTGCAATTCCGGTTCCGCGTGACTTGGCAGACTCTGCCATTTCTTCAACGATTTGTTCTTTGTAATGGGTGTGTTCGGGACCAGCTACGACAATTTGAAAATCAGACAATTTATGCATCTGTCAAAGGTACTATTCTTATTTTCTTTTTCAAAAATTTCTGAACCTTCCGAAGACTCCTAATGGAAGTTTTTTTCCTGATTTTGCCTGCAGGTAAAGTTCTCCGGTTTCAAGGTCAGTTCCGGCTTTTTGATTCAACAGGTTTTCAAGGATAATGGAGGAAAATCCAAGGGAATAGGCATTGAGTATCAGAAAATGCTTTTCATCCAGAAGGTTCAGCACTGTTTTTATCATTTCGCTGATGTTGTCTTCGAGTTTCCATTTTTCACCGCTTGGGCCGTGGCCAAAGGCAGGCGGGTCAAGAATGATTCCATGGTATTTATTCCCTCTTTTTTCCTCCCTTTTGACAAACTTCAGTGCGTCTTCCACTACCCACCGAATGTTATCAAGACTAGAAAGTTGCATGTTTTCTCTTGCCCAGCTAAGCACTTGTTTGATGGAATCAACATGTGTCACATCTGCTCCGGCAGCCCTGGCGGCCAGGGAAGCCCCGCCGGTGTAGGCAAACAAATTAAGAAAGCGAACCTTCGTATTCCTTAAGCTTTGTACTGAATCATAAATGTATTTCCAGTTAACAGCCTGCTCGGGAAATACACCGACATGTTTGAAGGAAGTGAGGCCAAGGCGAAAGGTAAGTGTATTAGGGATTCCCGGCGACATGCCGCCGGACAAAGGGGAATTTAAGTTGTAATTAATTTGCCACTGGTCGGGCATTTTCTTTAATTTTTTCCAGTCTCCGGAAGAACTTGACCGGGATTCAAAGTGGACGGAGGCCCTTTTTTCCCATTCAGCCTGAGGAAGAATTTTGTCCCAGACAGCCTGTGGTTCGGGACGGATAAGGATGAATTGTCCAAAACGTTCGAGTTTTTCAAAGTTTCCGCAGTCAAGCAGTTCGTAATCGATCCAGTCTGCCGGAGATAGCAATTGCATAGAGCGAAAGTAAAGAAATTTAAACTAAAATCTTGTTATCTTCGCTATCCTTTAAATCAGAAAATGGAAAACAGGAGAGTCAGAGTACGCTTTGCACCAAGTCCAACGGGTCCTTTGCATATTGGAGGAGTCAGGACAGCCTTGTATAATTATTTGTTTGCAAAAAAAAATGATGGAGATTTTTTGCTCCGCATTGAAGATACAGATCAGGATCGCTTTGTTCCCGGGGCGGAACAATATATTATTGATTCCCTGAAATGGTGTGGTATCCTACCGAATGAGGGCGTAGGTTTTGGAAATGGGCCCTATGCTTCCTACCGCCAGAGTGAACGGAAACAGATGTACCGGAGTTATGCAGAGCAATTAATTAATAATGGAAATGCTTATTATGCCTTTGATACGAAGGAAGAGCTGGATGAGATGAGAAAACGCGTTGAAGCGTCCGGAGGAACTCATTCGTATAATGCTATTACCAGGCAAAACATGATCAACTCCATTTCTCTTCCGGAAGAGGAGGTGCGTAAAAAATTGGATGCGGGCCAGCCTTATGTCGTGCGAATCAAAATTCCCAGGAATGAAGAAATTCGCTTGCATGATATCATCCGGGGATGGGTAATCGTACAGAGTTCCCAAATGGATGACAAGGTTTTATTTAAATCGGATGGAATGCCAACCTACCATCTGGCGAATGTGGTGGATGATTATATTATGAAAATCACACATGTCATACGGGGAGAGGAATGGCTTCCTTCAGCCCCGCTGCATGTACTGTTGTACCGATATCTTGGCTGGGAAAACGCAATGCCGCAATTTGCCCATCTTCCTTTGTTGCTAAGACCGGATGGGAATGGCAAACTGAGTAAAAGGGATGGAGACCGGCTTGGCTTTCCGGTGTTTCCTTTGGAATGGCAGGATCCGGTGAGCAAAGAGTTATCGTCTGGATACCGGGAAAAAGGATATTTTCCGGATGCTTTCATCAATATGCTTGCTCTGCTGGGATGGCATTCAACCGGAAACCAGGAATTGTTTTCCTTAAAGCAGCTTATACATGAATTTTCACTGGAGCGGGTGAGTAAGTCAGGTGCTAAATTTGATCCTGAAAAAGCGAAATGGTTTAATCAGCATTATCTGCGCAGCCGAACGGACGATGAGCTGGCTGATTTATGGTTGCCGGAGTTGAATGATAAAGGTATCAAAGCGGAACGTAATTTTATTTTGCGGGTTGTTCATTTGTTAAAAGAGAAAGGCAATTTTCTGAATGAATTCTGGTCCCTGGGAAGTTATTTTTTTGAAGCTCCCGTAAAATACGACCAGGACGTGATTAAAAAACGATGGAATGAGGGGTCAGCGAAATTTTTAAAGGAACTGGTCACACTTTTTAAAGAAGTACCTTCCTTTAATGCATTGGAGACAGAAAAGGCTTTTAAGTCCTGTGCGGAATTGACGGGGACAGGACCTGGTCAGGTAATGCAGCTTTTCAGAGTTGCTGTCAGCGGACTCCCCGGTGGCCCGGCTTTGTTTGAAATAGTTGAATTGATTGGGAAGGAAGAGGTGATTAAGAGGATGGAGGAATTCTGTAATAAAGTGGTGTTTTAAGTACTTGTAAAATATGGGAATTATTAAAATTGAGGGGATTAAATTTCGTGCCAAACATGGGTGCATGGAGGAAGAGGCGAAAATAGGGGGCATGTACATTGTTGACGTCATGCTGGATGCTGATCTGTCGGAAGCGTCTAAAAGTGATCAGCTTTCTAAAACAATTGACTATTGCGAAATTTATGAGCTGGTAAAGGCTGAAATGGAAGTGCGCTCCAAATTAATTGAAAATGTTGCTCAGCGTATTTTTAACAAAATAAAAGAACGATTCACGCAGATCAATTATGCCGAAGTGAAACTTACCAAGCTCAGTCCACCAATTAACGGGGATGTCGAAAAGGTAAGCGTGGTTATCAATTCCTGAAATCAGAAAGGCTGCTGTAAGCCAAAAAAGAACTGGTTACCCTCTTTTGAGATTGCATAATCGAAACGAAGGACTGTGTTTTCATTCCAGCCAATTCTAAGTCCCAGGCCTTCTGAAAAGCGGAAGTTCTGAATATTGGATATTCTGCTGAAACTGTCCCATACTCCGCCCATATCAAAAAAGGGGACGCCACTGAAGGTGAAATGTTGTTTGAAAACATTGCACTGCCCGAATCTGCAGCGTAATTCAAAGTCGTCAAATTCAACCACTCTTGCGGCGAACCGACCCTGGACATATCCCCTTAATGTTTGTGGGCCGCCCAGGACTTCGATTGTCTTTTCTGAACTCTCAGCGTCCTGGAATTCAAAAAACGGTGCATTTCCCATTACGTAATTCATCCCAACCCAGCCGGCGAAAACAACTTTTTTTAGTTTATCTGGTAAAATCCGGTTGAAGTATTTGTAATGGAAAAATAATTTATCGAAACTAAAGGGAGAACCTAATCCTCCAGGTGCGGCTTCATTGATAATTTCGGCAAAGGAGCCTTGTGTTGGATCATCTTCCAGATCCCGCGTATCATAGATAAGTCCGGTTTGGTAGATGGGAATAAGTACATCCCCATAACCGGTAATTATTCCTGCCAAATAATCTTTGTGTAAAAGTGAACTGTCATTCAGTGGTGTTGTATAAGAGGCTTTTGAAAGTTCAAATCCTAAAAATGCACGCATTTTACTTTTCCAAAATGTACGCTCAAAAATGAAATTGAAAACGGCTTCTTTTTGCTGGTAGGTATTGTAAAAAGCTTTTGAGCCTGTCAGTGAATTCTCATAATCGCCATAGCTGGCATTGTTAGAAAAAGGCTGAAGTGACTTTTCAGTAACTCCGAAATACAATTGGTTCGGATCAACGCTGTAACCTATTTCCCCATGCAAGCGCCATTTTGTGTTGAAGATGTATGGGATTTCAAATTCCAGCTGAAGTTCGCGCTGATCCTTAGTCGTGTAAACAGCAGTTAAATTAAGCTGAGCGCGGTAGGGAGTGTAAGCAAAGAATGGATCGTTCTTTTTCCCATTAATGAATATTTGTCCTTCGGCGCCAATGCCAATCCCGTTTATCGGGTCAGAGCTGATGTCAGGTATTCCTGTCACGTAGATCCCCTCTTTTTTATCTTTCAGATCCTCTTCGGATAATCGTTTTTCTTTTGCGATAACAAAAGGGAGTTTTGACGTATCAGGTTGATTTTGCGCCTGTGCAGAATAATATGCGAAGAATAAAATGGAATACAGTAAACACAAACGGAAGGATCTGCATTTCATACTTTCCTGAAAGAATTGAAAATTTTTCTTTGATGCTGCAATAATAGCTGTATTTTCTGAATTATTCACAAATGGGTATTGTTAACATTAAATTTCCAAATGATTATAAATTTTTAACTGCCCCTTAACATTAAAATAAAGTTGAGCAGGTAACCTTGCGTCCTGATAATTCAAAACTTATTTTGAGCGCTGATGATAGATACTTACACCGTTTTCATTAAGAAGAGACTTTTTTTTCTATTTGTATTAGCCGCTTTTACACAAAACGTTTTTGCTCAGCAAAAGTTAATTCACTTCTGGGACTTTAACGATACCTATCCTTATAGTGATATCGGTATAGGCACCACCAATACCCTTTCAGACAGCCTTGGAACGGCTGATTTTTTAACTCCAACAGGGCCTGGCAGAGGGGATACATTGTATGCGCTTCCAGCCAGCTATTCGACCATGAAAAATAAAAATCCGCACATACGGTATTATCGCCCCGCTGGCTTGCAGGGTAATGCGATATTAAGGGACAGTGTGGTTGACAACGCTTCGGGCGGATCCTGGTATTTCGATTACAGCAGCAGGCATTATCCTTATTTTACACATTCGGACAGCAGCCATGTTGGCCGTAACTGTTACATAAAATCACTTCAGCCAAACCTGAATTCTTATTTCTATCTGTACATGCCCACAACAGGTTATCACAATATTAATCTGAATTTTGCCCTGTCAGGTTCAGGGGGAAATATGGCCAAATACATTGTTTTCTCCTATAGTACGGATAGCGGAAGTACCTGGAAAAAATTAACACATGCGATGGACACTTTTAACATCGGAGGCATAAGCACGCCAGATACATTACAAGCCTTAAATCCCATTACGAGGAGCGGCAGGTGGTATCCGGTGGGAATCAATTTCAGTTCCGATACCACGGTCAGCAATAATGCTGAGTTTATTCTGCGATTTAATTTTGCGATGGCGTCTGCTTCTGCCACAGACAGTATTGGCGCCAGTTCATCTTCGGGAAGTGTGCATTTCGATAATTTCTCCTTGCTTGGAGACAGCGTATGTCCCAGTTTTAAATCTCCGCAACCTTCTGTGATCGGCATATGCCTTGATGGAAACGGAAGCTCTTCCCTGACTGTTCTTGGAGGTATGCGCAATACTTACCAGTGGCAGGTGAACCAAGGCTCCGGATTCAGTAATGTCAATAATGGAGGAGTTTATTCAGGTGCTTTAACAGATACGCTTATGTTTACGGATGTCCAGGCAAGTATGAATGGATATACATACCAATGTATTGTGTCTTCAGGGTCCTGTAACAGCAATCTGAGTTCTGTAAAACCCCTCACCGTTCATAATCCTCCGGCAGTTCAGGCACTGGCATCGCCCGATACGGTTTGTGCAGGGACGAACCTTACTTTATCCGAAAATTGCCTGGGGTGTTATTACGCCAATTATGCCTGGTCAGGTGGTGCGCAGAATTATCAACCCTTCGTTCCTTTGTCGAGCGGTACCTATACGGTGACCGCAACGGATGGGTATGGTTGCATGAATACTTCTTCTGTCGGCATTACGGTAAATACTTTGCCGTCTGTGAGCGCTGCATCCAATCCCGACTCTGTTTGCCCCGGGGCTAAGGTCACTTTGAGTGATGGAGGAAATGCTGTTTCCTATTCCTGGTCGGGTGGAATTACAAACGGCGTTCCTTTTGTTCCTGCTGGTTCGGGAACCTATACGGTAACCGGAACCGCCTTAAATGGCTGCACGGCTACTTCAGCTGTTTTAGTTACCGTCAATCCCAGTCCCGTGGTTAGTGCTAACCCTGCAAGCGAAGCCATTTGTGCGGGTAGTACCGTTTCTCTCTTCGGACAGGGAGCACTGAGCTATGCATGGACAGGAGGAGTGAAAAATGAAGTTCCGTTTTCACCCCCCGGCAGCAAAACGTATACTGTGACAGGTACCGATTCCCATGGATGCACTGCTACTTCTGTTACAACGGTTACGGTCAATCCCTTGCCAAAGATTTCTATTACAGCGAGTGCTGACTCTGTTTGTGAGGATTCGAGCGTTACACTTAGTGGAAGAGGGGCTTCCTCTTATATCTGGACAGGTGGAATTATGGACAGTGTTCCTTTTGTACCCTTGACTACCCAAAATTACAAAGTGACGGGAATGGATTCCAATGGATGCAGGGGCAATGCATCAATAACCATTACGGTGAATGTAACTCCGCAGGTCACCGCCGGGGCTTCCATGGTTCCCTATTGTATTGGCTCAACCGACACATTGAAAGGGGGAGGTGCCAGGACCTATACCTGGTCCGGAGGAGAAAGAGATCGGGTTGGATTTGTACCTCTGGCAAGCAATACCTACACGGTAACCGGAACCGACAGCCATGGCTGTATCAGCACGGCATCCATTACCATTGCAGTGGATTCTTTACCTCTTGTTTTTGCCAATGCTACTTCCACTGAAATCTGTGCCGGTACAAGTACTGTACTTTTCGGCAGCGGGGCCGAAACATACAAATGGACAGGTGGTCCCGTGGATGACCAACCTTATGTACTTTTCAAAACCGGAAC
>Ga0206823_1116_pt1 | contig 19944 bp, 16 predicted proteins | sample Alteio_BWOrgCont_81_FD_152868 | JGI IMG/M metagenome (GOLD analysis project Ga0206823, IMG submission 152868) | Enriched cells from forest soil in Barre Woods Harvard Forest LTER site, Petersham, Massachusetts, United States -... | ecosystem: Environmental > Terrestrial > Soil > Temperate forest >...
GGTAACCTTGTTGAAAAAAGACAGTGTCATTGGGGGATGCCTTAGCAAGGATAATGGTGAATTCAGCATTGAAAATCTTCCTTTTGGGAAATTCAGCATAAAAATATCTGCATTAGGATATGAAACATATCAGCAAGTAGTGATCATTACCCCACAGAATGAAGAGCAGGATTTGGGAAATATTAAAATAGGAGTGGATGCAAAAGTCATAAAAGAGGTGGAGGTTACCGCAACAAAAAGTGCCAGTGTCATGACGATTGACCGAAAAGTGTTCAATGTCGGATCAGATATTACCACGCATGGGGGAACAGCTGAGGATGCAATGAAAAATATCCCCTCCGTAACGGTAGATGCTAATGGGAATGCACAACTTCGTCAACAGGCTGCCACCATTTATATTGATGGCAGACCTACTACGCTGACGCTGGATCAGATTCCCGCCGATCAGATTGACCGGATAGAGGTAATTACCAATCCTTCTGCGAAATTTGAAGCCAGTGCAACCGGGGGAATCCTGAATATTGTCATGAAGGAAAACAACAAACCAGGTTATAACGGAGTCGTAACCGGAGGTGTCGGAACCAATGGCAGGTACAATGCGATGGCATTATTTAATTACAAGCAAAAACCCTTTGGATTTTCTGCTAATTACAGTATAAATTCTTCCAATAACCCGGTTACCGGAGTTTATACAGAGCGTTACACTTACGTGGACTGGGTTAAAACAAGTGAGTTTTATACCCAGGACTATCCTACTTATGAGCGAACATTTCAAAGGGGATCTGCTACATTGGATTATTACCTGAATAACAGGAATACCCTGAGTCTTTCTCAGGATATTGTAATTGGTCAGTTTAACACCCCTGATCACCAGACTTTTTACAATAATACATACGCAACACCTGATTCAAATATTGCCGGTAACAGAAGCGCTCCGACCAGCAGCCAGTTTCATAATTATACCACCAAACTTCATTACAGGAAGACCTTTCCTAAGAAGGGAGAAGAACTTACTGCAGATGCCAATTTAAACTGGAGCAATGCCAATAGTCCCGGGAATACAACCACCCAGACTTACTACGGGAGTGACTATTACGGAGGTTCAGTGGTTGGCCCGTATACATTGGCTGATCCGCAATATCAGGTAACACAGGGAACCAGTACCAGTAATATATTTACAGAGCAATTGGATTATATAAATCCCATCAATGACAGCACTAAATTAGAAATGGGATTGCGTTCCAACTACAAACCAAGCAATCAGAGTTTAAGCGTCATGGATAATTACAATAATTACCCGTCTGTCTCTGTCAGTGAACAATTGGTTGATCCGTATCTTTCCAGCTATTATAAAATAGAAGACCTGGTGAATGCCGCATATGTTAATTACACAGCCAAATTCAAAGGATGGACTTATGCAGCTGGCCTTCGTTTTGAGGACTCCTATTATAAGAGTACCATCACGAATAAAGATTCTTCCTTTACCTATAATTACCCAAGTGGTTTTAATAATCTGTTGAATTCATTTTTCCCAAGTTTGTTCTTAACAAGGAAATTAAATTCAACGACTGAATTTCAATTCAATGTTTCCAGGAAAATAAACAGACCTAACTTCAGGCAATTGATGCCCTTTCTGCAGGCAAGTGATGCCAAGGACTATACGATTGGAAATCCTGATCTGACACCTGAATTTATTAATCTGGCAGAGCTGAATCTGAATAAAACCTTTGACAAAGGAAATATTTTATTCACTCTCTTCGGGCGTAATTCTGAAAACACATTGACTACCTGGACTTCACCCTTGTCTGGGAATCCTGGGATTCTGGAGACAACCACCATAAATGGAAACTATAGCAATACCATTGGTATAGATAATACCATGAAGTATAATTTCTTTAAGGGGTTTGAAACAACTTTTAATGTGAACTTGTTTTATACAAAGATTTCAGCTACTTATAGGGATTCGACCAGCACCAATGCAGGATTTTACGGAATTGCGAAACTTCTATTTGTTGAACACTTGCCTCAGAATTTTTCATTACAGCTTTCGGGTAGTTATGAATCTCCAAAACCAACACCGCAGGGTTATGCCTTACCGATTTATTTTGCAGACTGTGGGGTCAGCAAGGAAATCAGGAAATTTATTACCATTACCGGAAGTGTGAGTGATATTTTCAATACAAAAATAAGAGGAACGTATGTGAGCAATATATTTACTGAAAACGGAGTGTTTGCAGATAATCCGGTTCACATACAAGGTAGTAACGGAGACGGCTATGCCCAGACCCAGGTTACCCGAAGGGAAACGATGTATGTTAAACTGACGGTAAGTGTAAAATTCGGTAAAGCAGATGCTTCCTTTTTCAGAAAGAAAAAACCGGCTCAGGGTCAGGAGGATCAGGATGCTCTGCCGTTTTAAACAGGAATCTCTATTGTAAAGGTTGTCCCCCGATTCTCTTTGCTTAAAACATGAATTGCTGCATGGTGCAATTCAATTATTTTTTTCACAATTGCCAGCCCGAGGCCCGTGCTATTTTCGACGTTTTTTTTGCCAATTTTATAGCGGTCGAAAATAAAGGGAATATCCGATTCAGGAATTCCAATTCCATTGTCGGAAACGAAAATAATAATCTTGTCCGGAGCTTGTCCGATTTCAATGTTAATTGTTGAACCTGTTCCGGAAAACTTCAATGCATTTTCAACCAGGTTCTGAATGGCTCTGTCCATCAGGGCGATGTCAGCCTGAATCAGTGGTAAATTTTTTGAAAAAATGGTATTCAGGTGAATACCTTTTTTATTTGCCAGCAATTTGTATTTATCAGCAATGTCAGCCACAAGCTCACCCATGTGCAAAGGTTCCAGGTGAAGTTTGTAATGTGCAGATTCCAGTTTGGAAAGATCAAATAAATCCTGAATCTGTTTTTCCATTTTCTTTGAATTGGTATCAATGATGGAAAGGTATTTTACCCTGTCTGATGCATTGAGCGAATCATTTTTATCAATTAACAGTTCTGTATACCCTGAAATAGAAGCGACCGGGGTGCGCAGATCATGGGAAATATTAGCGATTAATTCTTTTCTTAATTTGTCAATTTCGTGAATCTGGATAATTTTTCGTTCCAGGGAATCTGCCATTTCGTTGAACGTTTTTTCAATAACGGAATATTCGGTATTAGGTAATGGAAGGGATATCCGGGATTTCATATCCCCCGATTTATATTTCCGGAACACATCGATAATGTGACTTAAATTTTTGGTGGTAATCCAAAAAATAGCAAAACCAATAATGAATGAAATGATCAGAATAATTAAAAATGATTTGAGTGTCAGCTGTAAAAAACTGCTGCTCTGAATGCTTGAAGCGATCCCGTCGTATTCCTGGCTGGCTAAAATGACATAGACATACCCGAGTAATTTATTGTTTTCAAGGACAGGTGCGGCAGAGAATACTTTTACCTTACCCGGATTGCGGGGATCATCGCCCTGAACGAACTCATTCCCTTTTGAATCAATAAATTTGAGAATCGGTAAAACAGATACTTTTTTCAATTGAACCACCTTATTAGGCGCCATGTAGGTGAGTATTTCTCCGGAGGCATTCAAAACGTAAATTTCAATGCTTGGATTTACTGTCATGAGGTAGTGCATCAGGTCCTGCACTTTATTTTCGCTCACCTGGCCATTTAAAAAGGGAGATGCGTCCTTGACGATCTCAACTGCGATGTCTTTATTTAATTTTTCATTTACCTCCTTTTCATAGTTAATGGATGACTTAATGAATACATATCCGATCAGCAAGGAATAAATCAACAGGAAGGAAAAAAAGAAAAATGCCAGTCTTAATAAAAGGGAATACCTGCTTTTTTTAATCATCTGTTCAGTCATTAAATTTATAACCCACCCCCCAGGTAGTAAGAATGTATTCCGGATTTGCTGGCTCTGTTTCAATTTTCATTCTTAACCGGTTGATGTGTGTATTAACCGTATGTTCATAGCCTTCAAAATTCGTTCCCCATACCAAGTTCAAAAGTTGCAGACGGCTATATGTCTTTCCCGGTTTAGCTGAAAGCAAAACCAGTAATTCAAATTCCTTTGGGGTGAGTTCAACTTCCCTGTTCTTTTTGGTAACTTTTCTTTTGCCAACGTTTATTTTTAAATCACCAAAGTCAAGCACTGCATCTTCACCAGACTGCAGGCCGGTTCCATCTTTTGTCCTTGTTTCATCCAGTCTTCTGACTCTTGCATTAATTCTTGACAACAATTCTCTTGGACTGAAAGGCTTTGTAATATAATCGTCTGCACCCATTTCAAGTCCCAGAACCTTATCTATTTCTTCTGCTTTTGAAGTCAGCATAATGATTATTGATTTCACTTTGTTCATTCGAAGTTGCTTACATATCTCTGTGCCGGTCATGCCAGGAAGCATAATGTCAAGCAAAATAATGTCGTAATTGTTAGCTAATGCTTTTTCATATGCCTTCATTCCATCGCTTTCCAGCGTAACCTCAAATGGTTCAGTTTTCAGTTTTTCCTGAACCAGGGATGCTATGTGCGGATCATCTTCTACAATAAATATTTTTTTCATGGAAAGACCCGCTTATAACAATTTAGAAAGGGTATATAAAAATAGCACAATTGAATAAAACGAGGGGAACAATTCTTAAAAATAGAATTGTTCCCCTCGCGCTGATTTTCTCTGAAATTATTTAGTGGATGCTTCTGCCTTTTCGGTTAACGTATTTATTAAATTCTTCAAGGTTACAAGGTCTTTTTCATCACTTGTCTGCATATTTTCCAGGGAGTTTAACTTACTGGTTTGTTTGTCCAGTAAAGCTTTTAATAAAGTATTTTCGGATTTCAGCTGTTCTTTTTCAACATTCAGTTCCTGAACGGCCTTTACAAGCGGCACTACAAAATCAGCATAACCCAACCCATATATATCTTTTGAATTTTCAGGTGTTTTTAATCCGCTGAAAATATAATTTACTTCTTTTGCTGCTTTTTCGACCTCCTGAGCGATAAAGCCGTTGTGTTTGACCATTTCAGCTTGTTTTATGCTTTTTAGGTCATTGTCGTCAGAATTTTTACCGTTAAATTTATTCAAACCAGTTACATCCAGGTTGTAACTAACAGGCCGAAGTTTCATAATAAAATCCAATCCATGGATATCTTCCGTGATATTCTTCTTGAATCGGCCATCTGAAGTTACGGTTAAAGGAACAGCACATGTCAATTGACTAATGGAAGCATTGCCAAGAACGATTTGATTGCTGCCCGTGATTGTAGCCTGGTATCCAATGGCTGTTGAATTGCTGGCACCCGTAGCATTAACTCCATCATTGGCCATGTATCCTATAGCAGTGTTATTGGTTCCGGTTGTATTTGCAGTTAAAGCCTGGTACCCAACAGCAGTATTTCCAGTTCCTGTTGTGCTTGCGTATAATGCGCTGTCACCCACTGCGGTATTCTGGCTTGCCGTATTCAGAAACAAGGTCCAGTTTCCCAGCGCCGTGTTGCTGCTGCCGATTGAATTATTAACGAGTGAGCAGAACCCATACCCTACATTATTGCCCCCTGTGGTATTTTTTACCAGCGAATGATATCCACCGGCGGTGTTTTCAATTCCCGTTGTATTGCTCTGCAAGGATTGCATTCCGATAACCGTATTGTTGATGCCAACGGTATTGGCAGTTAAAGCCTGGTATCCAATCGCTGTATTTCCGTTTCCGGTTGTGTTTGCGTAAAGTGCGCTATCCCCAACTGCGGTATTCTGACTGGCCGTATTCAGAAACAAGGTCCAGTTTCCCAAAGCAGTATTGCTACTTCCGGAGGTATTATTAACGAGTGAGCAGAACCCATACCCTACATTATTGCCCCCTGTGGTATTTTTTACCAGTGAATGGTATCCGCCGGCCGTATTTTCAATCCCCGTTGTGTTACTCTGTAAGGATTGCATTCCGATCACAGTATTGTTGATCCCCTTATTTACAGGGAAATTGCCACCTTCATAACCAAAAAATGTATTTCCTGATGCGGAGTCTATCCTACCGGAAGGCATGTTATTTACCCGGATATTAAAGGGTTTCTTATCGGTGGTTCCGACAAAATTAACCGAATCTCTGGTGCCTGCATTGCCTTTTAAATTCCAATCAGTGCCCGAAGCACCCGATGTACTTGCATATAATGCATAAGGAACACTGTTTAATTGACTGGTCCCCGTAACAGTGTAGTTGGTGCCTCCGCTAGGATCCGTTTCTGTTTCTAAAAAATAAGGCCCACTAGCCCAGTTGATACTGCTGAATGTCCCAGAAACAACCGTACCATTTCCTATTTCAAGCGAAACCAATCCGTTAGCATTGGTGGTACTGGTCTGAGTTTCTACATAAACCGGGGTACCGGTTGATGAACCCTGAAGGATGCTTATTTTCATCCCTATGGAGGAAGATATTACAAGAGAATTACTTGCATTGCGGATAACAGCCTGGTAACTCATTGTTTGGGGTGCTTGTGCCCAGGTATTTATTGCAAATGCAATGGCGGTAAAATTTAATATTAGCTTTTTCATTTTCATTGTTTTTTTTATTGATTTTTAACTTTTTTTAATTGCATTTATTTATTTGGAAAGTTTTTATCATCCTGGTTTCACTGTAAACTTGGAGATAATAAATTCCATTAGGTTGTGATGCCATATTGATTTTTGCACTGTTACCGCGCACAAGACTTTTTTCGATAATTCTTCCATTCATGTCATAAATTCCATAAAAAAGAATTTCGTTGTTTATGTTATTCAGGCTCAATTCAATATTGTTTGATGTAGGATTAGGGTAAACCAGGGCATTTACCTCCGCATTGTTTTCGTTTTGCACGGCTGTTAAGTAAATTTCAAAAGGTTGCTCAACACCCTCATTTAAACTGCCACCCGTTCCTTTTTGGGCAGTGTAATCGATCTGACCGATAGAATAGGAGACAGAACCCCCGGATCCGGATGCACTTCTGCCCGTTGCAACAATGTTGCTCTGGGCATTCAGGTCTGTTGCCATCCATCCGAGAAAGCAAAAGACAGGTACCATTTTTTGTTTCATTTTGTTTTTGGGTTTTAATAATTAACTGCTGCAAATATGAGTTTTGACAATAACATAATAAGCTCAGAATCATAACAACGCGGTAAACTTTTTTAGCGTTTAAATTTTAATTGCGTGTAATATTATTTCAGAGGCAGTGTTATTAAAATGACTTTGGATAAGGATTGCAGTGATTGTCGTTACAATCGACCGTATGTAAAATACGATCGTTTTTTCGTTACACTTTTGTTATATTTACGTGAAACCGAGGTGATATTTCGCATATAACTTTATTGTATGAAAAAAGACATGTTTAAACTTACTTCCATCGTGTTGTATTGTACGGTGGTAATTCAGGCCTGCTCTTCACAGAATAATAATGAGAAAGGGGTCAACGGTGATAAGACGGTTACTAATGATAAAAAATTGGAGAATCGATATTATTCCCACACAGACACGAATAAATTAAACCTGTCCGATGCGGAATGGAAAAAAGTATTGTCTCCTGAACTTTATGAAGTTTCAAGGCATAAAGAAACAGAACGTGCCTTTACGGGTAAATACTGGAACTACGAAGGAAAGGGAACATATTATTGCGCAGCCTGCGGAAATGTGTTGTTCCGTTCGGACGCTAAATTTGCGAGCTCCTGCGGCTGGCCCAGTTTTTTTGAACAAAAAAATCCCAAAAGCATTGTTTTCAAGCAGGATAATAGCTATGGGATGAACAGGCTGGAAGCGCTGTGTGGCCGATGTGGAGGCCACCTGGGCCATCTTTTCGACGATGGCCCACCACCTACCGGAAAAAGATATTGCATGAATTCCATTGCGCTTGATTTTGAACCAGATTCCAAAACACACGACACAGGTCTGGTGAATCCAGGTAATGCAAACCAGATAGATACCCTGACACTGGGAGGTGGCTGTTTTTGGTGTGTAGAAGCTGTTTACGAAGAATTGACCGGAGTAAAATCAGTCACCGCCGGATTTTCGGGCGGAAAAGTTGCCAATCCTTCTTACCGCGAAGTATGTACGGGACTTACGAACCACGCAGAAGTAGTGCAAATTATATTCGATAACAAACAAACAAACTTGGATGAAATTTTTAAAGTTTTTTTCAGTGTACATGACCCGACCACATTAAACAGGCAAGGTGCAGATGAAGGGACACAGTACAGGTCTGTTATTTTTTACAAAAATAAAGAACAAAAAGATGCAGCAACCAATATCATCGATGCCCTTACCAGAGAGAAAATTTACGATCAACCCATTGTAACCCGGGTAGAACCTTTTATCGCTTTTTACAAAGCAGAAGACTACCACCAGGCATATTATGCAAACAACAAAGACGAACCATATTGCCGGATGGTCATACAACCCAAGGTTGAAAAATTCGAAAAACTATTCAAAGATCGCCTGAAGGCTAAAAAAACTGAACCCTAAGCTAAAGTTCAGCCACTAAAACCAGATAGGCTTCCTATTCCTGTTAACTATTCCCTCCTTTTCTTCACAACCCCCCTTACAGCCTTCGCCGTCCATGGATCTTCAGGCCAGGAATGTTTAGGATAACGCATCCGTAATTCCTTCCTGACTTCAGAATAGGTAGTGCTCCAAAAGCTGTGCAGGTCTTGTGTCACCTGTACCGGCCTTTTTGCCGGTGAAAGAAGGTGAAGAATGACTTTCGTCCGTCCTTCATTAACGGCAGGGGTTTTAAGCAGTCCGAATATTTCCTGCAAACCGACTGCCATTTCCGGAGGATTTCCATCCGGGGAATAATTTAGATGAATCATTGAACCGCTGGGAACACTTAGAAATTCAGGTGCAAGAAGGTCCACTTTTTGGATGAGTTCATAGGGAATCAGCCCAATAAGAATCTGCTCAATGTTCAACCGTCTTAATTCCTCTTTTTTGTTTAGGTTACTTAGCCAGGGGGACAGCCATACTTCCAGGCTTTCCAGCAGGTTGTTATCACTGACATCTGGCCAGGGTTCATTTGGTCTCCAGCTGCGCAGGCTCATGATCCGTTTTTGCCAATGGAGAATTTTTATGTTCCAATCCAACATATCAGCTAATCCGGTCTGCCGGATCGCTTTACAAATAACAGGGATACGTTCCCGATCATTGATTTTTTTTAATGGGCTGCTATCGATGGTAATGTTCCCGAGGTATGTTTCAGTTCTTCCTGTTAGCATATTTTTTTGATGATCCCAGAGGATTACTTCTTTCATATCTGCAAATTGCATCAGATGTTCAGAAGTCATTGGAGCTGCCAGGAATATTTTCCCCTCATTTGAGCCCGCGTCCAGATGTGCGACGGAAAGAAACTCTTCACGGATCAATGGATCAGATTCAGACAACTTTACTACCCTTCCGTTGACCAGTCGGTACCTGGTACTATTTTTACTGACTTGTCTTGCGATCCTTTCCGGGTAAGCGGCTGCTAGAAGTTTTCCAACATCTGCTTCTGATGGCATGGCATTGTCTGTCTTACTATTGAATAATTTTCTCCAGGCCAGGGCCAGCCTTTCAATGCGCTCAAGTAAATTTTTGTCAGCATTTACTGGTTCGCGTTTTCTCCATTTTCGTAAAACTTCCAGGCGGAGGGTAAGGTCTGCTCCGGCTTCTTTGTTTAGTGGATCATGTTCCTCCAGTAAAGCTGCAATGTCAGCCGCAAGTGATCTGTCTGTCGTCTCAAGCAGCATATGGGCGATGCGGGGATGGGTTGGTAAACGAAGCATTTCTTTTCCTCTTTCAGTAATCTTTTCATTACGAATTGCACCCAATAGATTCAGAAGTTCTGTTGCCTGTTTTAGGGATGGAACAGGAGGATTTGTGACCCAGGTCAGTTCATCCGGATTACGTATGCCCCAATCTTTCAATTCTAAAAGCAAGGATGACAAATCAGCATCCAGAATTTCAGCATTGCGGTGGGACTTAAGGTGAACATGCAGCCCTTCATTCCATAAGCGGTAACAATTGCCAGGACCTAATCTGCCTGCCCGGCCGGCACGCTGATCGGCGGTATCCTTGGTCACTTTAACTGTTTCAAGTCGTGTCATTCCATTCCGCACGTCGAATTTTGGAATGCGTGAAAGTCCACTATCAATTACAATTTTGACTCCCTCTATCGTCAGGGAAGTTTCTGCAATGGAGGTAGCGAGAATGATTTTTCTTCGACCCTCCGGATCAGGCAGTAAAGCTTTTTGTTGTTGCAGCTGGGGGAGATCTCCGTATAAGGAGTGTATGTTCAGCGAGCCATCAGCTTCTTCCAGCAGACGGGCTGTGCTGCGAATCTCTCCGGCACCCGGTAAAAAAACAAGGATATCGCCTTCGTGTTCTTTCCGGACCTTGAAAATACTTTTTACAATTCTCTCAGGAAGGTATTCATCTGGAGAAAAGTTCAGGTAATGGATGGATACCTGAAACTGTCTGCCTTCGCAACTAATAACAGGAGCATTATTCAGTGCAATAGAAAGTTTTTCAGCATCAATGGTTGCCGACATAATAAGAATACGCAGGTCTTTTCTGAGAATCTGCTGAGTGTGGTGACAAAGTGCCAAAGCTAGATCGGAGTTCAAATTACGTTCATGAAATTCATCGAAAATAACCAGCCCGTAATCTTCCAGTAAATTGTCAGTCTGTAACATTCGCGTCAGGATACCTTCCGTAACCACCTCGATCCGGGTAGCTTCACTCAAACGGTTGTCAAACCGTACCCGATAGCCAATGGTCTTTCCGATTTCTTCTTCCATAAGAGAAGCCATACGGAGTGCCACTAACCTTGCGGCGAGTCGGCGAGGTTCGAGCATTACTATTTTTTTCCCTTTCAACCAGGATTCTTTTATTAATTCAAGGGGAAGAACCGTTGATTTTCCTGCCCCCGGAGGAGCCTGTAAAATTATCAGGTTATGATCAGAAAGTTTTTTTTTAACCTCAGGAAGTACCTCCAGTATGGGTAATGACATCATCGTATCAGTAAGGTCAATGCTAAATTAATTTTACTTTATATTTTGCTGCCATTTTTTCCAATTGTTCTTTGGAAATGCTGTGAATGTTGTTTTTCCCATGCCTGTTTTCAACTGTAATTACAAAAATCCGGTAATTGTATTGAGCGCCAAGTTTGAAATAAGGTTCCATTTCCCATTCCATGGTAAAGGTGTTGTCAACTAAAATTTTGCTACAGCCTTGTTCCATCTTTTCCCTGGTTCGAACTTCGCATTGTGTGTAAGCGAGGTGATTTTTTCCGAATTCAAAATTATATTCACCCGTAAGAGGATGTGTAAAATAACTGTCGATGGATAACACAGGGTATTTTCCGTTTTCACTCAGTACATGTGCAAGGGTTGATTTTCCACTTCCGGGAAGCCCCCTGAGCAGAATGAGGGAGGGTTGTAAACGATCGGTTTGCATAATCGTTAAATGAGCCGTATTCCTTTTTCTTCGATGGAAATCTGCTTGGACTTATATAAACTTCCGATGACTTTTTTAAACGTTTTTTTACTGATGTTAAACATCCGGTAAATATCTTCCGCTGAACTATTATCACTTAAAGGGATAAAGCCATTTTGCTGCTTTAGTTTACTCAAAACCAATTCAGAAATATCATTCACTTTTTCATAGCCGGGTTTGTGCAGTATAAGATCTATTTTTTGATCAGGTCTGATTTTCCTGACATACCCTTTCATTTTCTGTCCCGGTTGGAGTGCCTGGAAAACTTCATTTCTATAAAGTACTCCGGTATGGGTTTTATTGATCATAGCTTTATAACCAAGTTCAGTCTGCTCAAATATGAGGAGGTCGACCTCCTGCCCTTCATCAAAAGCAGGTGTTGCCCGGTCAAGCATTTTTTCAGGTTTTGCAGATGCTACGATCCGGTTTGTTTCAATATCAAGGTATACATAGACAAAATAGGTTTTGCCAGCCTCTAGTTTTTTTCTTTGCTCCCTGAAGGGAACCAATAAGTCTTTTGGAAGTCCCCAATCCAGAAAAGCACCTACTGAACCGATACTTACAGCTTTTAAAAAAGCGAAATCCCCCACCATGGCAAAAGGAATTTCCGTTGTGGCAATGAACCTGTCTTCCGAATCCAGGTAAATAAAAACTTCGAGGTCATCACCCGTACGTATTCCTTCCGGTACATACCGGGAAGGCAGGAGGATTTCTCCAAAAGGAGATCCATCCAGATAGATTCCAAATTCAACTTTCTTAATTACACGAAGGGTGTTTAATTTTCCTATCCGGGTCATTTTTTCACACAAACTTATCCCCTTTGCTGACCTTAACGTCATTCACAAAAATCCGGATACTTTGCTCGTCTTCTTTACGGCACACCAGCAGAATATTGTCCGACTCAACAACGATATAACCATCAAGACCTTGCAGAAGAACTAATTTATTTTTAGGAACATTCACAATACAATTTTTAGTATTATAAAGCATTACGTGTTTTCCAACGATTGCATTTTTGTTTTCATCCAGGTTAATGTGTTCATAAAGTGAACTCCAGGTCCCCAGGTCTGACCAGCCAAAATCTGAAACACGAACAAAAACATTGGAGGCTTTTTCCATCACCGCATAGTCAATGGAAATATTTTTGCAATCCGTGTAAACCCGTCTGATAAAATCATTTTCAGCGGGTGTGAAATAAACTTCTGTCCCTTCAGAAAAAGAGCTGGCCAACTGAGGAGAATACTCTTCAAATGCCTGAATAATACTTTTAACGCTCCTGATAAAAATTCCTGAATTCCACAAAAAATCACCACTTTGCAGCAGCGACTTTGCCATATCGAGGTCAGGTTTCTCAGTAAAAGTTTTTACTTTCTTTATTTTTATGTCCGGCTCTTTTTTATCAGGATCTTTGAACTGAATGTATCCATAACCCGTGTCAGGTCTGGTTGGAGTTATCCCCAGGGTCATCAGGCAATTTTCACCGGCAGCTTTTTTATAACAGGAATGAATGGCGTCCTTAAAGGCGAAGTCATCGAGAATCAAATGATCAGATGGGGCAACGACCGTTATCGCATTGGCATTTTTTTTTGCGATTTTGTAGCTGGCATAAGCAATGCAGGGTGCCGTATTTTTCCGGGAGGGTTCAAGTAAAATATTCTCCGGGAAGAGGTCATTCAGCTGTTCTTTTACTATGTCTTTGTAATCACTGTTGGTAACAATAAAAATATTTTCTTTTGGGCAGATGTGCAAAAAGCGATCGTAGGTTTGTTGTAAAAGTGTTTTACCTGTACCTAAAACATCAAGAAATTGCTTCGGGTAGTTGCTGCGACTCATTGGCCAGAATCTGCTGCCCACTCCTCCAGCCATAATTATACAATAATGATTATTCATGCTTTCACACTTTTAATTTTTGAAGTGCTTTTCTAAGATTTTCAATAATCACTTCAATATCAGTTAAGGCGCATGTGCCTACCGAAAGCCTGTACCAGGAAGAATCTTCTGAAGATCCAAAAGCGTAAAATGGAACCAAACCTACTTTTGCTTCATCCAGAATATATTTTGTAATGTCGGTTGTCGTTGCTAATAATTTTCCGTTTTCCGTTTGGAGTCCATGAAGGGAAAATTGAACAGTTAGGTAGATGGCGGCCTGGGGAGGAATGGCATTTACCTTGAAGCCTTCTTTTTTCAGGGTTTGAAACCCATTGTAAAACCCGGTCAGGCGTTCGCTTAACTTTGTTTTTATATTACTCAGGAAGTCTTCGTATTGATCCAGGTTATTAAGGTATTTTCCGGTAGCGACTTGTTCTGCTTTAGGAGCCCAGGCACCAATGTGGGTTAAAATGGAACGCATTTTATTAATAATTTTTTTTGGACCCATTGACCAGCCAACGCGAACCCCTGTGGCTGCAAGTGATTTTGATATTCCATCCACATAGATAGTAAACTCTTTCATTGCAGGTACCAATGAAACAGGATCAAAATGCTGTGTTTTTCCATGCGTCAGTCCCCAGTAAATTTGATCATACATGAGGTATACAGGCTTTTCATCCGGATTTCTCCTCTCGTTCTCTTCTATAATCAGGTTGCAGATCTGAGTCAGGGATTCTTTCGTAAAGACGGTGCCTGTGGGATTCAAGGGAGAGCATAATGAAATTAAAACTGCTTTTTGAATGTGCGGTTTAATTTCAGCCGCAGTTGGCATGAAATTGTTTTCTGGTTTCGTCTCAATCAGGATGGACCGGGCTCCATTCAGGTAAGTATAATGATTGTTATTCCAGGAAGGTACAGGAAAAATAACAGCGTCACCTTCATCAACAAGTACCCGGAAAATCGTGTATATTAATGGACGAGCACCCGCAGCGATTAGAATTTGCTCGGGGGGATAATCCAGATTTGCCTTTGATTTAAGTAATTTTGACACTGCTTTTCGCAATTCCGGCATACCCTCAGCAGCCGGATAATTCGTTTCCTCGGCATCATATGCAGCTAAAATGGCCTTTTTTAATTCAGCAGGAATGGGGAATAACGTTGGGTTAAAATCTCCAATAGTGAGATTAAAAATCTTCTCCCCGTTACTAATTTTCTCATTAATTTCTCCGGCAATTTTAATAATCTCTGAACCAATTATGTTATCAGCCAGCTTTGATACCTTCAGATTCTTCTTGTTTTCCCTTTCGATTGTGTCCATGCGCTAATTTAACAAAAGAAACTAAATAAACCTCCGCCAGTGGGTTGAATAAGTATTGCTGACGGGTGTTTAATTCTTTGCATAAAATTCTTGTTCTTCTTTTTTCTCCTTTAATAAAGAAACGATTTGTTTCTGTTCTGAACACTGCATTTGATTCCAATTGCTCAAGCAGGAACACACCTGGCTTATTGTCATGCTTTTTTAAAATGCGCAATAAATTCTGATCCGAGCAACTTGAAGCAGCAGGATTTTGCATATACCTGGACAATGCATGGATTATGTCTTCCGGAAATATTTCAGGTTTAAGAAACGGATCCATCAATATTCTGAATTCTTGCTTCCATTCCTTGCCATGCGGTTTTACATTATTTTTGAATTTGTTCCAGTTCGTTAAGTGTGCAATTTCATGAATCAATGTGATTAAAAAAGAATACTTATTCATGTCCCTGTTGATCGTAATTTGGTGATTCAATTGCTTTACCGGTGGTCGGTAGTCACCATACTTTGTTACCCTTTCTTTTTTGATTTTTAATTTGAAGTCAAAATATACAATGTATTCTGCTATCGGATGAACGGCCTGCAGGGGAATGTATTTCTGAAGTATTGATTTATTTCTTTCTAATTGAAGCATAAATCATAAATCCCTCTAATGAGCAAATATATTATACACCAAGAAACTAGCTCCATAAGCCATGATTGCCATATAGGCGAACTGAAATAGGGGCCATTTCCATGATTTTGTTTCACGTTTAACAACTGCAAAAGTACTCATGCATTGCATGGCAAAAGCAAAAAATATCATGAGGGAAAGCCCTGTAGCCCTGGAATAAACGATGGCACCCGTTGTAATATTTTTTTCAGCCATCATTTTTTCGCGAATGGATTGTGTGTTTTTGGTATCGCCGACACTGTAAATGGTTGCCATGGTACCAACAAACACTTCACGGGCAGCGAAAGAAGTAATGAGTGCGATGCCTATTTTCCAGTCAAAACCAAGGGGAGCAATCAGGGGTTCAATCTTTTTCCCAATTATTCCTGCGTAGGAGGCCTGTAGTTTTTCTGCAGCAACACTTGATGGATTGCTTAAAGTTGGTGCAAGCTGGTGTTTCTTGTCAATTTCTTCAAATTTTCCTGTCGGACCATGAGAAGATAATACCCAGAGGACGATTGAAACTGCGATAATTACTTTTCCCGCATCCACTAAAAAGACCTTCACTTTTTCAACCATCGTTAGCAGCACATTGTTCCAGCGGGGTGACCGGTAAACAGGAAGCTCCATAATAAAATAACTTTTTTCAGATGTTTTGATTAAATATTTCATTGCCAATGCGGCAGCTAAGGCCGCCACAAAGCCAATCAGGTACATCAGCATTAAAACAAAACCTTCCACATTGAAAAAATCGATGCTTTTGCCCTTCGGAAAAATCATACTGATAAGCAGGGTATAAACAGGCAATCTTGCCGAACAACTCATTAAGGGAGTGACCAGAATGGTCACAAGGCGTTCTTTCCAGTTGCCAATTGTCCTGGCACCCATAATCGCCGGTACCGCACAGGCAACTCCACTTATTAAGGGAATTACCGATCTTCCGTTCAGTCCGAACTTGCGCATCAGTTTATCCAGGATAAAACTTACACGGGCCATATATCCGGTATCTTCAAGAATGGCGATAAAACAAAACAGCAAAGCGATCTGAGGAATGAAAACCACAATTCCGCTCATACCTGCAAGGACACCGTTAATAAACAATTCAGTCAATTCACCTGGAGGCAGGTAAAGACGCCCCCAATCCGAAAAATGAATGAAAAGCTCTTCTATCCATTTCATTGGAAAAGAAGCAAGGTAAAAGATACTTTGAAAAATCAGTAACAATACAAAAAGAAAAGAGGTAAAGCCCCAGATTTTATGAGTTAAAATCTTGTCCAGCCGCTGGGTGATACTTAATTTTTGATCATCTGCTTGATCCTGAACTATGTCATTGACTATAACAGAAATCGAATTGTACCTTGCTATGCTCTCTGCGGCGGGGTTTATTTCGGGAGCGACAAATTTTTTTCCGGAGAGTGGAACTTCAGCTGCCAGAACCTTTTTTAATTGCTCAATCCCTGTTTGTTTTCTTGCACTGACAGGAATAACCGGAATGCCAAGTCTCTGCGATAAAGTGGTAATTTTAATTTCAGTATTCAGGGTTACCGCCTGATCGATCATGTTTAATGCCAGGACTACGGGGAGATCAAGTTCAATAATTTGAGTAACCAGGAACAAATGCCTCTTCAGATTAGTGGCGTCCACCACAACGATTACTTTATCCGGGTAATCGGGGTTGTTCTTGTTTTTTAATACTTCACAGGCGACTTCCTCATCCATTGATTTTGGCTGAAGACTATAAGTTCCCGGTAAATCGATGAAAGTGACCTGCAGGATATTTCCATCTTCTCCGGAGATTCCGGCCACTCCTGTTTTTTTGTCTACCGTAACACCTGGGAAATTGCCTGTTTTTTGATGAAGACCCGTCAGAGCATTGAAAAGAGTAGATTTTCCGCTATTGGGATTTCCAACTAATGCTATTTTAAGAAGGGAACTCAATCTTCTGAAAGGACAATTACTATTATTGTTGAAGCTTCTTTTTTTCTTAAACTAAGCAAATACCCTGAAACTGAAATTGCGATTGGGTCCCCCAGTGGGGCAATGTGTTTTAAAATAACGATCTCTCCCGGAACACAACCCATTTCCATTAATTTCAATGACATTTCATAATCCGTAAAGGTGTCAATTTTGGCTTTTTGACCAGGTTTCAGATGGTCCAGCGTCACATTTTTATGTTCTTTCATTCGCCTGACAAAAGTAGAAATTGAGTATGGTACTTTGTATACCATTATTTGGGTATTCGAACCTAAATTATAAATGCGGGCAATCGCATTTTGAAGGAGTTTTTCTATGTTTTACAGGATCAGAAGTACGACAGGAGACAGAAAGAAAAAAAAGCAAAGGCCCCAGTAGCGTTAAAAGAATTTTTCTTATTTTAATTGAGACCATATCAACCGAATCCCCTCTAAGTTAGCAAATTATTAGCTATTTTTGCCTGATATCAGGCAAAAATCGACCTTGTCATATGAACGTATTGTTTCAGCTTGGAAAATATTTCATAATGATCAGGCGGGTTTTCAGAAGACCTGAAAAATATTCTATTTTCTTCCAGCAACTGATTACAGAAATAAACTCCCTTGGTTTAGGTTCGCTGGGAATCGTTTCCATCATTTCTGTTTTTATGGGAGCGGTAATAACCATTCAATCCGCTTTTAATTTTACAAGCGCATGGATACCCATTTATGCGGTTGGTCTGGCAACCCGGCAAGGAATCATTCTCGAGTTCTCACCAACCATTGTCAGTTTAATTCTGGCAGGTAAAGTCGGATCCAATATTGCCTCTGAAATTGGAACAATGCGTGTTACAGAGCAAATTGATGCGCTTGAAGTAATGGGAATAAATCCGGAAGGCTATCTGATCATGCCCAAGGTTATGGCGGCGATGCTGATTAATCCATTTCTGATTATCATAAGTATGTTTTTGGGCATTTTTGGAGGCTGGCTGTTTGGCGTTTTAACGGGTGTTGTTACTTCTTACGAATATGTTTATGGAATCCAGTATCAGCTGAGACCTTTCAGTGTTTATTACGCCTTGATTAAAACAGTCGTTTTTGCCTTTATCATCACCTCCGTATCTTCTTATTGTGGTTATTATACAGACGGAGGCTCACTTGAAGTGGGTCGTTCAAGCACCAGGGCTGTAGTATACAGCAGCATTCTGATCCTCATCTTTAACTTTATGCTTACCCAATTGTTAATGGCATGATTGAAGTCAGGCAACTCTCCAAATCATTCAATAACAGAAAGGTACTAAAGGATATTTCGCTGAATTTTGAACAAGGCAAATGCAACCTGATTATTGGCGAAAGCGGTTCAGGCAAAACGGTTCTTGTAAAAAGTATGATCGGCTTAATTAAGCCGGATACGGGTGAAGTTTTATACGATGACAGAAATTTTACCAGGATGAATTTTTTTGAAAAAAAAATAATAAGGCAGGAAATGGGTGTGCTCTTTCAGGGTGGAGCCTTATTTGATTCAATGACAGTTGAAGAAAATATTATTTTCCCCTTATCAATGTTTACCGAAAAGTCACTTGAAGAGAAGGTCGAACGAGCTAACTTTTGCCTCCGCCGTGTCAATTTATCCAATGTTTCAAAACTTTTCCCTGCAGAATTGAGCGGGGGTATGAAAAAAAGAGTTGCCATTGCCAGGGCAATAGCTGTCTCTCCCCGTTACCTTATCTGCGATGAACCAAATTCAGGCTTAGATCCGATTACCTCGATTGTAATTGATGAACTGATCAAAGAAATTACTTACGAGTATAATATCACCACCATTGTGATTACGCACGATATGAACTCAGTTCTTGAAATCGGTGACACCATCGCTTTTTTGTACAAAGGAGATATCCTGTGGAAAGGCAACAAAGAAGAAATATTGCATGCCGGTAAAAAAGAACTGGTCGATTTTGTTTATGCTACAAAATTTCTCAAAGAATTCAGAAAGAGAATTATAGAGTAAGTCAAAAGGGGAAGTTCAATTTTTTTTGACTTTCGCCTTCTCTCTTTTGCCTTAATTTCATCTCAGCGCCCCCAGGTTTTTGGGTTCTTTAAACCCTACAAGCAGGGCGATGCAACCCCGGATCGTTTTGTCAGTAAGGGGGACACTTATTTCAACAGTCAGTTCCTGAGAGGAGCCCACATTAAAATCCCAACTGGTGGTATTGTCTTCATTGCTGTTATAAACTTCATTGTTGTCTTCGTCTAAAACCCTGAAAGATACCTTTCCTAAAATAGCATCAGAAGCCAAAGCAAGTCTGTAAGTAAGACCTGTGTAACAGTTTAATTTAAAATCAACCACACCACCTTCAGGAACGGAAGCACTGTTCAACTGACCATTGTGGGTAAATGGGGCAAGTCTCGGCAGATTTTTTTTTACCAGACTTTTGCATTGGGCAGCAGCAATAAAAGTGAAAGCTCCAAGCAGTACAAGAGTGCTGAATATTTTTTTTATTGATGACATATCTTAATGTTTTGGATAATTTACTTAATAATTTTATTTCTGATTGACTCTACCTTCTCTGAAAGACTTCTAAGTTGTTCGGCAGAAATAGAGATGTGTTTTCTTGATCCAATGGTAGGAACCTCTCCTTTTCCCGATTC
>Ga0206823_1117_pt1 | contig 19829 bp, 12 predicted proteins | sample Alteio_BWOrgCont_81_FD_152868 | JGI IMG/M metagenome (GOLD analysis project Ga0206823, IMG submission 152868) | Enriched cells from forest soil in Barre Woods Harvard Forest LTER site, Petersham, Massachusetts, United States -... | ecosystem: Environmental > Terrestrial > Soil > Temperate forest >...
TCAAGCTAGTCGCTGCATTCAATCACAACAATATTTTCCTTGATCCGTCACCCGATCCCGCTACAAGTTTTGCAGAACGTCAACGTTTATTTAATTTTCCCCGTTCTTCTTGGCAAGATTACACCACTAGCCTCATTTCTACGGGAGGTGGCGTTTTTAGTCGCTTACAAAAATCCATTACCTTATCACCTGAAATAAAGCAATTATTAGAAATCAATAGAGATTTTATAGCACCGGATAGTTTGATCCGTATCATCCTCAAGGCTAAAGTAGATCTATTGTGGAATGGTGGCATTGGTACTTACGTCAAAGCCAGCAATGAAAGAAATGCCGATGTCGGTGATCGTAGCAATGATAGTTTACGTATCAATGGGAATGAATTGCGTTGTCGCATTGTTGCTGAAGGTGGAAATCTCGGTTTTACACAATTAGGACGCGTAGAATATGCGCAAAGCGGTGGGCTCATCTATACCGATTTCATTGATAACTCAGCGGGTGTTGATTGTTCCGATCATGAGGTCAATTGCAAAATTTTATTAAATGCAGCAGTCACGGCCGGCGATATGACTTTGGAACAGCGAAATCAATTACTCATGGAGATGACCGATGAAATTGCCAAACTGGTTTTATATGATAATTATTGCCAAACACGTACCATTAGTTTAGCGGCAGTACATGCACCACAAGAATTAGAATTGCATCGTCGTTATATTGAAGAACTGGAACGCGATGGTAAGTTAGATAGGGGCTTAGAGTTTTTACCGGATGAAAAGGGCTTAATAGAACGTAAGGCCTTAGGTAAAGGCTTAACCAGCCCCGAGATCGCCGTGCTACTCGCCTATACTAAAATGTGGGTTAAAGCGGAGCTACTAGAGGTGCATAGCTTAGAAGAAGATTACTTAGTCCGCATACTCGAATCTGCCTTTCCAAAGCCGTTACGTGGTCGCTTCGCGCAATTTATGCAAGGTCATCGTTTACGACGCGAGATCATTGCAACGAAGATTAGTAATGCCATGGTTAATGATATGGGCATTACCTTTGTATTTCGTTTAAAAGCAGAAGTGGGCGCTGATATTTCGTCCATTGCACGTGCTTATGCCATTGCCCATCAAGTATTCAGTTTTTCAGAACTGGTTAATCTTGCCGAACATTTGGATGATACTGTGACGTCTGAAATCCGTTATGGCATTATGCGTCAAATCAACCGATTAATTCGGCGTGCGACACGCTGGTTTATTTGTAATTATAAAGAACAGCTTGCCGATATTGTTGGACTGGTGAATTCTTTTGGCGCCTCAATGACAGTATTACACGAAAAATTACCTCAGCTACTCGTGGGTGAAGAGAGAGAACAATGGGAAAAAACGCGGCAAGGACTTCAAGACGCCGGTATTCCTGAAGCAGTAGCTCAACGCTTAGCCAGCATCGATCATCAATACGCCTTATTAGATATTATCGAAGCGACACAAAAAAACAAGCTGCCGCTATCCGATGTTGCCACACTTTATTTCATCCTAAATGATAGATTGGAATTCACGTGGTTACGATCACAGATCATGAAACAAACTATCGAATCCTTATGGGATACTATCGGCCGAGTCGTTTTATTAGATGATCTCGATATTCAGCAGCGTCGATTAACGGTCATTATTCTACAATGTATCGTTATTGACGAACAAGGAAATAATAAAACCTGTTTAGCGCAATGGGAAAATGATAATCCTGTCTTCATAAAACGTTGGAAACGTTTTTTAGCCGATCTGCGTGGTACCAGCGAATTAAAACTAATGATATTTTCTGTGGTGGTGCGCGCACTGGTCAGTATGGTGGCAGCCGCCGATCATGCCATGAATACAGTCATAGCAAAAACAGATTAGGCAATATAAAATTTTTCAAAAAAATGATAGATTATGTTACTCTGTCGATCTCGCCAGAGGAAAGATCAATAATCGTTGAAATAATAAATATTTAGGAGACTATTTATGCAAAACACCGAACACGACACAAGCAATGAAAATTCTACCCAAGAATATTCTACAAGAAATGAGACTCCGGCGGTATCGTCAAACAATGAGGCAAGCCCTCTAGTGAGGAGCCCATCGCGTCCTTCGCTGCTCAGTAGGCTTTTTTCTTGCCTGCCCTGCTGTGCAAAAAATGAATTAGTAGAATCAGCTCAAGGCGATAAATTTCAGCAAGACTTCTCCTACCCCACAACCCCCCCCTCCTACCATATCTAGTGTCAGGATAGTTGTTGCCCCACTACTCGTCGCCCCGGCGAAAGCCGGGGTCCAGTCAAGGCTGACAACTTTTTTTTTGCGCCCAGCAATAACCCGATTAACCACTTCTTAAGTACCTCTGTGCCGGATCTATGGCACAATATTGTTTTCTACCCTTTGCTAAGCGTTGGCTATGCGATCATCCTTTATTCATTTACACCTACATACTGAATATTCTTTGAGTGATGGTTTGCTTAGGATTGATGCATTGATTGCGAGAGCCGTGGAATTAGCGTTGCCTGCCATCGCTATTACCGATCAATCCAACCTCTTTGCAGCAGTTAAATTTTATCAAGCAGCAAGAAAAGCAGGAATAAAACCTATCATCGGTGCTGAATGTTGGATAGAAAATGCTCAATATCCTACACAACCATTTCGATTAATTTTGTTGTGCCAGAATCAACACGGTTATCAAAATTTGATTCAACTCATTTCAAAAGCGTATCTAGAGGGTCAGCAACTGGCTAAACCCATTCTGCAAAGATCGTGGCTATCGATGCACGCAGAAGGTTTGATTGCGTTATCGGGTGGCAGAGAAGGGGATATCGGTCAAGCCCTACTACAAAATAAACCGCCATTGGCTAAAGCATTTTTACAAACATGGCTAGCACTGTTCCCCAATCGTTTCTATCTAGAATTACAGCGTTTAGGACGACCGCAAGAAGAAGATTATCTGAGTGCCGCTACTGAATTGGCGGCTGCCTATCGTGTACCGGTGGTCGCCAGTAATGACGTACGTTTTCTCTATGAAGACGATTTTGAAGCCCACGAAGCACGGGTTTGCATCAACAGTGGCCATAGCTTGCATGATCCGAAACGACCTAGGGTATACAGTGCACAACAATTTCTACGTTCTACTGCAGAGATGACTGATTTATTTGCGGACATCCCCTCGGCATTAATGAATTCCGTGGAAATTGCGAAACGCTGTAATGTAGAACTCGTGTTTGACAAAGCTTTTTTACCCAATTTCCCTATTCCTGCAGGCATGACACCGGAAAGCTTTTTAGTCGTAGAAGCCAAAAACGGACTGCTAAAACGTTTAGCAAAGCTGGCAAACACAGAGGCTCATACGATGTATTTTGATAGGCTGACTACCGAACTAACCGTTATTAACACGATGGGTTTTGCGGGCTACTTTCTGATTGTGGCTGATTTTATCCATTGGGCGAAGAAAAATGGTATCCCCGTAGGGCCCGGTAGAGGTTCCGGCGCGGGTTCCTTGGTCGCTTATGCCCTGCAGATCACCGATTTAGAACCTTTACAGTACGGTCTACTGTTCGAACGTTTTTTGAATCCCGAACGTATTTCTATGCCGGATTTTGATATTGATTTCTGTATGGAAGGGCGCGATCGTGTTATTGATTATGTGACCACGCGTTATGGTTGCGCAGCGGTTGCTCAGATCATTACCTTTGGCAGCATGGCTGCACGCGCTGTGGTCAGAGATGTCGGACGTGTTTTGGCTTACCCCTATGGCATGGTTGATAAAATCGCGAAATTAATTCCTTTTGAATTAGGGATTACGCTGGAAAAAGCTATCCATCAAGAAGAAGAGCTGAAACAGCGTTATGACAATGAAGATGAGGTAAAAGTATTAATTGACTTAGCTAAAAAATTAGAAGGTTTAGTACGCAATGTCGGCACCCATGCGGGAGGTGTGGTTATTGCCCCGTCTACACTCACTGATTTCACGCCCCTTTATTGTGAAATAGGCGCATCGCATTGCATCACCCAGTTTGATAAAGATGACATTGAAAAAGTAGGTCTGGTTAAGTTTGATTTTCTTGGACTACGTACTTTAACGATTATTAATTGGGCCATACAGTCAATTAATGCGAACAAGCCCACAGCACTTGTGGACATTACCACAATCCCACTATCCGATGCGAAAACCTTTGCGTTATTAAAAGCCTGTAAAACAGCGGCCGTGTTCCAATTAGAGTCGCAGGGCATGCGTGATTTGGTGAGACGACTGCAACCCGATAATTTTGAAGACATTATTGCACTCCTTGCCTTGTTTCGTCCGGGTCCTTTGCAATCTGGCATGGTGGATGACTTTATCAATCGTAAACATGGCCAAGCGCCTGTTGAATATCCGCACCCTTTTTTAGAACCTATTTTACGTCCTACCTACGGCATTATTCTTTATCAAGAACAGGTGATGCAAATTGCACAGATTTTAGCAGGCTATACCTTAGGTGCAGCTGACTTGTTACGACAGGCCATGGGTAAAAAGAAGTCAGAGGAAATGGCCGAGCAACGCGTCATTTTTACGCGTGGTGCCGAAGCGAAAGGCGTTGCCATCCAGTTAGCGAATCAAATTTTTGATCTCATGGAAAAGTTTGCGGGTTATGGTTTCAATCGATCGCATTCCGCAGCCTATGCCTTAGTATCGTATCAAACCGCTTGGCTCAAGGCGCATTACCCCGCAGAATTTATGGCGGCTGTACTCTCGTCTGATATGGAGCACACAGAGAAAGTTATTTTATTTTTGGAAGAATGCAAGCTAATGCAATTAAAAGTTTTACCGCCTGATCTGAACGCGAGTCACTACAAATTTACGGTGACGACAACCGGCGAACTACGTTATGGTTTAGGTGCTATTAAAGGTTTAGGCGCTTCTACCATTGACATGTTGATAACAAAGCGTACAGAGCAGTGTTTTACTGATTTATTTGATCTGTGTCATCGTGCCGATCAGCCTAAGTTGAATCGTCGAGGCTTAGAGGCGCTTATTTACTCCGGCAGTTTAGATAGTTTAGGTGTTAATCGCGCCACACTGAAACACCATTTGGAAGCGGCGTTACTAACGGCTGAACAGAAATTATCAGCGATTGATTCAGGACAGCAAGATTTTTTCGGTCTTGCGTCGATGGTGGAAAAACAAGCGATCGTGCAGCAAGACGACTGGCCAAAGCTGCAGCGTCTACGCGCTGAAAAAGCGGTATTAGGATTTTATTTAAGTGGGCACCCTTTAGAAGATTATGCACAAGAATTAGCCTATTTTACGACCTCAAATTTGCAGGAATGTGCATCTAAAGTGAAGCATTCGTCAACGATAGCCGGCTGGGTGTTGAATATTCGATCGTTATGGACAAAACGTGGTGACCGTATGGCCATTTTAAATATAGAGGATGCCAGTGGTCGTTTAGAGGTTACCTTATTTAGCGATATTTATACACGCTATCGAGATAAATTATCTAAAGATAAATTATTAATTATTGAGGGCGATAGCCAGCAGGATGCCTTAACGGGCAACGTTCGTATCCTGGCTAAAAAAATTTTAGATATCGCGGAGGCACGCGAAGCTTATGCTAAACGTTTACTCATTAAACTTTTCAAGCCGCACATTAATTCCAGCCACATTGAAGATTTAAAACAAAAAATGAGTGATTTTTGTACAGGACGCTGTCCTATAACCATTGAATATCATCATCCTGAACTCCGCACACCGTGTCAACTTTTCTTAGGTGACCAGTGGCGAGTCACCCCTTCAGACGCGTTACTAGCGATGCTGCAACAGCTTTTTGGCGAAGGATGTGCTGTCATTGAATATACGCTTCGCACTTGAATTTTCGGTCTGCGTTGCTCACTGGTCTCGCAATCCTTTTAAAAGGCGAAGAGTATAGAGGTAAAACTGGCGGAAACACTATACATAGATTACTATTCCTCTTTGATCTGCATTTCAAACGGTTAAGTAATGCCTAAAGATGGAAAGGTAATCGAGCAATTCCAACCCAGTACAACTCATTTGAATTTCCTTAGAGATATTAAAGGGTGGTTTTTTAAATGCTCACTAACGCTACTCATTCTCGTCAGTGGGGTATTGGCCTGGCAAAAATGCGGTGATCCCCATTGTTTTCCGGTTAATCATATCAAGATTACAGGTGACTTAATACACGTTAAACGCGATCGCTTACAACACGTTATCCTGTCTTTTACAGATAAAGGTTTTTTACGTTTAAATAGCCACCGGTTAAAAGAGAGGCTGCTGCAAGAGCCTTGGGTTAATTCGGTGGACATAAAACGTTTTTGGCCAGATACCTTAGCCGTGAATTTTACTACAAAAAAACCAATCGCTTTGATGGCAAATAACGATTTTATTGACCAACAAGGTAATGTTTTTAGTGCAGGTTCAGTGAATCCCCTGTCGCTTGATCTGCCTCTTCTTGTGGGCCCTATAGAACAACAAAAATATTTACTACAAACTTATCAGTTGCTGCATTCACTAATTTCAGAGTTAACACTAAAAATAAAATTGTTAAAATTAGTTGACCAACAATTTTGGTATTTACGTTTAAATAATGGTTTAACACTTTATCTGAGTCGTGCAACACCTGATTTACAATTAAAACGTTTTGTTGAAGTTTATCCGGATGTTATTGAGAGTAAAGTCGCTGTGATAGATTATATCGATCTGCGATATGCGCATGGTATGGCGGTAAAATTTAAGAAAGTAATTAAATTAAGGTAAAGTAATATGGCTAAAAAACCGACGAAAAATTTGATTGTGGGTTTAGATATCGGTACTTCTAAGGTCAATGCCTTAGTTGGCGAAGTCAAGCCAGATGGCATTGAGATTATTGGCATAGGCGTTTATCCGTCATTAGGCTTAAAACGAGGCGTCGTGGTTAATATTGATGCCACCGTTGATTCAATTCAACAAGCGGTAGGAGAAGCGGAAGCCATGGCCGGCTATCCTGTTCGTAGCGTGTATACCGGAATAGCCGGTAATCACATTCGTAGCTTAAATTCACATGGCATTGTAGCGATACAAAACCAAGAAGTGACTCATGCTGATGTTGAACGTGTCATTGATGCCGCCAGAGCCGTAGCGATCCCTGCCGATCAAAAAATACTACATATATTACCGCAGGAATTTATTATTGACAGCCAAGACGGTATTCGTGAGCCCATAGGCATGTCCGGAGTCCGCTTAGAGGCCAAAGTACACATGGTAACGGGTGCTGTGAGTGCGGCGCAAAACATTGTTAAGTGTATTCAACGGTGTGGCTTAGAAGTTTCTGAAATAATTTTAGAGCAATTAGCTTCTAGCCAAGCGGTACTCACAGAGGATGAAAAAGAATTAGGTGTTTGTTTGATAGACATTGGCGGAGGAACAACGGACATTGCTATTTTTACTGAAGGGGCTATTCGATTTACTTCTGTAGTGCCTATTGCTGGCGATCAGGTGACCAATGACATTGCAGTGGCATTAAGGACGCCAACACAAAGCGCTGAACAAATCAAAAGAAAGTACGCCTGTACCTTAGCGGAATTAGCGAACCCAGAAGAACTGGTAGCGGTCAGTGGTGTGGGTGATCGTCCAGGTAGAACCCTGTCTAAACGTGCCTTAGCTGAAGTCGTTGAGCCGCGCTACGAAGAACTTTTTCAGTTAGTGAAAGCAGAATTGCGTCGCAGTGGCTTTGAGGAATTTCTTGCTGCAGGCATTGTATTGACGGGTGGTGCCTCCAATGTTAGTGGGTCAGTAGAGTTGGCTGAGCGAGTTTTTAAATTGCCGGTTAGATTGGGTAATCCACAATATGTTATTGGCAACAGTGAAGTAACCACTAATGGAATGTATGCTACCGGTGCGGGCTTACTCTTATATGGTTATCAACAGCAATACGAGCAGAGAAAACCTAATCATGCGATATTCCGCAGCAAGCTAGCGCGCATGAGACACTGGCTACGTGAAAATTTCTAGAGGAGTGATCTATGAGTTCCCTATATGGTTTAGTTGAGACCCCAACACAAAATGCTGTTATAAAAGTCATTGGTGTAGGCGGTGGCGGTGGCAATGCCCTTGAATATATGCTTGCGCAAAACATTGAAGGTGTTGAGTCTACTATCTGTGCAAATACGGATAGTCAAGCCCTGCAAAATTCATCGGCGAAATGTTTACTACAATTGGGACAGCAAATTACCCAGGGTTTAGGCGCCGGTGCAAATCCAGCAATAGGTCGCCAGGCTGCTGAAGCTGACCGAGAGCGTATTCGAGCGGTATTAGAAGGGGCCGACATGCTTTTTATCACTGCCGGCATGGGTGGAGGCACCGGGACAGGTGCTGCGCCGGTTGTTGCAGAAATTGCTAAACAAATGCGAATTTTAACGGTTGCTGTGGTAACTAAGCCTTTCATCTTTGAAGGAAAAAAACGCCTGCACGTGGCAGAAGAAGGGATAAGGCATCTCAGCCAGTATGTCGATTCATTAATTACCATACCCAATAATAAATTAATTAACGTATTAGGTAAAAATGTTAGTCTGTTAGATGCCTTTAAGGCTGTTAATGAGGTATTATTTGGCGCCGTTAAGGGAATTGCTGCATTAATTACTCGACCAGGTCTCATCAATGTAGACTTTGCCGATGTACGTACGGTGATGTCAGAGATGGGTATGGCGATGATGGGAACGGGCATTGGTACCGGTGAAGATAGAGCACGTTCGGCAGCAGAGGCCGCCATTGCCAGTCCCTTGCTTGAGGACATTGATTTAGCGGGTGCTTGTGGCGTATTAGTCAATATTACAGCGGGTCCTGATTTATCTATCGGAGAATTTGAAGAAGTGGGTTCCGTTATCAAAGGCTTCACATCAGAAGGTGCAACAGTGGTCGTCGGCACAGTGATTGATACAGAGATGAGCGATGAATTACGCGTTACCATCGTAGTCACGGGTCTCGGGATTGTGCCTACAAGGCAAGAAGGCATAAGTCTCGCAAGATCAGCGGATGGTTCTTTAGATTATCATCAACTAGAACGTCCTACGGTGTTACGTAAACAAGGGTCAACAATTTCTTCCAAACCGCTTATTGATACGAGTGTCAAAGATATTGACTACCTTGATATTCCCGCTTTTTTACGTAAACAAGAAGAGGTTTCCTAAGGGTGGTTACTCGTCGAACACGCCATGTAGATATTTCGCATGCATTAAAACAGCGCACATTAAAAAATGTTATTAAAGCAGCAGGCATTACCTTACATAGTGGTGAAACAGCTATTGTGACATTAAGGCCAGCGGAGGCTTATAACGGCATTCGCTTTCGCCGCATTGATAAAAATCCCATCTTAGAAATACAAGCGCGGGCGGAAAACGTGGGTGGAACAACCTTGCAAACCACTTTAGTCAAGGATGGTGTACGTGTGGGGACGATTGAACACTTAATGTCAGCAATGGCTGGTTTAGGTATTGATAATGCCTATGTCGATATTACTGCTCCAGAAATTCCGATTATGGATGGCAGCGCCGGTCCCTTTATTTTTTTGATTCAGGCAGCGGGCATTGAAGAACAAAGTGCAGCAAAGCGTTTTATTCGTATCAAGCGACCTATCAAAGTGACGGATGGAGATAAATGGGCCTCTCTTGAGCCATTTGATGGATTTGAAGTCAACTTTGAAATTGACTTTAATCATCCTCTTTTTCAAAATCGCAGTCAAAAAGCTAGTATCGATTTTTCAAAAACATCCTATGTTAAAGAAGTAAGCCGAGCACGTACCTTTGGTTTTATGGCGGATTATGAAAAGTTACGCGAAGTACGCTTAGCTTTAGGTGGCAGCCTCGATAATGCTGTTGTTGTGGATGAGTATAGAGTATTAAATGAAGATGGTTTGCGTTACGAAGATGAATTTGTTCGCCATAAAATCCTTGATGCGGTAGGCGATTTATATTTGCTTGGCCATAGTCTGATTGGATCGTTTAGTGGCTACAAATCTGGCCACGCCTTAAACAACTTATTGCTACGTCGCTTATTGGCTAATGAAGCGGCTTGGGAATACGTTGAATTTGCCGATGAAGCCAAAGCACCGTTGGCTTATAGGCGCGCTTTACTTAACCCCATTTAATATATACTCCGGTTGCTCGCCTTCGTGGCGCCTTGCCGAAAATCCAATTGCTGTGAGTATATACGCTAAGACATTTCATCTAGTGCCTCATTCGCCAGGCGGTCAACCTGATCGTTGTCAGGATGACCGCTATGACCTTTCACCCACGCCCATCGGATTTTATGTCGTTTTGCTTCTTTCGCTAATTGTTTCCACAGATCGCTATTTTTAACCGGAGTTTTACTGGCAGTACGCCAAGCACGTTGTTGCCATTGTGGTAACCATTCTGTAATTCCTTTTTTTACATACTGAGAATCCGTACTGAGGTGGACTTGGCAAGATTTTTTTAGCGCTTTTAACGCTTGGATAGCCGCCATAAGTTCCATGCGATTGTTGGTTGTTTGCAAGGCTGTACCCGATAGTGTTTTTTCTTTTCCTTGATAGCGTAGTAGTACAGCCCAGGAACCGGGTCCTGGGTTGCCACGACAGGCACCGTCGGTAAACACCTCTACTACAAATTTATTCATAGTGGACTTCTCTGACATTAGGAGCCAAAGCTTTATTGGTCAATAGTGGTGGAAAATGCCAAGCAAAACCCAGCTTACTCGGACGTCGTACGTGTTTTTGAGCGATGATGAGGTAAATGCCTCCTAAATAAGGAACTAGCCAGGGGGATATTTTTTCTAAGAAAAATAATTTATCAAATAGCCATGGTCCCATACGACTGGTTAATGGGGGACGAAATAAAAAGCTTTCTGTGTGACAAATTTCTCCACCTAGACAGTGAATCCACTGACAAAGTGTTTGAATCGTATAAAAGCAGCCATCCCAAACTGGCTTTTTAGTGAAAGTAAAAAGGCGATAGAGCCCCCAAAGACTAAAGGGATTAATACCGAGAAGAATTAAATGGCCATTGGGGGCTAATACCCGCCATGATTCACTGAGGACACGCTTCGCATCTTTATTACGTTCTAAGGTATGGGGTAATAGTACTAGGTCAATGCTTTCACTGGCGAAAGGTAACTGCATGTAAGTACTTTGTAAAACAATATGCGGAAAAGAGGCAATATTGACTGATAATGAGGTGTTGCTAATACGGATTTTGTGCACAATAGGGCTTACCGTCAAGCTCAATAAGGTATGCTCGCCTAACTGCAGCAAATGGCGGCCCGAATAATGCGTTAATAAGCGGTTTAAGCGCTTATTTTCTTGTTGAAGAATGATGTTTTCGTAGTCCAAAGATCTTGATATCCTAACAATAGAAGCCGTTTATTATGGCACAAGCGAAACTTTTTCTTAACTTCTTCCTTGTTTTTATACTCATTACAAATGTAAGCCTCAGGCTGATAAATAAACCTATTTTTTTTCTTTTAGATGTAAGCCTATTCGCTTGACCTCTGTAGGTGGGCACCGTAACATCCTAGCATGACTTATAAAACGCTCAAAATTTATACATTATTGCTGGCCTTATTGTGTGTGGTTGCTATGGGCATTACTGCCTGTGTTCAGTTCCCCGCCTTGGGAGGCGGGGAAACGAGGTCTATAGGGACGTCTACGATGTTAACATCAGCAGCAACAAACAGTAGCTTAGGACCTCGTCGTACTCAAACCCTTTATCATGCCATGGATAAAGAAACTTTATGGGGTCCAATTCAAGCCCACTTACAATTAACAGCCACTGACGAAAAACAGCCTGCCGTGCAAGAACAAATTCACTGGTTTGCTAAAAATCCAGCGTATCTGAACGATGCGGTTAGCCGTGCGGTACCTTACATACACTATGTCTATACACAAGTTGTCAAGCGTAATTTACCGGCCGAATTAGTGCTATTGCCTATTATTGAGAGTGCGTATAATCCCTCGGCTACCAACGCGTCTTCAGGAGCGGCAGGCTTGTGGCAGCTGATGTCTAGCACAGCTCGTGGCTATGGCGTCCATCAAGATAGGGCTTTTGACGGTCGTCATGACCTATATAGCTCAACCAATGCCGCTTTAAATTATTTGACCTACCTAAAAAGTTTTTTTGGTGGAGACTGGTTATTAGCGATTGCGGCTTATGATACGGGTGAAGGTAATGTGCAGAATGCAATACGTCATAATGCACAGCATGATAGAAATACTCATTTCTGGGCACTACCCTTGGTGTTAGAGACACGTTGTTATATTCCACGCTTATTAGCACTCGCTGCCATTGTTAGAAATCCAGAAAAATATGGCATTACTTTACCGGCTATCAGTGCTAAACCCTATCTTGCGGTGGTTGATGTCGGGAGCAAAAAGATGAGCTTAAGGTATGTCGCTAAGTTGGCAGGCGTGAATTTAGCAAAGCTTAAACAGCTGAATCCGGGCATTAAAAATATTTCGGCACCCTTGACACAAAGCCAGTTCGCCCTACCGATTGATAGGGTTGCTTTATATCAGAAACAGTTGGCTATATTGTCTTCTTAATATACTCTTCGCCCTTGAATTTTTGGTCTGCGTTGCCGCTTGGCTCGCAATCCTCATGTACAATAAGTACACTCCGGTTGCTCGCCTTCGCGGGGGCGCCTTGCCAAAAATCCCATTGCTGTGAGTATAAAAAACTCACACTATTTTTTTCTATTGGGCTCTTGCATGAAGCAAGTAGCGAAAAAAGCGATGCAGCAACCCAGCGGTAAAATTAATAAAGCACGATGGTAGTCGCTTGCACTATACACGTTTATCTGATTTAACACGCTACCCTGCCAATCATAATCCATTAAGTAACCAAATAACGGTTGAAAAATAGCATAGCCACCAATGGCAAAAAAAGAGACGACACTCACCGATGTTGCTGTTAAAGATGAAGTATTACTTTCTGCGGCTAAAGGATAGCTTAATACTTGGCTACTGGTAAAAAAACCTAAGGTAAAAAACAAAAACAAAACGACTATAAAGGAAAGTAGTGAGGGCAGACATATAATCATAATGCTTAATAAGAAAGAGATAATCGCACCGAACATCATCATCACGACGCGTTTCTGTATTTTGTCCGAAACAAATCCCACCACAGGACCACCGATGATTGCTCCAAGAAAAAGTAAGCTTGGCGCCAAAGAAGCTTCTGTTACAGAAAAATGTGCTGTTTGCTGTAAAAATAAGCTACCCCAAATAGCCCCTAATAAAGCAATCGGCAAATTTATCAAGGCGGTATAAAGTCCACAAAGCAGATTTTGTGGATTTGAATAGGCCAAACGCCAACTTTTGACAAGCCCTAAGTGAGCTAGCTCACGTTGCGAAATTTTCTGACTTTGTTTTAATCCCGTGGGACAATCTTGAACGCAGTAAAAAATAATTATAAAAATGAGCACGCCGAAACTCGCATCGATCAATAAGGTATCGCGCCACCCTAAAGATTGAGCCAGCACCGCCAGTGGGGTTTGCGCAACCATGCCGCCCAACATCGCCATGGTGACAATCAAACCGGTTATTAACGCCATTTTTTTTGCTGGAAACCAACGTGACGCTAAACGAATACTGCTTAGAAAACAAAAAGCGCTGCCTATGCCGCTCATAAATCGGAATATACACGCTAAAAGAAATGAATGGGTTATTGCAAAGCCCGTTGTCCCTAACACACATAATAATAAAGCACATAAAATAATTAAACGCGTAGAAAATCGATCTAATAGCGCACCGGCAATGGGCAGAAAAAGCAAGTTAGCATAGAAATAATACGCAGACATTTTTCCTAAATTGGTTGCATGCAGTGAAAAGTCGCGCATCAAATCGGTACTGATGACATTGAACATATTCATCTGTATAAATTCATAAAAAAAGAAAAGCGCTGCAGAGAAGCAAACAATCCAAGGCAGCGAGCTCTGATTTATAGCAATAGCATTGTACTGAGTTTTCATCGTTTATACTCACAGCCAAAAATTCAAGTGCGAAGAGTATATCTCGAACAGGAAGGTTGACAATACGTTTCACGTAACAAACAGGCGGCAATAACACTCACTACAAACGCCATGGGCATGATCGCCAAGCCATAAAGATAATTACCGTATGAGTATATGGCTATGCCTTGCGTGACTGTTCCATCCCAATGCAAATCAATTAAGTAACCAAATAAGGGTTGGAATACTGCACCGCCTCCCATAATCAGTATCGACGCTAAACTGGTTGCCGTGCCTGTTAAATCCTTAGGATTGCTTTCAGCAATCAAAGGGTAACTAATAATCTGTGTGCTGGTAAAGATACCTAATAGTAAAAATAAAATCAGTAAGCTAAAAAAATGCAAGCCTGGAAGGAACATAATACCTAGCAGGACTAACAACGCCAGTAGTGCTCCCACAATCATGGGTAGTCGACGTTTGCCAATATAATCGGACAACCAGCCTGCAACAGGCGATCCGATAATAGTACCTACAAATACCATGCTGGCCACCAGTGAGGCGTGTGTTTTTGCAAGATGGTGAACTTGGCTTAAATACATGACGCCCCACAGTGCGCCTAACAAAATAATCGGTAGATTCAAAAAGCAAGTATAGATTCCTCCTAAGCTATTTTGCTTATTTAATAAGGCCAATAAAAGCCCCTGCTTAAAGCCTTTGGGTATATTCTTGTCAACAGGTATCTGGGGAATCGGATAATCGCAAGGATAGTCACGAACAAATAGTATAACGAGCAGGGTAATGACTACGCCTAATCCGGCATTGACAAGAACGGCGCCGCGCCAACCTAAGGCTTGCGCTAAAAAAATAAAAGGGGTTTGTGCCATAACACCACCCATCATCGCCATGGTGACAATAATACCAATGACCAAAGCGAGGCGGTGCGAAGGAAACCAACGGGTTGCCAATTTAATACCGCTTACAAAACAAAAAGCATTACCCACACCCGAAATAAAATGACTACACGCAGCGAGTAACAAGGAATGACTGCAAGCAAATAGAACAGTGGCTAAAACAACCATGACCATGGCGCTTATTATGATCAGTCGTATGGAAATACGGTCAACTAACATACCCGCAAAGAGTAAAAAAATAATATCTGCATAGAAATAAGTCGCTGATAAAAAGCCTAATTGTCCTGCATTGATGGAAAAATCTTGCATAAGTGCTTGGCTAATAGAATTAAACATGCCCATTTGGATAAATTCATAGAAGAAAAAAAGAGCGGCTGATAAGCAGACTAGCCAAGGCTGATAGCGGTGCTTAGAAAAAGTATGAAAAGTAGCACGCGTTGGATTAGAGATTCCAGTCATTCATTCCCTGCAAATAGGTGTTGTTTCAGAAGCTACACTTACCGCCATTGGATTTTCGGCAAGAGATGCTGCGAAGGCGAAAGTATAGCGCCTAAAAAAATTTTAAAGAAGCCCTAAAGGGTGAGCGTCGTAGGATCACAAGGCAATGATGAGCTATGCAATGTTTCAGGGGTGGCCGAGTGAAAAAATCCGATACCGTGCAGTGGCAGTTTAGTTGTACTCGTTTCATGGAATAGCGGTACTGATTGCTTTGTAGGCTGTAGACTCTCTTGTGATAGCTTTTCTAATTCTCGTAACAAGTTGTTGACATCCGAATGCCTTTCTGTTTTCTGCTCTGCTTTCTGCTGCGTGAGTTGCTGGTATTTTGCTACGTTTTCAGGACTTAAAGGATTAAAACAACAATAATCTTCTAAAAATTCTTTTAAAGTATCTATGCTGTTTGCGCTACTCTGTAACTGATCATCGGACAATAATATAACGGGCTTATCTGTACATTTTATCAAGTCATTTAAATTTTTTGAAAAAAGCTCAATTTCTTCTTTCTTTGCATGCGCGTCTATGCAAGTGTCAGTATTGCTTGTGATATTTTTCAGTTCATCACGCAAAACTCCAAGCTGTTCTAAAAGTTTCTTAGCTGCTAAATAATAAGCAAGTGTTTCTAGTTTATGTTTCTTCCCCCAAGGAAGAATAAGAATGCGATACTTGCACAGTAATTTATACCAGGGTAATTTTTTCAGAAAATCCTGTGTTTCCGCTAAAACAGTCTTCTTGGGCATTGGATGATCAAAAAAAATATTCAATGCTAGCTTATCCAATGCTTTTTTATTGTAGACAAAGCCCTGCTTTATTTGTTCAAGTAAGGGGAGAGAAGTATCCAACAAGTACTCCCCTGTAACAAGTGTTTTCACATGATCAAACGCTGTTCTAACCTGCGCAGCGTAACAGTGTATGCGATATGTTAATTGTGTAGAAAATGTTTGATATTGTTCTAAAAATTCTCTACTTTCATCAGATAGTTCTTTTTCCCTATTTTTCGCATCAAATTTTTCTAACATAGCCTGTAATGCATTATGAAATTCAGTAGGTTCACGATCGCATTGAATAAAAAAGGGTAATTGGGATAGTATCAATTTATGGTGTCTTGTTTTAAAGCACTGGTTATTATGAAGTACATTGAACAGCGCGTTTAATTGCACGTAATTTTCATCAAAATACTCAAAAAAATTATAAAGAATAATTTTATCATTTTGTGTTAAATCCGATAACTGGCGTTTTATGTATGTGAGAGCAAAATCATAAAGGCTTCTTAGCGCATCAAGCCCATATATATCCTGATCGAATGCTTGTAAAATTTTCTCTGCAGAATCTTGTAATTTTTTTATTTTTTCTTCTTCTGATAATGTTGTCTTAGAGAGACTTTCTTGCTGGTTTTCAATCACGATCGGAACAGGGTGGTGAAAGTCATCTTGATCTGTAGATTCTTGCTTAGCATCCAGCGGCGTTTCAGTCGTTACGACGAAGGTAGCTATGGTTGTTATTGGCGTATCCTCTACTGGAGTATTGATTGGCATATTCGGCGTACTTGAATTTTCAGTTTCAGGAAGAGAGTCATGTGAATCAGTATTCAGCGTTTGTTCAGTGCTTTTGTTTTGTACAAGAGATTTTTCTGTGGTGCTATCCGTTGCATCTCGTGCTGTCTCATCATTCCGAGTATCGGAATCTATAATCTGCAGTCGTTTTTGTTTTTTGGCTGCTGGCTGACTGTTAGGCTTGTATACAAAAAAACTACTAAAAATGTCTTGTATCACGACTAGCAAAGCGTCCTTATCTTGTGCAATTAGAATAGATTTTTCTACCTCATTTTTAGTATTTTCATATATTTGATTTATTGCTGGCAACTGCTGTCCCAATATCAAGTCGAATAATAAATTTTTGTTTGCAACTTTAGCTATGAGCAAAAAATCCTCGTGCTCCGCCTGTATATTGATAGCAGATGTTTCAGAACAATAGCTTTCAAAAGATACAGATTCAGAGTTTCTACGCCATAGTTTCATGAACTTCGTGAGAAGGGAAGATTTTTGATCTATCGCCCAAGACAATTTCCATTGATAAAGAATTAATAAAACCGTTTTTAACGTTTCGGGAGAGGCAGGCAGCAAGTGGTTCCGCATAGTCTCCAGAAACTCCCTTAACAGGGGAACTTCTATTTTTTTGTTTTCTAGGCTACTATCCTCCAGAAGCGTAATGATTAGACTCCAATAAGTGTCTGCATTGTGGGATACCGCTGGAATGGGTTCCTGAATGGTTTTTCTCTCTTCCGTCTGAACAATAGCTTCAGATATTTTTTCCGCTCTTTGCTCTTCAGATTCCCTAATTGGGTCATCCTCGTTGTTGTCCTCAGCACTTTTATCGATAGATTCAGGTAACGTAGCAGTGATTTTTTTAACAGCACTTAAGCCCGTCTGGATCTTTGCGTGAACAAATGCATGAATTTCATTCCACATCGGCATAATATAGACCACTTTTGTTTTTATTATTATGATGCTTATCAGCTTACCTTATCTTTATTAACCTATTATTAATATATTATTTAGCAATACTCTCCGTTTCTGGTATAGGCTCCGCATAGGCACATTCCTTGCGCGGACATACGCGTTCAGTACCGCGCCGTTTCGTTGTCTTGATGGTCATCACCGGCCACGCACAGCGCGGACACGGTCGTTCAACGGGCTCATTCCATACCGCATAAGTACATGCTGGATAGGTAGAACACGAATAAAATAGCTTACCATAACGTGATTTGCGTTTCAGTAAGCTGCCTTGGCGGCACTCCGGGCACTCAATGCCCATATCCGCAGGCTTTTCTAAAGGTTCCATATGCTTACATTTTGGATAATGACTGCAGCCAATAAATTTACCATAACGGCCTATCTTGATATGTAAAGCATGTCCACAATCGGGACACAAGCGGCCCTCTAGCACCTCCGGCTCACTGACGGTGGTCACCTCACCTTCCATATTACGGGTATAGTCACAGTCAGGGTAGCCAGAACAGCCGATAAATCGGCCACGTTTTCCTAAGCGTATCGACAACGGTTTGTTGCATTTAGGACAACTTTCATCCAAAGCCTCTTGTGTAACGTCTTTACGTTGCACCGTCTTTTCTGTGGTTTCTACTAATGTTTTAAAGGGCATCCAAAAATCCCTTAGTAAGGGTATCCATTCTTGTTCTCCTCTAGAAATTTGGTCCAATTGATCTTCCAAACGCGCAGTGAAATCATAATCCACATACTGCATGAAGTAACGTGTTAAAAATTTATTGACTATTCTACCCACATCGGTTGGTTTAAAACGCTTTTGATCCAGTATAACGTACTCGCGATTTTGTAAGGTTGAAATAATAGGCACATACGTTGAAGGCCGGCCAATATCGTGTTCTTCTAAGGCTTTCACTAAACTCGCTTCACTAAAACGTGGGGGCGGTTCCGTGAAGTGTTGTTCGGCACTGATAGTCATGAGTTCAACATCATCACCTACCTGCAACGCCGGCAACAGACGGCTATCTTCTTCTGATTTCGCTTTCATTTCCTCATGGCTGGCGAGATAGACCGCCATGAAACCAGGATGTACGATAGTGGAACCATTAGCGCGAAAACAATGGTCAGCAGTCACTTTAGCACGCAAATCAACGGCAACCGTATCAATGGTGGCATGAATCATCTGCGAAGCAACCGCACGTTTCCATATCAGTTCATACAGCTTAAATTGTTCAGACGTTAAATGCGCTTTCAGGTGCTCTGGCGCATAGTCCACATGGGTGGGCCGAATGGCTTCATGCGCCTCTTGTGCATTGCGACTTTTGGTTCGAAATTGACGCGGCGTTTCTGGCAACTCCTTCTCACCATAACGTTGTGCAATCAGTTCACGAATGGCTTGTAAGGCTTCGTTGGCTAAGTGCACGGAATCGGTACGCATATAGCTAATCAAACCCACAGGGCCTTGACCCACATCAATCCCTTCGTAAAGCTGCTGGGCTAAACGCATGGTTCGCTGTGCGGTAAAGCCAAGTTTAATGCCCGCTTCCTGTTGTAAAGTAGACGTGGTGAACGGTGCAGCAGGATTACGTTTGCGTTGTTTCTTCTCAACTTTTGTAACCTGCAAATGACCTTGCGCTACTTTTAGTAAAACGTGTTTGATTTCCTCCGCTTGAGACGCCGTACTAATACTAAACTGACTGAGTTTTTCTTTGTTATATTCGACCAAACGCGCAAAAAAATCCTGCGACCATGCCTTGGTGTTGGCGGTTATTGTCCAGTATTCTTGGGTTTTGAAGGCTTCTATGGCTTCTTCACGCTCAACAATCAGACGTAAAGCGGGGCTTTGTACACGACCGGCTGACAAACCGCGCCGTACCTTTTTCCACAGTAAGGGAGACAGCGTAAAACCAACCAGATAGTCCAAGGCACGACGCGCTTGCTGCGCATTGACCAAATCCATAGAAATATGACG
>Ga0206823_1119_pt1 | contig 19651 bp, 12 predicted proteins | sample Alteio_BWOrgCont_81_FD_152868 | JGI IMG/M metagenome (GOLD analysis project Ga0206823, IMG submission 152868) | Enriched cells from forest soil in Barre Woods Harvard Forest LTER site, Petersham, Massachusetts, United States -... | ecosystem: Environmental > Terrestrial > Soil > Temperate forest >...
GCAGCAAATAAAAAACAAACTTACGTTTTCAAAAAATAATATTGATCTAAAAGAAAATAGCTATTTTTTAATCCATTGCTACACGCTCGAATTGAACTTACTAATCATCTCCAACCAATATAAAAAGGCGTTCGAAAAAATCCCGGCTATTGAACAGAGCATAAAAACAAATCCCGGGTCCATCGGTTTTGCGGAGTCCATGATTTTTTATTATAATTTTTCATACCTCTGTTTCATCTTTGAAAATTACAAACAAGCGCTTTACTGTCTTCACAAAATACTGAATCAAAAAAAGGAAGAGGTTCAAATACGTGATGACCTGTTTTGCGCCTGTAAAATACTTTATTTGCTTACCCAATATGAATTACAAAAGGAAGATTTGTCTGAATACCTCCTCCAATCCACTTATGATTTTTTTAAGCGGAAAAAGGATTTTTATAAGACCGAAAAAATATTTTTAAAATTCATGCGTTTCAAACTATTTAAAAACAGACAACCCGAAGAGCTGATGAAAGAATTTAATAAATTAAAAAAAGAAATTTCAGGTTATAAGAAAAACCCCTATGAAACAACTGCTTTAAATCATTTCGATTTTATTTCCTGGATAGAAAGCAAAATTACTAAAATGCCTTTCAAAGAATTGTTAAAGAAAAACTGCGATGCGAACATATGATTGCTGCCACTGACTTATTCGACCTGATACATTCCCTTTCAAAGAACGAAAAGCGGTATATCACTCTTTCGATGCAGGAAAAGGGAGGAAAAAATTACCTTAAACTTTTCAAAGCCATTGATGAGCAGGACCGTTTTAACGAAGCCGAGCTAAAACTCATCCTTAGCAAAGAAAAATTCATCAAACACTTCGCCTTTGCCAAACATTATCTGCACGAATCCATCTTAAGAAAACTGAATAGTTTTCATTACAGCAGCTCCGTTGAATCCTTATTGTATCAGTCCCTCCTGGAAACAGACCTTCTTTACAGAAGAGGTTTGTTTTCCCAGGCTATGAAAAAACTGGTTAAAATAAAAAAGCTTGCGGAAGAAAAGGAAGAATTCGAAATCCTGCTTCAGTGCATTAAAAGAGAAAAAAAAATAGTACGCAGAACGCAGAAAAACACCAATCAAAAGATCTGGCAGCAGTTCCTTCAGCAGGAAATTTCACTTACCCGATGCATCGATGATGTTCACCGATATGAAGAACTCGCGGATAAGTTAAACACTTATTTCCTTACCAGCGGGGAATACCTTGTTAATAAAAGCCAGAAAGAAAAAATCAAACCCTTCCTGAGTAATCCTTTATTATCCGCAAATCTTAAAATATTTCTTTCAAAAACCTCCAAACTGCACTACTATTTCACGCGGGCCTTGTGTTTTAATTTTTTACAAGAGTATCCGCAATCACTTGAATGCATTGACATTATGCTATCCGTTTTCGATTCATCAAGTTATGCCGATGAACAAAGCGTGATCCTCTACCTGAATGCGCTGAACAATAAGGTATTCCTGCTTGAAAAAATGAAAAATTACCCGGGTGCTTTAAAAACACTTGAACAAATCTCTACGATGATCAATGGTTCCTGGAAAGGTCAACACTTACCTGATTCATTAAAAGGCCGGCACCTGATCGTCTCTTCTGTCCACTATACCAACATCCAGATTAATTCAGGCCTGTATAAAAAAGCACTCGAATCCATTCCATTAACGGAAAACATATTGGGAAAATATCCGCACGCGGCCGGGGACGATTTTCTTTTTATATTCAATTACCAATCGGCCTACCTTCATTTCATCTTTGGAAATTATCGCCAGGCATTGACAAGCCTGAATAAAATATTAAACCAAAAAATCGAAAAAGTCCTTGTCCGGGAGGACGTCTATTGCGCTGCCAGAATCCTTTATATGCTTACCAATTATGAGATGTACAAGGAAAATCTCACTGAATATCTTGTTAAATCCACTTATAATTTCCTGGTCAAGAGAAAACGTTTGTCTAAAATTGAAAATGTGTTTCTAAACTTTATCAAAAACAAGCTATTCAAGAACCTGCAACCCGCACAAATGTTGCATGAATTAAAAACGGTGAAAGAAGAAATAACAAAATTAAAAGATAATGTATTCGAGAAAAACATAATGGAGTCCCTTGATTATATTTCCTGGGTAGAAAGTAAAATCATCCGTAAACCTTTCATAGATGTTTTAAGAGGAAAACATTCCAGGCTATAATGTCAAAAAATATTTTCAGGTATGAAAATTATTGTTTCTCAAATTTAGAAACCTGAACATTTCCATTTTTGTCAATGATCTTCACAAAATAAATTCCAGCAGAAAGATCTCCGGTATTAATTACCGATGTCCCAACAGGAATTGTTGACAGTTTCATGTATTCTCGCCCTATCGCATCATATATATAACAGGTGAAGGAATTACCGTCACTGTTCTCCACATCGATACTTAAAAAATCACGAGCAGGATTTGGATAGAGCCGCACTGAATTTGATTCTGTCAGGTTTTTAATCCCTGAAGTGGAAATCGTATCCAGTGTGATGCTGAAAGCATTCAAAATAGGCTCTCCGGCCTGGGTTGAATCAAGCAGGGTGCGCAGGGCAAAATACAGGTTATTATCGCTTACCGAAGGATAGATATCAACCGTCCCGGGCAGGTCGTAGGCACACCCATTTATGATATCACACAAATCAATTCCTTTTTTAACCAGTTGACCCTGCGTTTCGATGTGAAATTTATACTGACCGGGAGTGCCTGTACCAGATCCGTTGGGGTTTGCGAACATCAGATGGATTTTATATTTCCCATTGGGGACAATAAAGCGGTACAGCATGTCATTTCCAAAACTGAACCTTGCCGTATAATACAGTCCCATATCCGGTGTTGAAGGCCAGTCGCTTCGTGGATACCAGCCATCTATGAAAGCCCTGGCTTCCCCTTCTCCTGCCTGATCTTTCCACCAGTAATTACCATCTGCATCCGGGCCATAATTTCCGTTACTGTCGTAAGGGTCTAATGGAGCGCTTGTAAATTGGGCCGCCACCGATTCTTCCCCTACATCCATGCGAATCACTCCTGCCGGCATCACGGTGACCTGCATATCCTGCTTTCCGGATGAGTTGGCGACACTCGTTGCAGTTAAGACAGTTGTCGTAGGGACCGTTACGGAAGGTGCGGTATATTGACCGGTGGATGGATTCAGCGTTCCCAGGGAGGGTTTCATGCTCCAGGTTACGTTTTGATTGGAATTTCCGTTTACCCAGGAAGGAAACAGATAAGTCGTTCCACTCTGAATCCAGACGGAAGTGCGGGGCACTCCCACTGTGACTGCCTGCAGAGAAATGCTCACCGTTGAGGTATTTCCCTTCGAATCTTTCGCAAGGACAAGCGCATAATCTTTGGGCACAACGTAGGGATTGTTGTATTTAACTTCGCTTGAAGAAGGGGAAACCATCAGGGAACTCTCATCTACAATTTCAAAATCCAACTGATTGATCGTGCTGCTGGTAATTTCTCTGAATGCAGCCCTTACATCCGGATCACTTGCCACATCGATGTCAGCGCCAATTTGAAAATCTCCCCCGCCGTCCGCCAGAAACATTCCGTAATCTTTTAAGGCCTGTAAAATCATCCGTGCTGTGGGACTGTAAGAGGAAAGGTTGCAGGTGTCTTTCAACCTGAACCGGGTGCCATAAGGAATGTATCCCGAATTTGCATAGGCATATTCGGTTGCGGGCCATACCTGGGCCCTTGTCGTGTAATTGTTTGTGAGTGTGAACCGCAAGGCATGCTGAATGGTTCCTGATTTAATATCATCCAATCGCAGGGTAATGGGTTCCAGGAACATACCGGCTGCATCCGTCTCTCCTCCATTGGTTGGCAGGTCAAAAGAATTGCCGTAATACTTAAGTCCTCCGGCCGCATTGCAGGTATCACAAGTTGGGTTAAAATGAATAGGATAGGGATCATAAATCTCCGATAACTGACAGGTGTTCTTATTGATGGTAACCACATGCTGGTCTTCGTTGTCAAGAGGCTGTGAAAAATACCCACACTCAATTTTCAGGTCGGGCCAGGAAAGCATCTGATAATTACCATCTGTGCCTGGTGTCACATGAAAATGCATGGGGACAGACGGGGTATTGTTATCGGCAATGTTTAATCCCCAGGCGCAATCAATATACGGTGAAATCATTTGGATTTTGTCAATTTTACTCATCCAGGCGTCTGAGCTATCGTGTTTTGGAACCGCACTGATCTTGGTGTTGAAAACAGAGTTGTTCGGCATTACCTGACATCCTCCTGCTTTCTGAGCGGGCACCAGGTTTGCCGGAGCACGATAAACTCCGGTAAGGGGGTTGATGGTACCATCCGATCCGGGAGCAAGCGACCATGTTATGGTTCCGCTTCCTCCGGTCGCAGTTAACTGCAATGAATCTCCCGCAGCAACAATCGGTTTTGAAGGAGAAATAACAGGTTGGGAATAAACCGCAGAAGCAATGGCACTAAGAAGAACTATTTGAATGGTGTATGTTTTTTTCATGGTTCTGCTGATTTGATTTAAAAATGATAATGGAAGTTAAAACCATAAAACTCAAATCACAAATAAAAAATCATTCATTGTCATCTTTCTAAAGAGCAGGTTAATTTAAGAATCCTTTGTTAATAATGGGGTGGATTTAAATAGACAAAGGAACCCTTTCGGATTCCTTTGTCTATAAACTGAAGATCAGAAACGATTAATCCAATACAATTGATTTACCTGAAACACTTCCGCTGTTCATCCTGAAAACTGCCTTATAAACTCCACTGGGCAATGAACTCAGGTTCATGTTTGATAAATAGCCTGTTGGTATAACTGAGTAAACCAATTGACCCATCATATTGTACACCTCCACCTTTTGAATCGATCCGGTGCCCATCAGGGAAATATTGAATTGCCCTTTTGAAGGATTCGGATAAACAATCACCTCACTTAAATCTTTATAATCCTGAACTCCTGTTCCAATATTGCTGGAATATTCAATTGCACCAATGGAACGCGTAGCCCCGAAATTATGGCCGTTGTAGTCCGTTGCAGGGCTGGAAATATTGTATCCGGCTTTAATTGCCTTACTGAGAGACTTCAATGAAAAGTCTCTGGTTGTGGTATCATTGAACATGGGATCTGCAACAATAGACCCTGCAACATCAGCTCCGCATACAACCGGAGAATTGAAATCATCGTTCCATGCTACCGTGCCGGGAGGGCTCATGTAATTGTAAAACAAATTATTGTAAAAGTGTTCTGTACTGTAATAATCTGTGGTAGTTTGACCGGTGAAATTCATATAAATCCCATAGGTCGAATTGGTGGTTATGATATTATTGTAAATATTATTATTCTTAACATAGATCGGGTTCTCACTTTCATTTAATACTCTGAAGGCAAAAGTCCTGAGTTTAAAACAGGTATTGTTGTAAATCTGGGCGTTCCAGCAGGAACCAAGTCTCACTCCTGTAGTTCCTCCAATAAAAATATTGGAAAAAACAGAACAACTGTCCGATTCAAAACTTGTAGAAGCGTTATAGGCAGGGCAGTAATAAGGTGTGCCCGTATCCCCTCCAATGTCGAGGCCGCTGCCACCGCAATTAATAAACATGTTTGCCTGATAGGTAATGTAGATACTTCCTCCTTTGCAATGTGAACCATCGCAACCGGCTCCTACCGGACCAATATTTTCAAAAGTGCAGTTTTTTACCAATCCGTTGCGGTCTCCATTCAGACCGATACCATCTGTGATATTGGTTCCGTTTTCGAACAGGCAGTTCAGAACCTGGAAATTTGTACTGTTATCAATCTTAAGCATATCGCCTGTTGAACCATCGCCTGTATTGTTCAGATTGGTGAACTTGCAATTTTCGATGATAAAATCATGGCCTGCCCCGCAAGAAGAACCTTCCATAAATAATAAATGGATGGATCCGGATGATCTTACCTTATTCCCACCATCAAAGTTCAGCCCTGTAATTTTCACATATTGCGCACTGACCAGCTGATATTCGTTCACAATGGAAACAGAGTCTGTCTTGTAATTACAAATCGTAATCCACTTCGACGAAGTTCCGGTAAGACTTATGGAAGGAGCATCCGTATAAGGAGCGTTCTTAGCATTGGCATGCACATAAATTGTATCACCGGGAGCTACTGCAGCCGAGGCAGCAGAAATAGTCGCATATGTCTGGCCTGTACCAACATGCAATCCGGTTGCCTTTCCCACAAGAGCAGCCGCCACCATCAAACTAAAAAGGAGAACTTTTTTCATATGTTTTGTTTTTAGGGTTAAAAATTAATTTAAATGAATTTACTCAAGCATCGAGGAAATAGCAAACAAAAAATCACTTATTATTAGGTTTCAAAGGCAGAGGTCAGCGGTTGTATTTGTAATTAATTCCCTCTCAGCAATTGAATAAAGCCATTGCCCTTCAGCGTCTTTCCTTCCATCGTCTGGGCGTTATAGGTAAAGAAATACGTTCCATCCGGAACCTGCTCCCCGCTTTTTGCTCTGCCATCCCAGGTTGAACTAATATTCGTCCCGTTAAATAATAAGATGCCCCAGCGGTCATAAATAGAATATGCCAGGGTTGAAATTCCGGTAGTCGTAAAATAAAACTGATCGTTCGTGCCATCTCCATTGGGTGAAAAAACATTGGGGACAAAAATCTTCATGGAATCGCACTCTTTTACCTTTACGGTAACCATAGCACCTACCGGTATCCCTGCAGCACAGGTTGCATTGGTCATTGCGGAAACGGTATACGTTGTAGTGGATGTGGGCTGGGCTTTGACGGAAGTACCGCTGGAGGAACTCAAACCTGACGAAGGGGACCAGGTAGATCCGTACCCCCCCTGGGAAACCAATTCAACTGCGCTTCCTTTGCAAATGCTCGTATCCTGAGTTGTAACGATGAGGCTGTCGGAGCAATTAATACTGAACTTAGCCATGAAATAATTTTCATAGTAATCTATAAAACTACCTGACTCACCAATGGTGTCAACAAAATAAGCTCCTCCACCCGGATTAAGAATTGGATAGGTATTACCTAAACGGGCATCACCTGAAACAAAGACATTGATCCCATCACTTGAAACATAGCTCCCGTCATTTTCTATGTCGGAGCCATAAAAAGTTGACCATTGCCGTGTTCCCGAAGTACTGAATTGCAGAATAAAAACATCTTCCCTTGCAGAATCCTTTCCCAGCGTATCCTGAATGAATCCACAGGAAGGTTTCCATATCGGAAAGTCTGTGGAAGTAGAAGACCCGCTCACCCAGACATTCTTTTGATCGCTCTGAATCGAATAGGCCTGATCACCCTGCACACCACTGCCACCATAATAAGTCGACCAAATCAGATTGCTTTTTTCACAACCCAGCTGAAGCAGGAAAGCCGTTCCATTAGGACCGGCCGGCGCAGACTGATTGTAATAACCTGTCTGAGGCTGCAAAGGGAAATCGGTAGATCCGGTAGTCCCGCAAACCCACACGCTCTTGCCGTCGCTGCTGATTGAATTTCCCTGATCAAATGTCGGGAAACCAGCTGTGACACTTCCACCGAAATAACTGGCCCAGATTCTCGAATCATCGGTACAGCTGAATTCAACCACAAAAGCATTGATCACCTGAAAACCTCCAGGAGCGCTTTGATCATAGGCCCCGACAAGATTCTTAACCGGGAAACCCGTTGAATTCGTTGAACCAGTTAACCAAACATTCTTTTTATCACTGCAGATTGCCAGTCCCTGATCATAATTTTCTCCTCCGTAATAGGTCGCCCAAATTTGTTTGCCTGTTCCACAATCAAACTGCAAAATAAAGGCATTGCCACCGGTGCCACTGTTGAAAAGCGCATGCTGATTTTCCTGAAAAAAAGCCTGGCCTCCCGGGTTCAATACCGGGAAATCAGTAGATCCTGCATTGCCCGTTACCCATACATTTGTTCCGTCACTGTAAATTGAATTACCAATGTCTCCATCAGCAGATGATGATCCGCCGTAAAAGGTAGCCCAGACTCTGCTGCAAGTCGTGCAGTTGAATTGCAAAATAAATGCATTGTCAACAAGATTCAACATCGTATTTTGATTATAGCCCCCGGCTAACACTTTCAGCGGTAAGTCGCTCGAGCTGGTCTGACCGGTCACCCAAATATTCTGTCCATCACTGCTGATTGAATTACCGACATCAGTCCCCGTTCCTCCATAAAACGTTGACCAAAGAAGTTTGCCACAGGAATTAAATTTCATGAGAACTATATTTCCGTCTGCTCCAGGACCAAAGCCTTGAAAATAGGCAGATCCGTTATTAGGATTCAGGGTCGGAAAACTTCCGTAAGCCGAACTTCCTGTTACCCAAACATTGCTGCCATCAGCACTGATCGATGTTACGTCTTCCCAATCACTTCCACCTGAATACGTCGCCCAAATTAAAGCAGGATCAATGATTAAGGTGTCCTGTTTATTGTATTCACCCAGCTTAAAACCAATGGTATTTCCTGTTACATTAAAAGCAGCATTTATTCTTTGATTTTTATTGCGTGTATAACTGAAGGGATTTCCCTCTACAATTGACCCTTTAGGAGTATTCATGCGCAATGAACTATCTTTTTGTAAAGCGGGCTTATCGGTCCATTTGTACCGGATCCTGATCACAGAAGGATCCGCTCCCGGATGCACAATGAAATCGTATTTAATGCCACCTGATTTATATATCACCCAATCAATCCCCGGGTAGATATTCTTTATTGTAATTCGCTCATAACTATGGACATTTAAAATTCCGTTGGGACATATTCCTCCCTGATAATAATCAACCCTGTCATCACTTTCAAACTCCTTTACACAATTTTCCTTCTTAATTTCCGCTCCAAGCAACTCCATATCCGCCCGGCAGTATTGAATGAAGAACTTCCCCGTTTCCTCTCTTTTATTTGAAGGTAATTTAGCCAGGTTGGCCAGCTGCGGAATTATTCTTTTCTCTATTCTATCAAAAACATAACTCATTCCCCAGGTAGTAATGTACATATCAACTCCTGAACCATTTGTTTTGAATAATAAATCCTGCACAGGTTTATTCTGCAAATCTGCCATCTGACCCCTGTTCTCCGTAAAACGGAAAGCTGAATTGGAATGAATCCATCCCTTCACCTTAGATTCTAAAACCGGGTTATCAGCTGCTGTCAGGTGAATAGCCAATAGCGAATAGCCAATAGTGAGCAGCCAATAGCCATTTGCGAATAGGGAATAGTTCACAGCGCGAAACCTTTGAAAAAAACTGCTTTTATAGAAAATGCTATTCATCAATAACTAATAACTATCTCATCAATGTAACATTCCCTTTCCTGGTTAATGTTGTTCCATTTAACAAACTCGCACGGAGGTAGTAGACGTAGACTCCGGTATCTTCCATTTTTCCCTGATAAATTCCATTCCAACCTTCAACAGGTGAGGTAGTTTCAAATACCATCTCACCCCAACGATCGAACACTGTAAATTTCATTTCAGTTATGCAATCCGGTCCCCGGACGTGCAACACATCGTTTTTTCCATCCCCATTGGGTGAAAAAGCATTCGGCACAAAAATATCAGATGCGTCACAATCAATTACTTTTATCAGTACGCTGTCCATTCCTGTACAGCCGTCGACATCACTTACGGTTACAATGTATTCCGTATTCTGAACAGGGCTCGCAACAGGATTGCTGATCGCTGAATTGTTTAAACTAAGCGCGGGTGTCCATGAAAACAAAGTCCCCCCGGAGGCTATCAGTTGAATTTGTTCACCTTTAGTGATTGTTGCGTTGGGTTCTGCAACCGCAATGACGGCCGGATATGTTCCGACCGATACTGAAACTGTTGAACTGCAACCATTGGGATCTGCTACTGTTACCGTGTAGGTCCCTGCGGCAAGACCGGTTTGATTTTTGTCAAATGAATTGTTACTCCAGGCATACGTTAACAAACCTGTACCGATGGCTGATAAGGTAATGCTCCCCTGTAAAAGTCCAACGCAGGTATTGGTTGCAAGGTCACTGGTGATTACCGGCGCGGAACTCTGGATTGTCAAAGAGGCAGTAGCGGTGCAATTGTTAACGGGATCAATGGCAGTAACCGTATAGTTTCCCGCGGCGCTGATCATTGCAGGATTCGTTGCATTCACCAGAGACCCGCCATTCCAGAACAGATTAATCCCGGGACTGCTGGTCGCCGTTAATGCATTATTTCCGGCTGCACAGGTGATCAGAGTTGGTCCCGTTATGCTGACTGGAGGAATCGTCGTATTGGATGTAACACTTACGGTCGATGCTGCGGTGCATCCATCGGAAGCATCGGTAACCGTTAAGGTATATGTACCCGCTGTCGAAACCGTATATCCTGGTCCTGCCGGAGCACCGGACCATTGGTAGCTTACACCTGGTGTGGAAGAAGCACCCGTCAGCATTACCGTGCTGTTCAGGCAATCGATGTTTCCACTGCTGACCGCCTGGATGTCAGGCGGAGTTGCTGAACTTGTTACAGTTACTGTTTTTTCTGCACTACATCCTGCACCATCAGAGACCTCCAGGGTGTATGTTCCGGAACTGGTCACCGGATAATTGGCTGTGGCAGGTCCACCACCGAGCCATTGAAAATTAATCGTTCCCGGGGTCGTTGAATGACCCATTAACGTAACCGTACTTACTAAACAGGTGAGTGAAGCCGGAAGATCAATACTGATGTCAGGAATCCCGGGACTAGCCGTTACCATTGCAGTTGTTGTAGCGGAACATCCCATAGCGTCGGTAACCATCAGGGTGTAAGTATTGGCCGCATTAACAGTGTAATTCGCTGCTGAAGGTCCGCCACCCAGCCACAGAAAAATGAGAATGCCTCCAGAAGTAGAAGTTCCATTCAAGGTTACATTTGGAGAGGTGCAGGACAAATTTATCGGTGCAGGGTTTGTAATACTGATGTTCGGCAGGGTATTCACCGTCACTGTCACCGCTGCCGTCGTTGTGCTGCAATCTGAATTGGATAAACCTGTCACGGTGTAAGTTGTAGTCACTGTTGGCGTGGCAACGACAATTGAACCCAGGGTTGTATTCAAACCAGTAGCGGGTGCCCAGGTAAAATCGGTCCCCTGGCTGGCTTTCAATATTGCTGAACCTCCCGAACAAAAGGTGGTATCATTGCTTGTTTTTATGATGTTATTGGGTACACAGGTCAAATCAAATTCTCCGACAAAAAGGTTGTCTCCAAAAACAAAATTCGTATTCAGATAAGCACTGCTGCCTGGGCCGATAAAGGGAGTGTACCCATTTTGTTCAGCATCACCGGTGACAAAAATGGAGGAACCGGTGCTGCAGATATAACTTCCGTCGTTCTCACTGTCAAACCCATAGTAGGTAGCCCACTGACGGGCACCCGATGTATTAAACTGTAAAATAAAAACGTCGTTGCTTCCGGTGCTGTATGGCCACAATCCATGACCGCAGGCAGGGCTCATCTCCGGAAAATCAGAGGAAGCTGTTGCGCCGCAAACCCATACATTGGCACCATCGCTTTGAATAGAATAGCCTATGTCAATTGCTTTTCCGCCATAATAACTGGCCCAGACAAGGCTGCTGTTATTTGTCTTGAACTGCAAAATAAAGGCATCGGTGCCTCCTCCGAATGCGGGCTGACTGTATGCGCCTATGGGAGCAGGTGGAAGAGGCAGATTAGCTGAGGTTGTTTGCCCTGTTATCCATACATTCTTACCATCACTGCTGATCGCATTGCCCTGATCGTTTTGATTTCCTCCGAAATACGTGCCCCATACCTGATTGCCTGAGCTGATTTGAAACTCTAAGACGAATACATTTTCTCTGCCCCCCAATAGGGTTTGACTGAATGCTCCGGCTGGAGCAGTTGGTAAAGGAAAATTAGTAGAATAGGTTCCTCCCGTGACCCAGACATTTGTCCCGTCACTGGAGATACCATAGCCAAAATCACTCTTGGCTCCCCCGTAATAGGTTGACCAAACCATCGCATTAGTAAGGCAACTGAACTGAGAAACAAACACATCCGACAATCCTGAAAGAGCGGGCTGGTAATAAGCCCCTCCATTGCTTTGGACCGGAAAATTTGTTGATTCTGTGGAACCAGTCAGCCAGACGTTCTTACCATCACTGGAAATCGATTGACCATCGTCTCCTGTTCCGCCTAATCCTCCTATATAAGTAGCCCACACCCTGGCCTCCGTATTGGCATTAAACTCCAGTACAAATGCATTTTGACCGCCATTGTTCACAGGTTGGTTAAACGATGTGCCACCCAGGGCTGAAACCGGGAAGTCTGTTGACTGCGTAAAACCGGTTACCCATACATTGAGTCCGTCACTGCTGATGGATTGTCCCTGGTCCAGATTACTGCCCCCATAATACGTAGCCCAGATCAATGCCCCGCAAGTACTGAACTCAATAATAAAAATATCGCCTCCTCCGTTCATCGTACCCTGAACATAAGCATTCCCTGAGGGAACCGGAACGGCTGGAAATTCAAATAGCGGGATCATTCCTGTGACCCATACGTGAGACCCGTCTGTGTTTATCGAATAAACCTCCAACAAAGAAATTCCGGTAATATAAGTTGACCAGCTCCAGCCCGGATCTATGACAAGTGTATCCTTTTGATTGTACTTTTCAATTTTATAAATTACTTCGTTTCCCTCTACAACGTACCTTGTTTTTATTTTTTGATTTTTGTCTGATCCATAACTGACAGGTGTTCCTTCTGTGATGAAACCGAGGGCAGTACCCATTTTCATTGAGCCATCCCTGGATAGCTGCGGATTATCAGTCCCTTTATACCTTATCCTGATCAGTGACGGATCGGCACCCGGATGCACAATGAAATCGTATTTAAGGTCGCCTTCCACCTTTGCATTTTCTTCTTTTTTTGCCTTTTGACTTCTGACTTCTGACTTACTATAAATGACCCAATCAATTCCCGGATAAATATTTTTGATTATTATCTGTTCATACCTGTGGACATTTAAAATTCCCCGGGGGCAATGAGAAAGATAATAATCAGAACGATCGTGACTTTCGAACTCTTTTATACAATTTTCTTTTTTAATATCTGCTCCTACCAGCTCCATGTCTGCCCGGCAATATTTTACACTTGTATTTTCTTTTCCACCCGGGCCAAGCTGAGGAATAGTCTGCTTTTCAGCCTGCATAAAAACATAACTCAGCCCCCAGCGGGTTACGTACACATCTGCGCTGCCTGCATTGGTTTTAAAATAAAGATCATTGGAGGGTTTTCCGTCCTGATCTGTCATCTGCCCCTTATTTTCTTCAAATGAAATCCTTTGTGACCTGGATCCTCCCTGCCCGGAAGCCCTGCCAGGATTCGACTTTAACCATGAATGCACATTCGATTCAAGGACAGGATCATTTCCAGCCTGAGCAGTTAAATTAAAAACCATTAAAGTCAACATGGAAGTAAAAATCTTCATTATGCACAATTAGCCTAGCTTAATAAAGGTACAGATTCCTGACATTTTTTCAATCTAACCTTGCTTAAAGATATAACTTTGATAATTGAACATTGACATGAAAAACATTCGCCTCCTTCTTTTACCCTTTTCTTTCTTGTACGGAACCCTGGTCAGCATCCGGAACATCCTTTATGACATCGGTATCTTTCGCTCAAAAAAATTTAACATCCCTGTAATCTCTGTAGGAAATCTGTGTACCGGAGGAAGCGGTAAAACACCGCAGATTGAATACCTCATCCGGTTGCTGAGCCCGGTCTGCCAACTGGCAACCTTGAGCCGGGGATATGGGAGAAGCACATCCGGGTTTTTGATGGTAAGCGAACAGTCTCCTTCCACAGAAGTAGGAGATGAACCTCGTCAGTTCAAACACAAGTTTCCTTCTGTTCCAGTGGCGGTGGATGGCGACCGGGTACACGGAATAAAAAAATTATGCAGGGATATCTCTTCCCTGGGCATCGTCTTGCTGGATGATGCTTTCCAGCACCGGGCAGTCAAACCGGGACTTTCTATTTTGCTTACTGATTTTTCAGACCGCTACGATAAAGACATGGTTTTACCCGCTGGTAACCTGAGGGAATTCAGATCGGGGGCCAAACGGGCCGATGTCATCATTGTCACCAAATGCCCTGAAACATTATCTCCTATTGAAAAAAGATGCATCACCCGCGACCTGAAGCCACAAGCCTATCAGCACGTTTATTTTTCCAAAATTATTTATGGAAGACTGATCTCCTTGACCATACAGAACAAACAGCCAGATCAAAATGAAATTAAATTACAGGCCACCACACGGGTATTGCTGCTCACCGGCATTGCCAATGCAGAACCTCTGTTCCAATACATCTCGGCTAAAACAAAAAACATAAGACACATCCGTTTCAGTGACCACCATGAATACAGCATGGTAGAACTGCTAAACCTGAAACAGCAGTTTGATCAATTAAATGGTTCCGACAAAATTATCATCACCACCGAAAAGGACGCCATGCGTATCGATAAATCAGGTTTGCTTGAGGTGGTGCAGGACCTTCCGCTCTTTTACTTGCCGATTGAAGCCTCCTTTTTGTTTGATGAGTCGGAGTCATTCAACAAATTCATACGTGACTATGTTAAAGGATTCAGGCGTGGAACTGAATCAATCGGGCGTTTTTAAAATAACCTGTTCGATACGGTTATTCCCGACGGCAACAATTTTAAAAGAAAATCCTGCGATTAAAATTTCTTCGTTCACCAGCGGAATGCTTTCGTGGTAGTGAATGATCAGGCCACTCAGTGTTTCAAAGTCTTCGAAGGAAGGCAGGTTTAATTTGTACTTGTCATTCAGGTAATCGATCTCCAGCCGGCCAGAAAAAAGAAATTCGCCTTCGTTTATTTTTTTTTCCACCATTTCTTCCTTGTCATGCTCATCTTCAATTTCTCCGAAAATTTCTTCCATCACGTCTTCTATGGTAAGCATCCCGGAAGTACCTCCGTATTCATCCACGACCACTGCAATGCCTTTGCGCTGCTGAATGAACAAGGTCAGTACCTCACTTGCCGGCATGGACTCCGGTACAATGTTGATGGGCAATAAAACTTCGCGGATCGTTTCAGGCTTTCTGAATAACTCATGGGAATGAACATAGCCTATAATATTATCAATGTTATCCGTGTACACCAGAATTTTTGACAAGCGGGTCTGGACAAACTTTTCCTTGAGCTTATGCACCGGCTCCAGCACCTCGATGGCCACGATTTCTGTTCGTGGTACCATGCACTCGCGTGCCTTTACGTTGGCAAAATCAAGCGCGTTCCTGAAAATCCGGATCTCGTGATCCACCTCCTGGCGCTTATCGGGCTTACTGCCTTCCCGAACATAGTTATCCAGGTCAACTCTCCCGAAGGCAATGCGTTCGTTGTCCACCTTCACCTTGAATACGGAGGTTAATATTTTCTCCGAAAGACCAATGACCAGAAAAACCACCGGATACATGATCCAATAGATCAGCCAGAGCGGAAGGGCAAAAAAATTCAGGATGCGGTTAGGGTTCATACGGAAAACATTCTTCGGAAGAAATTCTGCCGTCACCAGAATCAACAGCGTTGATATAAAGGTCTGGGCCAGAAGCAACCCGATTTTGGAATGAATGTAAAGGGTGAGGAATGGCTTTAATTTTTCCTCCATGTAAATCCCAAACACCACCAGCGCCACCGTATTTCCCAACAACATGGTACCCAGAAAACGGGCCTGTGACCTGTTGAAATAAGAAATAATACCTGCAAATACATTGCCCTGCTTGCTTTCCAGCTCAACCCGAAGCTTATTGGAGGTGATAAAGGCAATTTCGAGTCCCGAAAAAAAGGCGGAAGCAATGAGTGCCAGCAGTATGATAAGTGAAGTCTCCATATCCCTTATTAACTATTAACCAGACTTGGTTTTGCGTGCATTACCTTAGTCTGGCTTATACAGTTCGGGCTAAGCGCCCGAGCTGTGATCGCTATCCCCTCTCTCAGCCGCTGCCTCCGCTTCGGCCTTCTTTCTCTGGCTTTTCCTGACCGCATACATAACACCAGCGATAAAGGTGATCACCAGAAAATAAACGCCTTGATCTCTTCTCCCTGAGAGCATCACGTAAACGAATGTGATGAAACATCCCAGTCCAACCAGCAGCCAGATCAGCTCCAGCACATGCAACACTTTTCTTAAACTTTTCATTGGTCTGAACTTATTGTTCCTGTGGGTTTAATAATTTTATACTTGCTGAAGTCGGCATTTGACTCCAGGCCGTCTCCGAAAATAATTTCATCTTTCGTGGTTATTTTCACAAAGGCATTGGTATAAATCAAACGCCTGGTTCCATCGTAAGTCAATCGTTCGGTATTCAGTTTTTCTCCTTTTCTATTTACCAAAACTACATCATTGCGGGCTTCCATGATGTTGATGTTATCAAATTTTTTTGCATACCTGGCTGTCAGTTCTGTTTTAACCTTAAAGCTGTCATCGTAAAAAATAACATGAATGCCTTTTCTGAACAAGGAATAAGAGGTGTCTTTATCCTCTTTTATGTAATGTTGGAACAGGGGCGCAGAAATTTTTACTTTCATTTTGGCGGAATCACTGTAAATTGTTTCCACATCCTTTCCGGTTTCTGATGGCATGGTGTCTTTCGCAGTAATTCGATTGACTGTCGCTAAATCATTTTTGCAGGAAAATAGCTGAAGAAGAATCAAACTGAAAACAATAAGGGAACGAGCCATCAGCAAGGGTATTGACTCAATCAAATTTGGGTTTGATAAACCACAGGTCATTCAATGAAATCCCCAAAACCACGTTAAAAAACCGCTCCTGAAGCAAAGAAGGGGACCCCATCTGTCCGATTTCAACACCTATGTTGAGCATATTAAAATTTCGCCGCGGATACAGAAAACCTACCGGCATTCCGCATCCTAAAGTAAGAACTGCTTCATTGACCTGAGAACCTGAAGGAGTGGGCAGAAAGGGCATGGTTCCATATCTGAAGCCTGCCCGGTAAGAAATTTTCTTAGAATAGGGTTGATTGTGAGATAATATGTCAGATCTGCGGGAAGGGGTATATTGCCCGCCAATTTTAAATGTTTTGGTGTCGGGTAGGTTTTGGTTTTCCCCAAGAAACTGATACTCTGACCATTTTTGAACTCCATATTCGATGCCGATGGTCAGCTTTTCGCCGTGTTTGATGGTTAGCCCCAGGCTGTACATCCCGGGAAGAACGATTTTGCTTTTCGCCCCGGTTGTGTTTACAATGGTGTCTTGCACCGCAGGCAGGTTGTAGGTGTTCAATACATAATTCGTGGTGAGGGTATTGGTTTTTACGTTGATATCTGAAATAGCCGAATAGGTAGCTCCGAAAATAAATTTCCAGTTGTCTCTCAATGCTTGTTTGGCTCCATGGTGCCTCCTCGTCGAATCGATGGTAAACGAATATTGGGCTCCGTAATCAAAATACAAATCGCTGACGATGGTATTGCTCGTAGATTCAGCATTAAAATAACCCGTATTCATCCCGGCGCTGGTAGCACCGGGAAATTGTATCTGCTTCTGTTCGTTGATATACCCAAACAAATAAGAAGTATTGATTCCCAGAGACAAGCCCCCCAGCTTAAACCCATTGCTCCAGGCTAATTTATCGACACCCCCACTGCCGGTGTAAAAGTAATTAATGGCGCCCGCCGTCACACTGTCCAGCGCAGCTGTCTGACTTACATTGTAACCGATGCTGCTCATCGGTTGAAGGCTAAGGCCGCTGCCCCACCATTTCTGCACCGGAAAAGCAAAAGCAATGTACTGCAGCGAAGTTCCGTTGATCGTCTGGCCTGACTGACCGCTGGAGCCTAAAAAAGAGGTATTGCTGGCAATACCCGCCTCAAAGGTGGTCATGCGGTTATAGGGGTAAGAAGCCGGATTATTTACATTGATATTAAATGGAGTCAGGGTATCATTCTGCATAGCAGCTGTCAATCCGCCCATGGAATAATTCTGGGCATAGCCCGAAGAACTTTCAGGCATACCGATACCGTACCTCGAATAGGGTGAATTGCTCAGGCCCTGAGAATTGGAACAATTCGCCGAAAAAATGAAAACCAAAGAAAAACCCAAGCACCTGATTAAAAAACTACGCATAATTTAAAATAAAATTCAAACCCTTCAGCATGAGAAACGGGTCGACAAAGATGCGATTTTTTAAGTGTTTCTCAAAAAAAGCACTGTCCCCTCCGCAAAGGACCACTTTCAAACCCTGATAATTTTGTTCGTACCTGTTGATCATCTCCGTCACTTCTGCAATTACAGCTGTCTGCACACCGGCAAGAATAGACTCCCCGGTATCTGTCCCGATTATTTTATCAAAACCGGGATCCGGGTTTATCAACGGTAATTTTGATGTAAAAGTATGCAATGCCTCAAAACGCATTGCCAATCCCGGGGAAATGGCCCCCCCCCAGGAACTCACCCGAGCGGTTCATAAAGTTATACTTGATACAGGTTCCGGCATCGATGTTCAGAATATCTGAATCAGGAAAGACCTGCCTGGCCGCCACTAAAGGCGGCAGGCGATCAGGACCCAGTGTCCCCGGAGTACGATAAAGGTTACTGATTGGAATCTTCGTATTCGTATCAAAGACCAGCACGGAGGGAAAAGCTTCCTTCAAAGAGGAAATAAAATCTTCGGCATCCAAAACCACCGAAGAAACAATCAAACGCTCAGGTATCTTTTCCTGCAACAGATCCATCACCTGAAACAGGTTCTCAAAGGTAAAAGTCTGGTTCAATACCATGTCTTCCTCCTGAAAAAAAGCCAGCTTCACCGAAGAATTACCAATATCCAAAACAACGTTCATCTCTCAAAATTAACTCTATTCATACCGCAAAATTAGAAAATGACCTGATAAAGCACTGACAATCTTTGCCCTGATAAAAATTATGTTTAGATTTGCAGCCCAACAAATGGTACCCTAGCTCAGTTGGTAGAGCAAAGGACTGAAAATCCTTGTGTCACTGGTTCGATTCCAGTGGGTACCACCAGACTGGAACCCCCTCTAAATCCGAGGGGTTTTCTTTTTTTATTGCATCTCTATTATAATCTTCCATAGCCCCCGAACCCTTATGATTATTGATATAGCAGAACGGCTCTTTAAAATCCATGCAGATTTTTTTGTCCCGCAAAAGACGGTTCGTTCCAATTTTTTCTAAAACTTCCTTAATTTCCGAAAATTCGGTCAATGAATTGATTTTTTCCGCATTATCAGCGGCTTTCACAAATTTCCGTAATGGTTCGAGCCAAAGTAATCCCTTTTGCCCAAAACTGGCCTTTTTATCCCGAAGACTTTGTTTTTCGTTGATTAACGCCTCCTTCTTTTCAAGGTAAACATCCTTGTCTATTATACCTTCCAGGAAGGCGTTAACCAGCTTATCCAATTTCGCTTCGGTTTCCTTTAACTGCTCCTTTAAGTTTTGGGCAAAAAGAATTAGCTCTTGCTGTTGATCTTGCTGTATTTTATCTACGTAAGGGCTCTCAAAGACATTAGATTTAGGATCAATAGACATCCATCTCCCAAGCCTGGGATCTAATATC
>Ga0206823_1076_pt2 | contig 19379 bp, 16 predicted proteins | sample Alteio_BWOrgCont_81_FD_152868 | JGI IMG/M metagenome (GOLD analysis project Ga0206823, IMG submission 152868) | Enriched cells from forest soil in Barre Woods Harvard Forest LTER site, Petersham, Massachusetts, United States -... | ecosystem: Environmental > Terrestrial > Soil > Temperate forest >...
GTTGTAGTGTTTCCACCTTATCCCTTTGGTCTTAATGCTACGGTTATTGCCAATGAACCCTGCAATGGTAATTGTTTAGGCGTTGCTAATGCTGCAGTTACGGGAGGAAAAACCCCTTATACGTATGCCTGGTCTCCCAGTGGCGGGAATGCAGCCACTGCTACCGGCTTATGTGCCGGTAGTTATACGATTACAGTAATGGATGCCTCAGGCTGCCCCGGTACAGCCCAGGTAGTGATAACGCAACCCCCGGTGCTGAGCGTTACCGCTTCAGCGACACCAGCCTTGTGTAATGGCCAGCCCAGTGGAACCTTATCAGCGACGGCAGCAGGCGGAACACCCCCCTATGTGTATTCTTGGTCCGCTCTCAATATTCTTGCGGTAGGAGCAGGAACCTATACAGTGGTAGCAATAGATGGCAATGGATGTAAGGCAACAGCCTCTGCAACTGTAACCCAACCTCCCCCTTTGACAGTAAAAATAACGGGACCCCAAACAGTGTGTAAGGGAGCCAGCGGAATATTGAGCGCCAATGTGAACGGAGGAACAGGCCCCTATACTTATAGCTGGTCTCCGCAGACAGGAACAAATGCTACGTTAATCATTACTCCCGATTCATCAACGGTTTATTATGTTACCGTTACAGATGCGAATGGGTGTACTGCGAATCCTAATCCGGCAGAGTTTTCGGTGGTGTTAGGCCCTCCGTTGACAGCAGCCCTTACGGGCCCTACTTCGATGTGTGTGGGAACATCAGTTACCTTATGTACGGCAACAACCGGAGGCACAGGAGGAAATAGCTTCATGTGGGAACCCGGAGGAATGACCACTCCTTGTGTAACCGTTTCCCCCGGAGGAACAACAACTTATTCAGAAACGGTATCGGATAATTGTGGAGCATCGGTGACAGTGAGCGCCAAGGTAAGGGTAAACCCCTTGCCGGATGTAGCTTTCCATGCGGACCTGTACCAGGGATGTTCTCCGATGTGTGTCCAATTCCGCAATGGAACGACGATAGGATCAGGAGGGTTGGCCTCTTATGTATGGAACTTTGGAGATAAAGACACGATGTATGCGTATGCTCCGGTACATTGTTATGCTAAACCGGGTCTGTATGATGTAGGCCTGACAGCGGTATCGGACAGTGGATGCAGTTCTACGTTAAACAAACCGGGAACAATAACAGTATATTCTTCTCCAGTAGCATTCTTCAAAACGAACCCCAATCCGGCCAATATTTTATCTCCTACGATTCAGTTTTCAGATAAGAGTACCGACCAATATGGAATCGTGTCATGGAGATGGGTATTTGGCGAAGCAGGCGATACGGCAAGTGTGTTGGAGAATCCGATTCATACGTATGGAGATACGGGAACCTATTGTGCCCAGTTAGCGGTAATGAACATGCATGGGTGTAGTGATACAGCAACCGATTGTTTGGTAATTAACCCAGCCTTTAGCTTATATATTCCATCGGCTTTTACTCCGAATGGATTAGGGAAGAATGAAGTGTTTGAAGCGGTAGGGCGATATATAAAGAATTTTGAGATGTACATATTTGACCGTTGGGGAACCCAGGTATTTTATTCGAACAATATAAATGTAGGGTGGGATGGAACAGCCAAGGGAGGAAATATATGCCCGGAAGGTACTTATGTATATAAGATAAATGTAACTGATGCACAAGATCTGACACATTCTTATGTCGGAGAAGTGACCCTTATAAAATAGTTTGGTACAATCTTTCGACGGAAAAATTAATTGAAAAAGAAAATAAATTCAGAGAAATTAAGTTGCATAAATACGTCATATTGTCATGAAAAAATTAATACTTTTATTATTTGCAACCCTCCTCATGGGGAGTATTTCTTCTTTGAAGGCACAATGTTACGGCACTGTTAACTATGACGTATCTGTGAACGCCGCTGGTGCAACTACTTACAGTATTACTACAGCACATGCCAATGAACTTATTATGATAGCCTATGACGGATGGATGGGGCCGGGTAGTGGCCCGATTACCGTAGATGGAAATCCCGCCACACATATTGGCACGGCTTTTGTTTATTATTATGCAGTTGCTGAGACTTATGCATATAATGCTCCCTCGGCGGGTACACATACTATTGTATGCACAGAACCCCCTTACAATTCACCCTATTATTTGAACATGGCTGCTGCGTTTTATGTAACTGGTTCAGGCAGCCCTATCAGCATATGTAATATTACTTTTACGGCATCTACAGTTACTTGTGTAGGAGGAGGCTCTGTTACGGCGACTATAGCTACGGCAACGCCTAACGGAATGATTTATGATAATTTTGATAATAATAATGGGCAAGGTGGACCATTTGTAGATAGCTGGACCGGTGCTACATTTTTGAACCAACAGCATATCGGCAATGGAATTGACGTGAGCCAGGCGTACACTCCTGCTCCTACCATAGGTACCTATACAGTTACGGCTAATAGTTCAGCAAATGCTGGCCCTTGTGGCGGATTAGCATTACTAGTATCAGACATCCCGGCGCCTCTCTGTATACCCGCTGGATTGAGTGCTGTATTAACGCAAACTCCTCCTTCATGTGGCCAGTGTAATGGCGTCATTAATATAGCAGTAAGCGGAGGTACCCCACCTTACAAATATGCTTGGACACCTAATGTAAGTACTTTCAACAACGTTACCGGCTTATGTGCAGGAACTTATACTTGCGCTGTAAATGATGCAGCTTGCCCTGCCCACGATACCACGTTTGTTGTAGTGTTTCCACCTTATCCCTTTGGTCTTAATGCTACGGTTATTGCCAATGAACCCTGCAATGGTAATTGTTTAGGCGTTGCTAATGCTGCAGTTACGGGAGGAAAAACCCCTTATACGTATGCCTGGTCTCCCAGTGGCGGGAATGCAGCCACTGCTACCGGCTTATGTGCCGGTAGTTATACGATTACAGTAATGGATGCCTCAGGCTGCCCCGGTACAGCCCAGGTAGTGATAACGCAACCCCCGGTGCTGAGCGTTACCGCTTCAGCGACACCAGCCTTGTGTAATGGCCAGCCCAGTGGAACCTTATCAGCGACGGCAGCAGGCGGAACACCCCCCTATGTGTATTCTTGGTCCGCTCTCAATATTCTTGCGGTAGGAGCAGGAACCTATACAGTGGTAGCAATAGATGGCAATGGATGTAAGGCAACAGCCTCTGCAACTGTAACCCAACCTCCCCCTTTGACAGTAAAAATAACGGGACCCCAAACAGTGTGTAAGGGAGCCAGCGGAATATTGAGCGCCAATGTGAACGGAGGAACAGGCCCCTATACTTATAGCTGGTCTCCGCAGACAGGAACAAATGCTACGTTAATCATTACTCCCGATTCATCAACGGTTTATTATGTTACCGTTACAGATGCGAATGGGTGTACTGCGAATCCTAATCCGGCAGAGTTTTCGGTGGTGTTAGGCCCTCCGTTGACAGCAGCCCTTACGGGCCCTACTTCGATGTGTGTGGGAACATCAGTTACCTTATGTACGGCAACAACCGGAGGCACAGGAGGAAATAGCTTCATGTGGGAACCCGGAGGAATGACCACTCCTTGTGTAACCGTTTCCCCCGGAGGAACAACAACTTATTCAGAAACGGTATCGGATAATTGTGGAGCATCGGTGACAGTGAGCGCCAAGGTAAGGGTAAACCCCTTGCCGGATGTAGCTTTCCATGCGGACCTGTACCAGGGATGTTCTCCGATGTGTGTCCAATTCCGCAATGGAACGACGATAGGATCAGGAGGGTTGGCCTCTTATGTATGGAACTTTGGAGATAAAGACACGATGTATGCGTATGCTCCGGTACATTGTTATGCTAAACCGGGTCTGTATGATGTAGGCCTGACAGCGGTATCGGACAGTGGATGCAGTTCTACGTTAAACAAACCGGGAACAATAACAGTATATTCTTCTCCAGTAGCATTCTTCAAAACGAACCCCAATCCGGCCAATATTTTATCTCCTACGATTCAGTTTTCAGATAAGAGTACCGACCAATATGGAATCGTGTCATGGAGATGGGTATTTGGCGAAGCAGGCGATACGGCAAGTGTGTTGGAGAATCCGATTCATACGTATGGAGATACGGGAACCTATTGTGCCCAGTTAGCGGTAATGAACATGCATGGGTGTAGTGATACAGCAACCGATTGTTTGGTAATTAACCCAGCCTTTAGCTTATATATTCCATCGGCTTTTACTCCGAATGGATTAGGGAAGAATGAAGTGTTTGAAGCGGTAGGGCGATATATAAAGAATTTTGAGATGTACATATTTGACCGTTGGGGAACCCAGGTATTTTATTCGAACAATATAAATGTAGGGTGGGATGGAACAGCCAAGGGAGGAAATATATGCCCGGAAGGTACTTATGTATATAAGATAAATGTAACTGATGCACAAGATCTGACACATTCTTATGTCGGAGAAGTGACCCTTATAAAATAGTTTTATAAATAATTCAAGTGTTGCCCCAAACAAGAATATAAAAACCTCTCATGAGAAAAAAACTACCCCTTTTTTTATTTATGGCATTTTGTTGTGCTGCTGCATACAGTCAGCAGGTGCCTTGCTTAAGCTGTTTTGCAGGCCGGGACACACTATATAATAATAATCCTAACAATCATTTTGCTAAAGTAGCTGCCCATCATCCTATGCCGGCTAATGGAAATGGAACATTGGGACAAAGTTATATAAACCAAAATGTGTGCGGGCTTAATTATACCCAAGTTTCGCAACTTACCGAAACACGTACACAGATTTATAATTTTAATCCTGGTGGAAAAGGCTTTCCTGCAGCCCTACAAGTAGCTCCTATTCCATGTGGAGGATTAAATGCCGCAGGAGTTATTAAGGCATTTGCTTATTGGAATGCTGAATATACTGAAGGCAGTCCTCCCGCGGCCACTATTACTATTACGAATCCTTTAAACGCTGTTAGTACGTATACTTCCACCATAATAGGTACCGGTGCTGCCACATGCTGGGGCGCTACCGGTACTGCTGACTACCGAGCTGATGTAACAGCTGCTATTGCTGGTAGCGGTGGTTACAATATGTCTCTTACTGGTTTTCAAAATGTTGGTTGGGAAGTTAATGGAATTACCGTTATAATAATATATAAAGACCCTTCTGCTGCGTATACAGGTAGTATTTCGTTGTGGGATGGGGCAGTAATTCTTATTGGAGGCTCGACAAATTATACCGCTACTTCTTTTACAACTTGTGCCGCTGCGCCTAATGCGGCTGCTTTTCAGATTGCATCCGATATGCAGAGTAACGTAAATGCCAATATCAATGATGAAGATTTTAATGGCTCTTCCGCGGCATTTGCCAACAATTTTTGGAATTACAATGAAATCAATACCTCTCTCACAAACGCACAGAGTTCATGCGTATATAACTGTTATACAAATAATGGAGGCGATTGTTGGGCGCAAGTAGCACTTGGCCTTTACTGGCAAAATACGGGTTGTGTGGCATGCCACCCTCCTGCAGGCATGAACGTTGTGCTGGCCGCCATAAATCCCACTTGTGGAAATAATAATGGTCAGATTATTGTACATGTTTCAGGTGGGGTGAAGCCCTATACTTATAAGTGGTCGCCAAATGGCGGAACGGATTCCATTGCAAATAATTTGAGCAGGGGAGTATATACGATAGAAGTTATGTCTCCATGCGATACGGTTACGGATACAGTAACTCTTCAAGGAAATACCCTTGCTTTTATTAATGATATTGGAGAAGTAAAATGTTTTAATGGTTCTAGCGGATACGCTGCCGTTCATGTGAATGGAGGCGTAGCTCCATATACCTATTCATGGAGCCCCGTAGCAGGAAATACGGATTCTGTCTCAAAACTTTCCGCCGGAACATATATTTGTTATGTAGAAGACGTTAATGGATGCCACATTGCAGATACATGTAAAGTCTTACAGCCTCCTGTTTTAACTGTTTCTACCGGAATAATTGGTGTCAGTTGTTACGGACAATCAAATGGCAAAGCATACGCAAACGGGGTCGGAGGGACTCCGCCCTATACCTACCAGTGGGCAAAGGGACCGAGTGGAGATACTTTTGACAATTTAGTTGCTGGTATCTATACCGTTTTGGTAAACGACGCTAATGGATGTTCGGCGAATGGAACAGCTATTGTCACACAGCCTGCCAGCCTGTCGGTTACTGCCACAGGACCGAAGTCATTTTGTTTGAATCAAACAGCTGTTCTCACTGCTTTCCCTGTAGGGGGAACGAAACCTTATACATATGCATGGTCGTCTCCACCCGGAGGAACAAATAATACTATTTCGGTTTCGCCAGTAGTTACAACCACCTATTCAATAGTGATAACAGATGCCAATGGTTGTACAGCAACCTCTTCAGTAACGGTTGATTTAGGACCTCCGGTTGGGGTAACTCTTACCGGTGCACATGCTATTTGTCAAGGTGAGTCAATCACTCTTTGCGCGGTGCCGAATGGGGGTAGTGGGGGAAATAGCTTTTTGTGGCAGCCCGGGGGCCAGGTGTCTCCTTGTATAACCGTTTCTCCCGCATCAACAACTCTCTATTCTGTTACAGTAAGTGATAATTGTGGTGGCAGAGCCGGAGATAGCGCTATGGTGACTGTTTCGCCAACACCCATTATAAATTTCAGTGCCGGGGTAACGGAAGGGTGTTCACCTTTGTGTGTACAGTTTAGAGATGCAAGCCAGGTTAGCCAGGGACAGTTAGTTGAATGGACCTGGACTTTTGGTAGAAGAGATACGGTGAATGGACGTTCTCCTATACATTGCTTTGTTGACACCGGACATTATACTGTACAACTTACGGCAGTTTCAGATGCCGGATGTAGTTCTACACTCAGCAGGTCTAATGTAATATCGGTATATAGTAACCCTGTACCACAGTTTTCAGCCTCTCCTCAGCCGGCAGAAGTACTGAATGCAGACATTCAATTTACAGATAGAAGTACAGATCAATATGGATTGATAGCATGGTCGTGGAAATATGGTGATGGTGCCGATTCGGGAAGCAATCTTGAAAACCCGTCCCATACATACCAGGATACGGGAACTTACTGCCCTCAATTGATAGTAACAAATATACATGGATGTGTAGATAGTATTATAAGTTGTGTGGTGGTCGAGCCCATGTTTGCACTTTATATACCCGATGCCTTCAGCCCCAATGGATTTGGTAAAAACCAGGTCTTCATGGCGAAAGGAGACTTTATTAAAGACTTTGAAATGTACATTTTTGACCGTTGGGGTAACGAACTCTTCCATAGTACAAACATAAATGACGGATGGGACGGTACATCTAAAGGTACTATGTCTCCGGAAGGTACATACGTGTATAAGATAAACGTTACGGATACTAAAAGAAAGCAACATACCTATGTCGGTTCAGTATATTTAATCAAATAAGAACGAAGGATTTAATTTGTGGAATATACTCGGGTAGATTTAGGGGCCTTTCAGGTAGTAGGAGTTTCAGTACGTACTACCAACCAGGGAGGGCAGTCTCAAAAGGATATAGGAGATTTATGGGGCAGGTTTATGAGCCAAAATATTGGGGTACAAATCCCCAATAAAAGTAGTGAGGATATCTATTGCATCTATACCGATTACGAAAGCGATTTTATGGGTGTCTATACTACCATTCTTGGGTATAAGGTAAATTCTATTCAACCTATACCGGCAGAATTTACAGCAAAGGCAATTTCTGCATCCGCTTACAACCTATACCAGTCAAGTGGCCTGTTGCCTGAAAGTGTGATGAAAACCTGGATGGCAATTTGGGCTTCGGGTATTAAAAGAAAATATGCTGATGACTTTGATGTATATCCTGCCGATGCATTTAGTTCACAAAATCCAGTAGTGCAAACCTACTTATCGGTATAACTATTTCAGGAAACTCTCTACTGCGCCTAAGGCTGCAAGGCTTATAAATATCCAAAGAATTACTCCCTGGAGCAGGGGTTTGTAGCCAACAGATTTTAGCATTTTGTAGGAAGAGCCGGCACCGATGAGAAAGAGAGTGAGGGTTAAGCCTTTTTTTGCAGCCAATGTAATATAAGGAATCACCGGAGACAAAAAGGAAATATATGTTCCGGCTACCATAGCTATTACGAAGTAAATAATGAAATAAGGTATCCTTATTTTTGCCGGCCTTTTGCAGAAGACAATGGATGTGGCAATAGCAAGAGGTACAATCCACAAAGCACGCACGAGTTTTACGGTGGTTGCAACTTGCAATGCCTCCAGGCCATATTTACTGGCTGCCCCCACAACAGAGCTTGTATCGTGAATAGCAATAGCACTCCAAATGCCAAACTGGTGTTGAGTCATGTTGAGTGCATGGCCTATGCCCGGAAAAATAAATAGGGCTATGGAGTTAAGTATAAAAACTGTTCCTAAGGCAACAGATGTTTGCTTTTCTTCCGAATTCAAAACTTTGGAAATAGCAGCGATGGCACTGCCGCCACAAATAGCAGTTCCTGATGAAATAAGATGAGAGGTTTTGGATTCTATTTTTAACAATTTGCCAATAAAATGCCCGAGAAGTAAGGTGACTAATATAGATACTGCTGAAAATAAAACACCCTCCTTCCCGGTATGAATAGCGGTGATGCAATTCATGCCAAACCCAAGCCCAACCACCGAGAACTGCAATAGAATTTGTGTGGCTTTATGATTATACTGTCTGTAGGGATGTCCCGTTGTCTGAGCAAGGATTAATCCCAGTAATAATGCTGTAGGGGGTGTTAGTAAAGGTGAAAGGCAAAGTAATACAGCAATAAGGAACACTATTTTAGAGAGCAGGGGATTTCGTTCCAAAAACTCGAGTGTATTTTCTGGGGTGCTTTCCTGCATATTTATTTTGTGACAAAAATAGACCAATTTGTTTATGAATTGCTTGGATTTGCTAAATGCCTAACTTTGTACTCCAAAAAAGCTACTCTTATGCAAATAGACCTTAGAAGTGATACCGTAACACGCCCTACACCGGGGATGTTAAAATTCATGTTTAATGCTAAAGTCGGAGATGATGTATTTAAGGAAGACCCCTCTATAAACGAGTTGGAGCAGAAAGCTGCTTCCATATTTGGTAAAGAGGCCGGGATATATTGTCCTTCGGGCACTATGACCAATCAAACAGCTATTAAGGTTCATACCCAGCCCGGAGATGAACTGATATGTGACGCCACTGCCCATGTATATAATTATGAAGGTGGTGGAATTGCTTTTAATTCCGGTGTACAGACCAAATTAATACAAGGTGATAACGGACGGTTTACTTCCAAACAATTGGAACAGGCGCTTCATCCTTACGCCGACTGGCTACCTAAAACTTCATTAGTAGTTATTGAAAATACGAGTAACAGGGGAGGAGGGAGCTATTACACATTAGATAATGTGAAAAAAATTTCGCAGGTATGCAAAAAGAATAAACTGAACCTGCATCTGGATGGAGCAAGAATCTTTAATGCTCTTGCCGAAACCGGTGATAATGCTAAAGAATATGGCAAAGCCTGCGATTCTATTTCAATATGCCTTTCAAAAGGATTAGGTGCTCCTGTGGGTTCTGTATTAATTGGAAATGCAGAATTTGTTGCAAAGGCCAGAAGAATACGAAAACTGCTTGGTGGAGGGATGAGACAGGGAGGCTACCTGGCAGCAGCCGGCATTTATGCACTCGATAACCATGTTAAAAGATTAAAGGAAGATCACCAGCGGGCTAAGCGTATTGCAGGAATATTGAAAAATAAAAGTTATGTGAAAAGTATGCTTCCTGTTGAGACTAACATTATCATCTTTTCATTGGATAACTCTATGCCGGCAGATACTTTTACCAATGCCCTAAAAAAAGACAATATCCTGATATCTATGATCGGTAATAATGCCCTCCGAATAGTTACTCATCTTGACTTTAATGACAAAATGTTGAAAACGGTAGAAACAGCATTAAAAAAAATATGATTCCTAATTTCTAATCCCCAATTGATTGAATGCCCTATCATTTTTATACCTCCGAAGTTATTGACATTATTGATGAAACCCCTGTAGTAAAGCGGTTCTTCTTTCGTATTCCTGAGCTTGAAAATTTTAATTTCAGCCCCGGGCAATTTGTAATGCTTGATTTGCCTATTGTTTCCAAAATTACAACCCGTTCCTATTCCATAGCATCTGCTCCGGATGGTAATAATATTGTCGAACTGGTAATTTCATTAAATGAGCAGGGTTTAGGTACGCCCTATTTGTTTAATGAAGTAAAAATAGGTTCGAAACTGCCGCTTTCACAGGCTGCGGGCAAGTTCATGAAGCCACCGGTTCCTATAGATATTGACATTTGCCTGGTATGCACGGGTACAGGTATAGCTCCTTTCCGTTCCTTTTTGCATGATGCCATACGGAATAACATTTCCTATAAAAATATAGAACTCATTTTTGGTACACGTTACGAAAAGGATGTTTTATATAAAAAAGGAATGGAAGAACTTACCCGTACCATGCCCGGGCTTCGCTTTACAACTGTTTTATCAAGGGAAGACAGCCCTGCATATACGGGTAAAAAGGGCTATGTGCACCAGGTATATAAAGAAATCTATGCGGACAAACGCCCTGCTATGTTCTTCCTCTGCGGGTGGAAGGTAATGATAAAAGAAGCCCAGCAGCATATACTGGAAATGGGCTATGATAAAAAGCAGATTAAGTTTGAACTGTACGACTAACGTTATTCCCTAAGGTCTTCAATCTCCACTCCCGGATATTTTTTTGCATCGAAAGTGAAAGTAACATCATCAAGAGTTACATTAGGGGTGAATTTATCAATCACCACATTGATGGTGCTACCATCTTTTAGCATGCCGGTAGCCTGCACAATCTGGTTTTTGGTTTTATCTATATAAAGCCTTAGGGTATGATAGTTTTCCTTTTCAGGATGCTTGGGATATAGGTCAACACATTCGCAAAGTATATTATTTGCTTTTTCTTCGTCAATAAAGCGGCTTTTAAAGCCCTTTTCATAAAAACCAAAAATAGTAGCCAACGATAAATTTCCTTTATCGCTTGAAGCATCCACTTTGTTAATTTGCACTTCGTTGGCGTCTTTCAAATAGGTCCACGTGATAGCACTGTCGCAGAAGGCAGTCTGGTTTTTACTATCATACTTATATTTTCCGCCCTTTAGCCAAATAGTAGCTTTTTGTGGCGCATCTGCTTTTTTATCTGACCCGTATTTGGTGAGGGTAACCTCGGCGTAAATCGTTTTATAAGTTTTTGTTTTTTTTGATAATGCCTGTAAAATGGTAGTAGCCTTGGTATCGCCTGTTTCTGCCTGTTGGGCTACCATTACTACTGCAAATAGACATGATATGGGGACGAAAAGCAGTTTTTTAATAGTCATATTTCTATAATAAGAGGGCCTAAAAGTACGAAATTATGGGATGGATTGGGTTATAAAACGGGAAAGGGTAGCCTCTAGTTGCCTGAATATCCCGTATTTTTGGAAAAATTAACATAGTAGTATAAGTGGGCGATTGGAGAACAAAGTTGTTGGAATGGTATGGTGTGAATAAGCGCGATTTACCATGGAGGAATACCAATGACCCATATAAAATATGGCTTTCTGAGGTTATTTTACAGCAGACCCGTGTGCAACAGGGCTGGCAGTATTATTTACGATTTATTGAGAAATACCCTACTGTATCAGCTCTTGCCACTGATCCTCAACACGATGTTCTGAAACTTTGGCAGGGATTGGGTTATTATTCCCGTGCCAGGAATCTGCATGAAGCTGCCCGTTTCATTAAAGCTAAATACAAAGGAAAGTTTCCGAAAGAATATGAATCTATACGGGCCTTGAAAGGAGTGGGAGATTATACTGCGGGAGCTGTTGCCTCCATTGCATTTAATCTTCCTTTTCCGGCAGTAGATGGCAATGTTATGCGTGTATATTCCCGCTTGTTTGGAATCACTGCCCCTATTAATTCCAGTAAAGGGAAAAAGGAACTCTCTAAAATTGCCGGCGAGCTGCTCCCTCACGAAACACCGGGAATCTATAACCAGGCTGTTATGGAACTGGGTGCTATGGTATGCCTTCCTGCAAAGCCCCATTGTGAAAACTGTCCTATACAGGAAGCCTGTTATGCGTATCTGCACAAAAAAGTATCAGAGTTTCCGGTAAAAGATGGGAAAACGAAACAAAGGAACAGGTATTTTAATTATTTGGTAATTATTCATGCCGGCAAAATACTTATCAGGTTGCGTACCGCTAAAGATATTTGGCAAAACCTCTATGATTTTCCTATGCTTGAAACCACTAAAAGAGTTTCAACTTCGGCTTTTTTAAAAAATAAAAGGTGGGAAGAACTTATTCATCTTTCCAAACCTGTAATAGATAATGTGTCGGAAGAATATGTTCATATACTCAGTCATCAAAAGTTGCATGCCAGGTTTTACAAGATTAATATGGCCACTGAGCCTGCAAAAATTCCGGGCGGTTGCTCCTGGATAAAATTGAAGGACATGGAGAATTACGCTGTACCAAGGCTGATTGAATTGTATATTCGTAAAATTTTTTTGAAATGATAATTTATAACGTAACGATAAATGTGGATGACGATAGCCACCATCAATGGCTCAAATGGATGCGGGAGGAACATATACCTGCTGTACTGAGTACCGGGCTGTTTACTGGGTATCGCGTTTGCCGCCTGCTTGATGTGCAAGATGACGGTACTACCTATTCGGTGCAATATTTCTGCAAGAGCCTCATAGAGTATACAGAATACAAAGAAAAACATGCTCCGCACCTGCAGAAGGAGGCGTTTGATAAATTCAAAGATAAATTTACTGCCTTCCGTACCCTGCTCGAAGTGGTAGAATAAAATAGTTTATATAGTATATACAAATTATTTATAATCAATAGTATTTGATGTTGAAATGTTTTTTTTATTTTAACTTTAAGAAAATACAAATAGCTGTACATTTGGGCTTTCCTAAAAAAGCCCATGAAAAAATTTGGCATCCTTGTCTGCTTCATATTGATGAATAGTATCTTGTTTTCTCAAATGAATCCAAAAGGTGGTGATGCTGATGTGAGTACGAAACTATCGGAGGCCGGCCATGCATATAATGCAGGCAATATGGATGAAGCCTTAAAGCTATATACCGAAGCAAATGAGATGAAACCCGATGATGGCTCCATTCTTTTTCATATAGGGCAGTGTTATTATTCTCTTCAGCAATTGGATGAAGCGATGGAGTATCTTCAAAAGGCCGAGGCAGCAGATTCCAACGCGAATGAAGACCTTAATTTGGGGCTTGGAATGGTATACCAGCAGGAGAATCAATTGGACAAAGCAATAGCAGAATTCCACTGCCATGAAAGAAAATATAAGGACGACCCGAAAATGCTTTTGCAGGATTATGTTAATCATTTGACTGCCGAATGTGTCCTTGCAAAGGAAATGGAGAAACATCCTGTGAATGTAAAAATCAGGAATGCGGGAGAGAATATTAATTCGGGATATGATGATAAAAGCCCATCTGTTACGGCAAATGGAACTGTATTAATTTTTACGTCTACCCGTCCTTTTTCAGAAATGAGCGGGACGGAATCTTTAGATGGGGGCGGGGGGATGCAAGGTTTCGACAATGTATACATATGTAAATGGGATAGTGCTAAAAGTGACTGGGGGCCTTCTGAACCGATAGACGGAGACGTAAATGAGCCGCAGGCACATACTTCCTGTTCCAGCATTTCTCCTGATGGAAACTATCTTTTCTTATACAAGAACAATACCCATGGTTCTTATTTGGGTGGAGACATCTACACATCTAAAGTTTCCAAAAAAGGAAAATGGGCCGTTCCCATATCTCTTGGTCCCCCTGTAAACACTTCGTTTTATGAAGATGGTGCATGTCTTTCACCCGATGGCAATACACTGTATTTTATCAGTGAAAGGCCGGGAGGCTATGGAAGAGCAGATATATACAAAGCGCATAAGATTAGCAGGACAGAGTGGGGAAGGCCGGAGAACCTGGGCCCGGTGGTCAATAGCAGTTATGATGAAGGAGCTCCATTTATGGCACCTGACGGGCATACTTTGTTTTTCAGCTCGGATGGGCATACTTCTATGGGAGGATACGATATATTCAAAACTTCCATGAATGATAGCAACCAATGGACGACTCCTGTTAATTTGGGGTATCCGATAAATACCGTAGGTAATGAAAAGAATTTCACCATTTCCGCAGATGCACGCACAGGCTATTTTTCGAGCGACCGCAAAGGTGGAATGGGAGGGAGGGACATATATATTGTAGACCTTTCCAACTATTCGGTATTAGCAGGTGATGCGAATAGCTCCCAACCTAAGGGATATTCTATTTTGCGTGGAACAGTTTCAAATCATAAAGGAGAGCCCATGGAAGGCGTCCGGATTATTATTTCTGATAGTACAGAGGCGAAAGTGGCCACTTTAAGCACTAGTTCAGAAGGCTTCTACTTTATCACATTAAAGGGAGATGCAAAGTATAAAGTTAAAGTTTCGGAAAAAGAATACAGGTCTTCTACAAAATTAATTAACCTGCCTAATTCTACCATCGGAACATATACATTGCAGCAGGATTTTATATTGGAAAAACAATAAGAATGAAAACCGATGTACATATACTGATACTGTTGTTCACGGGAGTTTTCTTTAGCATCCTTTTTATACAGTCAAGCCTTGATAAGCTATTCAACTGGAAAAGCGAACTCGAGTTCAATAAAAATCATTTTGAAAAATCATTTTTAAAATCTACGGTTCCATTAATGTTTACTGTCCTTACATTAATGGAGTTTAGTTCCGGTCTTCTTTCTGCCGCAGGCGTATGCATGTTATTAAGTACAGGTGAGGCCTGCGTTTCTTTTATTGCAGCTTGTTTATGTGGAACTACTTTTCTTTGTCTTTTTTTCGGACAGCGGGTTGCAAAAGATTATGCAGGGGCACAATCGCTGGTAAGTTATTTTATGGTAGCGCTGATAGCCATTTATATGGCATTTACTAGTATTGGATAGCGGTTGACTTTTTAGCCTTATTGTATTATGATTCTCCCCTCGTTGATTTAAAAAGAAAATCCTTTTCTTCTTTAGTAAGCGCATCGTAACCCGATGCAGAAATCTTATCTAAAATCGCATCGATTTTTTTCTGCTTTTCGTCTTCTGTTACTTTCTTTTGCCGTATGCCGCTGCCACCAGCCTTTTTTAATTTGGCTCCGGCTTTAGCCATGGTAAAAATAGTTCCGATTTTTTTTACAAAGTTTGCCACTATTTCTGCAAAGTCTCTACCCTTGCGGTATTGATACATATATAATATACCATAAAGCGCCCCTCCGATATGCGAAACTTTTCCCCCGCTATTTACATTAAAGTCGACCAATGAAGTAAGTATAAAGGAAGCCAACGCCAGGTATTTTAATTTTACGGGGCCAAAAAAAATCAGACGGAGTTCGTAATCGGGAACAAGTACTGCGGTAGCAACAATCACTGCCATAATTCCTGCAGAGGCCCCCAGTAAATAGGTGTCGAACATGAAAGCCTGTGAAAATAATATAAATAAAATTCCTCCTGCAATGCCGCCCAGCAGGTAGGTATAGAGAAGCCGTTTGCTTCCCATAAAGTCGGTAAATATTATCCCAAACCAATAAAACCACAGCATATTAAAAATAAGGTGCATGGTTTGTATATGCAGGAACATATAGGTTATAAGCGTCCACGGACGATAAAGCAATTTATGCAGGGACGAAGGCAGTGCCAGGTAATCGTATACATAGCCTCCTAATCCGGGGATGTTCACCAAAATATTGGCTACTAAAAAAACAATAACGTTTATTACAATGAGCTTGGTAAGCATGCCTGCATTCCTTCCAAGCAGTTTGTCTATCTCTGTTCTTAGTGACATAACTTTATCTTCTTCGCTGGTTTCGCCAGTACATAATTAAAAAGAATCCGAACACCATTCCTCCCAGGTGGGCATAGTGTGCCACATCATCTCCCGGCCTGTTGGACACGGCAGAGAATAATTCGATTAATCCATATATCGCAACAAAATATTTTGCTTTTACGGGAATAGCGAAATAAACGTACAGCAATGTATTGGGAAATAACATTCCGAACGCCAGTAATATGCCAAAAATAGCACCGGATGCTCCAATGGTAACAGCATTAGTCATAGATTCGTACGCTTTTTGCAGGAAAACCAAATATTCACCGGGGTATGATTCGGTACCGTTTGCCTGTAGATTAAAATACTTGGCTGCAATAGCCGAAAAGTCAGATTGGTTAGGAGCATTGCTAAATATCTCTATCACATGATGCACATGGCTAAAATAAAAATATTGGACAATCTCTTGTGTAAGGCCGGCCCCTATTCCGCATATAACATAAAAAACCAGGAACCTTCTTGAATCCCAGAAGTTTTCAAGAGCATTTCCAAACATCCACAAGGCAAACATATTTACTAAAATGTGCATGATGCTGCCATGCATAAACATATAGGTGATAAGCTGGTAGGGCTTAAAACTCCCGGAGCCTAAGTAGTGTAATCCAAGTATACTGTTTAAGTCAATCTTATAGGTACTCCCCAATACATAAGTGGCAAAAAAGAATAATCCATTTGCTATTAATAAATTTTTTACGACTGGGGGAAATAAACTGAAGCTAGGTGGGCGATAATCGGTCATGAAAAACGTTTGTCAAATTAGTAGATACTATATATTAAAACCACGATTCTATTTTGTCAGGAGATAATTCAATAAATACTTTTTTCCCTTCGGGAGCTATTTCAGGCGAGGCTAAACTGAAAAGTTTTTCCAGTAATACTTCGCGTTCTTCAGGCGATAAGAGTTTGCAATTTTTACTTGCTATTTTTCTTGCAAAGTTTTTAGCCAGAAGGGCATTTCCGGGATTTTTAATTTCAGATTCTCTGCTGTTCTTATAGTTTTCCACTACACTCTCTAAAAAAGCAGGCGCTACTCCCGATTCAACGCCTGAGGGTGTTCCATAAATAATGAAAGTTTGCTTGCCAAAGTCACTGACATCAAAACCAAGGCACCTGAGTTCGGGTAAAAGAGTGGTTATAATACCCGCATCCTCGGCAGAAACCTGGATAGTCTGCGGAAAAAGTTCCTTTTGTGAGGGAAGATTTTCATTTTTCTGCAATGCTGCGGATGCTTCTTCAAAAAATATTTTTTCCCATGCCAGGCGCTGGTTTATGAGTACCAGCTTTTCGTCTTTCATTGCAATAATATAATCCTTTCCCCAGTTTTCATGCCACTTTATTTCTATGGCAAATTCCATGGGAATCACCTGGGGCGGAATTTCTATATCCGGCTGTATACTATTCCGGTGTTCAGCCTTTTGCTGTTCATTCCTTACAGGTTGCGTAAATCCTGCATTGTGCAAATTGTTTTTAGCTTCTTCTGCAAAAGGATTGTAATTAGGATTTATTTTTATCTGTGGCTGGCGGAGCACATCGGTACTTTTCACCGGCTGGATTTCAAATGCTGTTTCCTGGTTAAAATCCATAGGCGGAATAACATTATGCTGCCCCAATGCTCTTTTTACAGCAGCCTTTAATATGGCATAAACCATTGATTCATCCTCAAACTTTATCTCCGTTTTGGTAGGGTGTATGTTTACATCTATCTTCCCCGGCTCAATTTCAAAAAATACAAAATAAGAGGGATGCGAGTCCTTTGCCAGCAGTTCTGTATAAGCAGATTGCAGGGCATGATTCAGGTAGTTGTTTTTGATATAGCGGCGATTCACAAAAAAATACTGTTCCCCGCGTGTTCTCTTGGCGTACTCGGGTTTACCAATGAATCCTGAGATAGATACCAGGTTGGTATTCTCTGTAAGCGGAACTATTTTCTGGTCGTATGTATTTCCAAATAGAGCCATAATCCGCTGTTTCAGAGTGCCGGTCACCAGGTGGAAAAGCTGTTCATCGTTATTAAATAAGGTGAACTCTATTCCGGAGTGTGCCACTGCAATCCGATGAAACTCGTCCATTATATGACGGAATTCTACCTGGTCTGACTTTAAAAATGTTTTGCGGGCAGGTACGTTAAAGAATAAATTTTTAACGCTTATAGAGGTTCCTTTTTCGCATTGGCAAATTTCCTGCCGTTGAAACTTGCTATGCTCTATTTCTACTAAAGTCCCTGTTTCGCTCTCTGCCGTTCTTGTTTTAAGCTCAACAGTGGCAATAGCAGCTATTGAAGCCAATGCCTCGCCCCGGAATCCTTTGGTAGTAACGGAGAAAATATCATTAGCCGTGGTGATTTTAGAAGTAGCATGTTTTTCAAAACTAAGCCGCGCATCCGTATCAGACATACCACTGCCATTATCAATAACCCGTATGAGGGTTTTTCCGGCATCTTTAATAAGTAGTTTTATCTTGGTCGAACCTGCATCCACCGCATTCTCCATCAGTTCCTTCACAGCCGAAGCAGGGCGCTGTATAACCTCTCCTGCAGCTATTTGGTTTATCACATGGTCTGACAACAGTTTTATCACATCTGGCATGAACCGCTTTCTTTTTGACAAAGGTATGGAATCCGCCGTATATTTGTTTCACAAATCACCCACTTATGTGCTCTTTTATAGACAGGCTGGAAAGCATGGACGAACACCTGGCAATTTTCATAAATGGCAAAAACTCTCCATTTATGGACCAGGTGATGATGGCCATTAGCGGACGATTTACCTGGATACCATTATACCTGCTTCTTGTCATACTTATATACTGGAACTATAAAAATAAAACCTGGTTAATAATATTGTTTGCAGTACTGGCAATTATAATAAGTGACCAAGTTGCTAACCTTATAAAGAACGAAGTTATGCGCTTGCGCCCCAGCCATACACCGGGTGTAATGGAACTGCTTCATTTTTATAAAAATTCCAACGGAAATGAATACATGGGCGGCTTATATGGATTTGTATCTAACCATGCGGCTAATTCAGCTTGTCTGGCTACCTTTTTGAGTTTGTTATTCCGCCGAATGTATATTGCATGGGGGTTAATAATTTGGGCTTTTCTATTAAGCTACAGCCGGGTATATTTGGGGGTGCATTATCCTTCCGATGTATTATGTGGGGTTATACTAGGGATATTGATTGGCTATTTTATTTATAAGGGCTATGAATTTGCTTGCAAAAGGTTGTTAAGCATGCAATAATTATTACATTAGTTTACAGTATTATTTGTAAACCTAAATCCTTTTAGGTTTTTTATTAATCCATATAATACAACAAGGAATAGCGCTATTCTCACAAAAGTAAAAAT
>Ga0206823_1118_pt2 | contig 19194 bp, 17 predicted proteins | sample Alteio_BWOrgCont_81_FD_152868 | JGI IMG/M metagenome (GOLD analysis project Ga0206823, IMG submission 152868) | Enriched cells from forest soil in Barre Woods Harvard Forest LTER site, Petersham, Massachusetts, United States -... | ecosystem: Environmental > Terrestrial > Soil > Temperate forest >...
TGATGCCAAAAATATGGCTCCCGAAGATATGCCCGATGATGTAAGAGTGAATGAGTTTAAAAGAATACTGACGCTGTTTATAAGGGATTATAAACTTCCCATAAAGGCAAGAGATAAGTTTAATGATTCCAGCCCTACTGTTTACGAGCCCACTAAGCAGTGAGTATGTTTTGTATCACCATGCAGTTTTAGTATTTCTTTTTCCGTAAACCGGGTCAAACTTTTTTCTGCCATTTACAAAACAGTCAAACTCATCAGCAAAAATGGTTGTGAGAAAATAATCGGCGCTCTCGCTGGTATGCCCATATTTTTCATAAGTAATCCCGGTTTTGCTGTCCTTTGCTTTTTCTTTCAACTTTTCTCCATTGGGCCCCTGTTTAAGGTAGCTGAAATCATCTATGCTTTTTTGGCAGTTTCTCCCGATTGTTATTTCGATGCCCTCATACCCGCTGCTCAAAACAGAATTAATGAAATCCGATCTCTTCTTTACATGGGGAGCTTTAGAGGCTATCCTCATGGTGGGATGCATTTCTTTCAATTCATTTTTAATAATGGTAAAATCGTTATACCATTTTTCACTCCGGGTGTCTTCATGTTTTCCGGTGGGGTCGCCATATACAAATAGCCCCGCCCGGTGGCCTTTCTCATTAAAATATTTTCTCCTGAACTCAGCACACGTTTCTCGTGTTGAATTGCGGGGATGGGATAAACATATTTCATCAATCTGGATAACCTTTTTCAATTCACCCGGCAAAAGTTCTACCTGCCAGACACAACATGTGGAATAAGGATGTACATTAAAATCGAAAGTGATGTGGAGTGGTAATGCCGGATTATAGCTGGTATCATTTACATGTTTTGAATATGAAAAGCCATGATAAAACTCACCGCCTGTGTATGCCCTGCCCCATTCTCCTTTTATATATATGCGGTTAAAATTTTCGTTTTGCTTATACTGATTAACTAATTCATCCATGTACTCTTTATCAATAAACATATTTTGGTAAAAAGTAGTCCGGAAACATTCTAAGTTATCAGACCCTTGGTCAATAAAGGTTTTCAGCCAATGGTTTTCGTCCATTGGATTGAATGTGCAAATGATTTGCTTGTAGTTTTCACCCAAGCCGCGGAGGCGTAAATTAAGCTGGTCGAAATCTTTCTTTTCTAATTCCGAAGCCTCTTCTATCCATATACCTGTAATGCCTGTAATAGATTTTATTTTTTCGCTGTCTTTCAATCCTGCTGCAAGAATTTCATTACCGTTTTCTATATAAGCAATGTGCATGTCATTATCGTAGAAAATAAATTCCTCGTCAATGCCATATCCATAAATAATGTCTTTTAGCAGCGTATACATACTTTCTTTTACATGGCATTTTTCTTTGCGCACTATCAGGAAACGGTGCCCCGGTTCATGCATTATACGGTACAGTATTTTGCGGGCAGCAAACTGGGATTTTCCGCTGCCTGCCCCTCCATACAAAAAGAGGAAACGCTTGGTACATTCCATAGCGGGTTCATAGCACCGGCCGGCTTCCATTTCAACAGTGTCCATATATAGTCATTTATAGTAAAAATAGGCTGCCAGATAAATAGTGTTTGAAAAGTTATTGACTTTTATTAAGGAGTTCAAACTACCTTCACTGCTGTTCAGCAATAGAATATTCCGTTTCAACGAAGATAAAATAAGTTCCGCCCTTTCGTGCGTAAATTAGGTATGAGAAATAAAGAGTATAACCTTATAATTTATTTCGATATGAAACCAAACCGTAAAAATAAAAAGAAGGTAACCTTACTGAAAAGTGTCTGTTGCATTTTTTTGCTGGCGAGTGTGTTATCTCTAAACTCTTGTGTTGTAGCGGGGCCGGGTTATTATCACCATCATCATTGGTGGCACCATGGATATTATGACCGCTAACTTATAAAGCTAAGAGTTAAGAACCAGGAGTTGCAAGTTAAAGACTATGCTAAATACACAACTCTTAGTTCTTAGCTCATAGCTCTTTTTCGCGCTATCGTAAAACCTTTTACATTTGTTGCATATAACCGTATGCAATGAAAAAGTTTTTAGTAGTACCTGCCGTTATTAGCGGAATGATGGCATCCTATGCACAAGTTAAAACCCGTGATTATGTGGTTGACCCGGAGCTTGCTCCCCGGGAGCATAACGTAAATTTTACCAATATGCGCCTCGAAATAGGCTTTGAACCTGCAAAAGGATTGGTAAAAGGAAAGGTGACTCTTACTTTCACAACCTATCGGCAACATACCGATTCTATTTGGCTCGACGGAATAAAGATGAACGTGCAGAGGCTGACTCTTAATGGGAAAGACGTTCCCTATAAAGCAGACAGTGCCGGAATTACTGTTTATCCTGCATCTCAACTGGGGTGGGAAACAAAGGATTCGTTAACGGTTACCTACGAATGCACACCGCGAAAAGGCCTCTATTTTATTGGATGGAATGACCCGAATAATTTGAGCCGTAAACAAATTTGGAGCCAGGGCGAAGGTATTGATAACCGCAACTGGATACCTATGTATGATGACTGGGATGATAAGATGATAACGGAAACCATCGTCACTTTTGATAAAGATTACGAAGTACTGAGCAATGGTACAAGAGTAGGAGTAAAAGATAATAAAGATGGCACCCGGACGTGGCATTATAAAATGACACATCCCCATTCGCCATACCTGGTTATGCTTGGAATTGGCAACTATGCAATTGATGAAAGGAAGTCCAAGTCCGACGTGCCCTTGCATTTATATTATTACCCGGAGTGGAAAGACAGGGAGCAGGAAACATATAAGTACAGCGCAGAGATGATAGATTTTTACGAAAAAGAAATAGGGGTAAAATTTGGTTGGGAGAGTTACTCGCAAATACCCGTGCAGGATTTTATGTACGGTGCTATGGAAAATACCACAGCCACCATTTATGGGGACTTTTTTATGGTAGACAGCCGCGCTGCACTCGACCGGAATTATATAGGAGTGAATGCGCATGAGCTCGCACACCAGTGGTTTGGGGATATGATTACCTGCCGCAGTTCATCGAGTATGTGGCTGCACGAAAGCTTTGCTACCTATTACAGCGCCTTATTTGATAAGGAAACATTTGGCAACGATTATTTTGACTGGGAAAGAAGAGGGCAGGAAAATGCAGCCATTGATGAAGCGAAGAAAAACAGCAATCCCATTGCCAGCAGCCAGGCAGGCTCTACCCGCATATACCCGCAGGGGGCTTTTGTGCTGAATATGCTGAAGTATGTGGTAGGAGGAAGGGAGATATATAATAAGGCCATTCAATATTATTTGGAAAAGCACAAATACCAGAATGTAGATTCCCGCGATTTGCTAATCGCCTTTGAGGAATCAACGGGGATGTCGCTGGATTGGTTCTGGCAAGAATGGTATTTCAGGGGCGGTATACCCAATTACCATGTTTCTTATACGGAGCAAAATGGTGCTACAGAATTTACCGTATCACAGGTGCAGGAACTGACCGACATTACGGGAATACCGCCTTCGGGTGAAGGGGTGAATGCTATTCCTTCGGGATTATTTAAGATGCCTGTATGGTTTGAAGTGCATTATGCCGATGGCGCTACAGATAAAAAGCAGGTTTGGATAGACAAGCAACCCCAAGTGGTAGATATTCCGAATTCACAGGGTAAGAAAATAGACTACGTGCTTTTCGACCCCGATAACCAGGTGTTGAAATCAGTCAGTTTCCATAAGCCTTTTGAAATGCTAAAAGCACAGGCTGAAAAGGCAGAAAACCTGCTCGACAGGGAAGATGCTATAGAGGCTATGCGTTCAACCGGTGCCGATAAGAAACGGGATTTTTTAATTACGTTGTTCAATAAGGAAACCTTCCAATCTATAAAGGCAGAGGTAGTAATGCAATTAGCCAACGATTCAAATCCTGCAAGCAGGGCATTACTAAAAGCGGCACTCGCCGATAAAGATGTACACATTCGTAAAGCGGTTCTTGCCAACGTGAATAGTATTCCGCACGAATTGCTCCCCGATTTTGAAAACCTTCTCTCCGATTCTTCCTACGATGTAATTAGTACTACGCTTGATAAATTGAATGCCGGCAATCCTTCGGGGATGCCCTCTTATCTTCAACAGGCAAAGGGAATTACAGGAGCAGTGGGCAGAAACGTGGAAATTAAGTGGCTGGAACTCTCCGCCGAATACTCAAACGATAACCAGTATATGAATAAGCTGGTTGAATATACGAGTGATTCATACGAGTTCCGTACCCGCGTAAACGCCATGCAGGCATTGCAGAGGCTAAACTATTTCGACAACAAGTTACTGGCCAGTCTGCTGAATGCTGTTCCCAATCCAAATGGAAGGCTTTCAGGGCCTGCTTCCGATGTGCTGCAATTCTTCTATGGGCAAGACAGGTGCAAAAAGGCAATAAGCGATTACGCTGCCTCCATAAAATGGGAACCCTGGCAGATGGCTGCTATTAAAAGAATTATAAACCTGCCGGCAGCCAGGTAGATTAGGAAACTGCTATTTTCTTAACCTTTTCAGCAAACTTTTTAGAAGGCTTAAAAGAGGGGATACGATGAGCGGGGAGCTTAATTTCGGTGTTTTTGCCGATGTTTCTTGCAATTTTTGCGGCCCTCTTTTTAGTAGCGAAAGTACCGAAGCCTCTTAAATAAACAGTTTCATTTTTCATAATCTGTTCTTTCACCACATTCATAAAGGCTTCCACAATAGCTTCTGCTTTAGCCCTTTCAATTCCTTTTTTTTCTGCGAGTTCTTTAATAAGTTGAGCTTTTGTCATATCATAGAGTAGTTAGAGTTTGCACAAACATATAAAAAAAATGCTTATTATGTATTTCCAAAAAGATGAATATCACTGGGGGATGGATGGGTGCAGATTAATATATTTCCTATCAGGATATAATGAACTCTTCCGGAAATTTTACTATTTACAATAAATTCATTTATTTATCGTTATAAACTTAATATAAAACCTAAATACTAAATATCATGAGAACACATTCCCCACATGTAACCGTCATTCTCATGGCGGCTTTAATAGCGATAGTAGGTTGCAAGAAAGATTCCACCACTTCGCCAAGTACAACAACCACTAATTCAAACACAGATAACTATAGTTCCATGGCAAGCTTTTTTGCCCAAAACGGAGTAGCTATGCAAACCTATACCATTACCGGTTCTGCGGGAGGCAGCTTCACTACCCTACAGGGTACGCAGGTAACTATTCCTCCCAATGTTTTTTATAATAATTCTCTCCAGGTTATAAAGGGCACAGTGACTATTTATTTTAAAGATATATATCAAAAGAGTGATATGCTGCTTTCTGATATGCCTACCAATATGAGTAGTGGCTTCCCTTTAAAATCGGGAGGCGAATTTTTTATTAAAGCCACATCGGGTGGTGTTCCTGTTTCAGAATATCTTGCCGGAGTTATAACCATAAAACAGCCTATTAGTATAAAAACACCAATTGATTCAAATATGGGGGCATTTTCTTTACTTTCCAATCAATTTGATATGGTTGGATGGCAGCTAAATGATAGTATTGGGCGCGTTGAATATTCGGGGGCAGATTATGTATTTTCCCTCTATCAATTTAATAGTCCTGAAGACTCAGGGTCATGGTGCAACAGTGATAATGAAGATTATTTTTTGGGATATAATCAAACCAAATTGGTACTTACGGAGACAGATAATCCTGCTACGTATAATACGTTTGTATTTTTAATTTTAGCGGTATTAATTCAATGGTGCACGTATATAATGACGTTGGAAATGCGTTTCCTTACAATTATGCTCCTGTGGGTTTGCCATGTACAGTTGTGGCTATTGGCGTAAAGGACGGGAAAGTTTACAGTTCGTTTACTCCCATCACTATAAGTGCTAACCAAACGGTCAGTTTCTCCATGAGTGAAACTACCACCGCTGATTTTAAGTCGCAGTTGGCGGCCCTAAATAAGTAACACGAGGATAATTGTAGTAGTTAGAATCTTTTCGTGAAGCAATTTACGGGAAGGTTCTAATTTTTTATCCGTGCGCGAGATATTGAAAGAAGATATATTAAACAAGGGCAGATTAATATATTTGCAAAACAAACAAGAAGCCTCCTGAATGAAACCCAAGTTAAAATTAGCCCGGTTATTCCCTATATTATTTTTTGTGTTTACTTCCTGCGGCACTTACCAGATAATGCGCTACGACCGCACAGAAATTGATAAGGTGCGTGCCAACTTTAGCGATTACCACGTATATATAATTGATTCCACCCATACTTACCGGGTTGAAAAAGACTCTCTTGCACCCACAGGTATAGTGGGTAAACTGGTTGAAATAACCGACCAGCCCCAAATAGAAGAAATAAAAAATCCGAATACTCCCCAGCTACTGCGGAAACATAAGCACGACCTGGATTTATATACTAAAATTATTGTAAAGGATAACCCAAAGAATGTGATACTGAAAAGAACGGAGGTGACCAAAGTTGTCCGTATTATTGCCGGTAAGTCTAAGGGAGGTGTGGGAAAATACATTGAAATAGTATTTGTAGTTGCACTCGGTTCGGCTGTACTATATGGGGTCGTAGCATCTTTTCATGGATTGTTGTAGATAGTTCACACTTTTCTTAAATATTAATAAAGGACACTATCATTTCCCGTTTTGCGTATAAAAGCAAATATTCACCCGTATTTTTTATCCGTTTAACTTTTAAAAAATTGTCTCTGACGATATTTTATTTATTTTTTTATTCAAATATGTAAATTGTATAAAAGAAAAGCAAATATGAATCCTCCGGACGATGGCACGAAAATATACGATATGGCTTATGCCACCTGTTGGATTGATGAAGATGGAATATTCAATACGGTTACTAAGTATGGGCCATATACAGTAGAGGCTACAAAGGAACATGTTGAACTCTCCATGTCCATTTTAGGAGGGAAAAAAGCATTCGTCCTTTGCGATTTTTCTAAAGGAGGATATATTGATAAACATATCCGTAAATATATAAGAGAAAATGGCAGAAAAGTTTACGGGGCTTTTGCTATTTTAGCTGATTCGGCACTGGGGAAAGTAATGGGTAAAATTTTATTGGCGCTGATGCCTTCATCTGTTCCGACAAGAATTTTCACCAAAGAAGAGTAGGCAAGAGAGTGGTTAAAAAAGTCTATTAAGAAGGCAGAATATGCGGCTGGAACACGTGATAAATAAATCAGGGGTTTTCATATTGTCCTTCCCCCGGTAAATTTATCTTACACTAATCAATGGGTTCCCACAGTTCAATGGCGTTACCTTCCAAATCAAGAATATGGACAAACTTGCCGTAATCATAAGTTTGAATTTCGTCGGTAATAGTTACTCCTCCTTTTTTTAGTTCTTCTACGAGGGCTTCTAAATTTTCAACCCGGTAGTTTAGCATGAAATCTTTTTTCGATGGTTCAAAATATTTAGTGGTCTCACTAAATGGACTCCATTGGGTAGCGCCTTTTTTGGTGTTGTCTGCAGCATCTATCCATTCAAAGGTAGCGCCGTAGTCACCGGCGTCTATGCCTAAATGGGTTTTATACCATTCCCTAAGTGTGTTCGTATCTTTGCATTTGAAAAAGACACCGCCAATGCCTGTTACTTTTTTCATTTTAATAGTGTTGTTAAATTTTTTTGATTGTCAAGAATAAATTTGCTGTAAATATAAGAATTAGAAGTAATCCTAATATTTAGTACAAAAATGTGTGGCCCTTATTTTAGGGAATATATTACCCATCTTAAACTTTAAGCCATCATCAGGAGTCTCCTATGTGAGGAGAACATAAAGGGATACATTACAAATTCATTTTCTTTTCATGTTCCTGTTTTAAGTTAGGATAAATTTCATTCATCGGGAATATGGTTTCCAAGCAAAAGAAAATACAACACTTGTTTTTACGTGCTGGGTTTGGCGAAACTCCCGAGCGAATTAATTCACTGCTCAATACTTCTATGTCTTCGATTGTTGAGCAGCTTTTTGCCGATTCACAGAACTACCAGGATATGACTTATCTCTCCTATCCTTTGCCGCAAGACGACGAAGAAAAAGGTGCGGGGAATTTAAAAATACTGGCACAGTTCATCAAATCTTATAAGGAGAGGGAAGAGCTGAATACCGAGTGGATTAGCCGCATGGCGACTACACCGGGTGTGTTGAGGGAAAAGATGACCTTCTTCTGGCACAATCATTTTGCCACTTCTACGCCCTTTGCATACCTTATGCAGGTGCAAAATAATACGCTGAGGGAATATGCCCTGGGCAACTTTAGCGATATGTTACATGCCATAGCCAAGGACCCTGCCATGATTATTTTCCTGAATAACCAGCAAAATAAAAAAGCACACCCGAATGAAAACTTTGCCCGCGAAGTAATGGAGCTGTTTACATTGGGGGTGGGCAATTACACTGAGGATGATATAAAAGAGTCGGCACGGGCTTTTACAGGCTGGTCGGTGGACAGGAGGGGGGAATACCAGTTTAATGAAAACCAGCACGACGATGGAGACAAACAGTTTTTGGGACAAAAAGGAGATTTTAACGGTGACGATATTCTGAATATCATTCTGTCTAAAAAAGAGGTTTCTGTTTTTGTAACAACTAAAATTTACCGGGAGTTTGTAAACCCTGTGGTAGATACAAACAGAGTAAGCCAATTAGCAGAAAGTTTTTATCAATCGAATTACGACATCAGTGCCCTGATGAAACAAATTTTTACGTCTGATTGGTTTTACGACGAAGAAAACATAGGTGCCAAAGTCTGTTCGCCTGTTGAATTAATTGTGCGTTACAAAAAACTAATCAATGTAGATACTCCTAATCCTAAAACCATTTTGGATTTGCAAAAGGGATTGAGCCAGGTACTGTTTTTTCCGCCCAACGTGGCAGGTTGGAAGGGTGGCAATACCTGGATAGACAGCTCTTCGCTGATGCTGCGCCTCACTATTCCTATGTACGTTATAAAAGGGGAAGGCATGATAGTAAAGGCAAAACCGCATCCCGAGGAAAACCCTAATGATATGCAGCAAGAGGATGAAAATGCCGGAAGGGGTAAAATAACTGCCGACTGGACCGCATTGAATACCGCCTTTAGCAATGTACCCGAAGATGTGCGCACCGAAAAGATGCTTGATTACTTTATACAATGCGACACATCGAGGATAGACAGGAACCTGTTAAAAATAAACTGGGCAAAAACAGATACTAATAATTTAACCCTGAGTATGGCAGCTATTATGTCCTTGCCCGAATTTCAACTCATTTGAATTATGGAAAGAAGAGATTTTTTGCGGAACTCTGCCCTGGCTTCGGCATCGCTATTGGTCCCCGGCTTTCTGAAAGCTTTTGGTATGGGCAAAAATGGTTTGTATGTGCCTCCCGCAAGTACCACGGGCAAGCGGCTTGTGGTGATACAACTATCGGGCGGAAACGACGGGCTGAACTGTGTGGTTCCCTTCCGCAATGATTTATATTACCGGGCACGGCCAACCTTGGGATTAAAGGATGATGACCTTATTAAAATAAGCGATGAGGTAGCTTTGAACAGCAACCTGGAAGCCTTGGCTAATTTTTACAATAGTGGCAATATGGCCATTATAAATTCTGTCGGGTACCCTAATCCTAACCGCTCCCACTTCCGCAGTATGGATATATGGCAATCGGCGAGCGATGAAAACGAGTATCTCTATTCCGGCTGGATTGGCAGGTATCTTGATGCCACCTGCGACGGTACCTGCGCCAAGCCATATAATGCTGTTGAAATTGATGATACGCTGAGCCTTTCACTAAAAGGCGATAATATGAAAGGGCTTGCTTTTAGCCAACCGAATTTATTGTACAAGTGTTCTCAAAACCCTATTATACGTGGTGTTGCGAAGGAATATAAACCCAATAACGACCATCCTGAAGTAGAGTATTTGCAAAAAACACTGGCAGATACGATGGAGTCAGCGGATTATATTTACGAGCACTCGAACATATTTAAATCGAGCCGGACTTACCCGGGGGGAAATAATTTTGGGAACCGCTTAAAAACGATTGCCGAGTTGATTTGCTCGGGATGTAATTCTTCCGTTTATTATATCTCTTTGCCGGGATTTGATACACATGTGGGGCAGAAAGGGCAACAGAGCCGCGCACTAAAAAACCTGTCAGACGGGCTGGATGCTTTTTGCCATGACTTGAAAGACAACAACCAGTTTGACAATACCGTTATTATGACCTTCTCGGAATTTGGAAGGCGTGTTTCTCAAAATGCCAGCGGCGGCACGGACCACGGAACAGCCAACAACATTTATGTGATAGGGGGTAAGCTGGCAAAGCCGGGCATGTATAACCCTATGGCCGATTTGCAGAATTTGGACGAAGGAGATTTGATTTACAATATTGATTTCCGCCAGGTATATGCCACCATGCTCGAAAAAGTGCTTGGCGTGGATTCAACAAAAGTGCTGGGCAGGAAATTTGATGCCTTAGGGGTGGTGTGATAATCCGGCAGGGATTTCAAATGCATTCTCCATAATATTTCTACTTTTGGATTTTTCCAAACATGACTGATATTAAATCCTCCGAAGGGAAGCACTCCCATTCCCACCCCATCGTTTTTTTGTTTCTTATTTTGCCTTTTGGTGTTTCCACGGGATATGTTACCGTGGCTTATGCCTATCTTTTTGCTAAAGCGGGAATTTCGGTGGAGGTTATTGCTGCCTTAGTTGGCGCTACTCTTCTGCCCCATGTTTTTAAATTTATTTGGGCACCCCTGGTAGATGCTGTTCTTTCGTTGAAGAAGTGGTATATACTTTTCTGTATCATAACCGCAGCAGGGATTTTTATTACCGGGGTTCTTCCTATTAAAGAATCGAGCCTTCCGCTGCTGACCGTTATTTTAGTGCTCGCCAATGTAGCCGTATCATTTTTAGGTATTGCTACCAACGGCCTCGCGGCCCACGATACACCCCATGAGATGAAGGGCAGGGTAGGAGGCTATTCACAGGCCGGGAATTTGGGAGGTTCGGGTCTTGGGGGCGGTGCAGGGCTTTGGCTGGCGCAGCACTTTTCGAATATGCTGGTAGCTCCTGCTGTACTTGCTCTCGCCTGTTTGCTTTGCTGTATGGCACTCTTTTTTGTCCGCGAGCCCGTGTCAACCGTGCAGGCTGAAAAAGCCCTTGTAACTATACAGAATCTTTTTAAAGATATATGGCTTACCCTAAAAACAAGGATGGGTATCCTGGCAATGATTTTGTGTTTTATTCCTTTGAATACTGGCGCTGCCTCCAATTTATGGTCGGCGGTAGCCAATGACTGGAAAGCGAGTGCCGATACGGTAGCCTTTGTTACCGGGATAATGAGTGGCTTTATCACTGCGGCGGGCTGCCTGGTAGGCGGCTGGATTTGCGACCGTATACACCGCCAGACAGCATATATTGTTTTTGGCATCACACAAATTATGTGCGCCATAGGTATGGCATATTGCCCACACACCGAAATTATGTATGCTTTCTGGACATCGCTCTATGCTTTTACTCTGGGCTGTGCTTATGCGGCCTTTAGCGCCTTTGTTTTTGAGGCAATAGGCAAAGGAGCCGCCGGAAGCAAGTTTACCGTGTATTCATGCCTTTCCAATTTTCCTATTTACTATATGACCATTGTAGACGGCTGGGCGCATACCCGTTTTGGCCCTGCAGGTATGCTAAATACGGAGGCTGCCTTAGGAGTAGTGGGAATTATTTTGTTTCTTATTCTGCTGAAATTAATGGGCAGAAATAAACCGGTAGCTGCGTAGTTTTAGAATTTGCTCCTAACCAATTAAGAGATATTTTAAATCGAAAAACACGCTTTTTTACGGCTTTTTTGTATTGATAATCAGTGTTATTTCGGAAAACGTGACAAAAGTCAGATTTTCGGTTGAGGCACATCATGCTCCTCCCCCTCAGGCTGAGATACTTTTGCGTCATCAAACAAACACACAGTAAAAAGAGATTATCTTAAAACACATTATGAAAAAGTCAATTTTCTATCTCTCGATGTTCAGTCTTATTTTCGGATTCATTGCTACCATGGTTGTAGTTAAGGAAGTTCTTGTACACGTACATTTCTAAACATATAATATAAAGCTTTAAGCAAGAAGCTTAAAAGCTGAAACGATATTTCCCCGGGCGTATAAATAATAGCTTATCCCCTAAGCTAAGTTTATCAAGGCGCAACCCCCGGGGAATATTTTTTTACAAAAGGCGCCAATTTTCCTCCCTTCAAATAAAGAATTAAACAGCCACATTCTCCTGCTACAAGAGGAGAGTCCTTTTTTCTTTTTAATGGCTCCGTAGGAGCCACCTGTTTGTAGCACAATAGAAATAAATCCCCATTTTAGCTCCATCGGAGCGCTCCTACGGAGCTTAGAAGGCAATTTTATTTCTTGATTTCTACAAACAGCTAGCTCCCATGGAGCTGTATTAGATTGTTTCTATTTGACATTAAAACTGCAAAGCCTAATGCTGGTGGCTTTTTTGGGTTTCGTTATGCTGATAACTATTGCATGACAAAAGTCAGGTGATAAGATGTAGTACGTCATGCTGCTCCACCTCAGGCTGGAATACTTTTGCATCATCAAACGAACACACAGTACTAACAGACAACCTTAAAAAAAGAAACATTATGAAAAAGTCAATCTTCTACATCTCAATGTTCAGCCTTATTTTCGGATTCATTGCCACCATGGTTGTAGTTAAAGAAGTACTTATTCACGTACATTTTTAAGGAGTACACAATAAATAATACTTTCTTGTGTTATTAGTCTACAGATGCAACAAAAATATTAAAAGCGCTTCTCTATGGAGCATAGGTTTCTCGGGCTGATAACCCGGATTTGATTGAACTCCCAGATCCCCGTCCTTGTGGCGGGGATGCCGGGAGTATAAAAAAAGAAATTCCCCTTTACACTTTATCTATCTTAACGCAGGTCATGGTAAGCGAGCCCGCTATAGCCTTATCATTAAATAAGCCTGCTTTTTCATCATTTCCCATAAGTGCCAGAGCATAAAGCAGTGGCAGGTAATGTTCAGGGGTAGGAATGGCCAGGCTGAATGCCCTGCCATGAGTAGTATAATCAATCAATTGGCGGTGGTCGCCATTCAAAATAAATTCTTTCATTTTTTCACTTGCCTCTATGGCCCAGTCATAGCCATATTCGGGTTCATTTAATTTATCCCAGGCAAGCATCCTCAGGTTATGCACCATATTTCCACTGCCTATTATCAATACACCTTTTTCCCTTAATGAGGACAACTCTTTTGCCAACTCATAATGATATTGCGGAGTTTGGTAATAATCGAGGCTCATTTCTATTACGGGCACATCGGCAGCAGGGTACATGTGCCTGATAACACTCCAGGCACCGTGGTCGAGCCCCCATTCGGCATCCATACCCACATGGGTTTTTGCAATGGCCTGTTTTGTTTCCCTGGCTAATGCAGGGCTGCCCGGTGCAGGATATTCCACCGCATAAAGTTTCTCAGGAAATCCGCCAAAGTCATGGATGGTGGGTGGCTTTTCCATAGCTGTTACATAAGTTCCCCGGGTTTCCCAGTGGGCCGATACACATAAAATAGCACTCGGCTTTGGGATAGTCTTACTGACTTCTTTCCAGCCCGCCACAAATTGATTTTCCTCTATAGCGTTCATAGGGCTCCCATGCCCGAGGAAAAGTGCCGGCATTTTATCGGTACTGCTAAGAGGTTCCGTTACTTTGTGTAGTTCTTTTAGTTTCATGACACGGCTTCCTCGCAAATATAAAATAAATTGGGAGATAGTTGTAAAATAATGGTTAAGGAATAGGAAACTCCATTATATCATGTAAAGTAGTCTATGGTTGATTTTATTATATTGCGTCCCTAATTCATACATTACTAATGAAAATACAATACCCTTTAATTTTGGCTTCCGTATGGATGTTATCTTCCTGCGGGCATAACGTTAAGCAAACTGCTAAAAATATGATGTCACCGAACAATCCTTTCCGCCATGTAAGTACCCTGCCATTCCAAACAGCCGATTTCAATGCGATAAAAGACAGCGATTTTATGCCTGCCTTAAAGGAAGGTATACAGGAGCAGTTGATTGAAATAGACTCCATAGCCAATAATCCCGACATGCCCACATTTGAAAACACCTTTGTAGCCATGGAGAAAAGCGGGCAATTGCTCCGCCAGGTGAACGGGGTATTTAACTTATTAACGGGAGCTAACACAAATCCTGTTTTGGAGAAAGCATCGGAAGACATAGCACCCGATTTGGCAGCGGCTAATGATGCCCTGTTTTTAAACACTAAATTATTTAAGCGCGTAGAGGCTATATACAATCAAAGGATGCAGTTGAAGCTCGACCCCGAATCGTTGCGACTGGTGGAATTTTACTACCAGCATTTTGTGCTGGCAGGTCCCAATCTTTCGGAAAAGGATAAGGATACCCTCAAAAACTTTAATAAGGAAGAAGCTACCCTAAGCGCAAAGTATGTTAACCAATTGGTGGCTGCCAATAAGGCAGGGGGATTGGTGGTGAGTGATAAGGCAGAACTGGCAGGCCTTTCCGATGGTGAGTTGGATGCTGCTGCTACGGCAGCTAAAAATGCCAATATGCCGGGAAAATGGCTTCTTACCCTGAAAAATACTACCCAGCAGCCTTTGCTCCAATCGCTTACCGTGAGGGCTACCCGCCAAAAATTGTTTGAAGCATCGTGGAACCGTGCCGAAAAGGGCGATTCGAATGATACCCGTGCTATTATAACCCGTATTGCTGTGATAAGGGCAAAGAAGGCTAAGCTGCTTGGGTTCCCCAATTTTGCATCGTGGACACTGATGGACCAGATGGCAAAGAACCCGGAGAACGTGGAGAAATTTCTCGCCCAGCTCGTACCTGCCTCTACTGCCAAAGCAAAGCAGGAAGCTGCCGACATACAGCAGTTGATTGACAAGCAAAAGGGAGGATTTGAATTGCAACCCTGGGATTGGGATTTTTATGCCGAGCAGGTGCGCAAAGCGAGATATGACCTGGATGAGAGCCAGGTTAAGCCCTATTTTGAACTGAACAGTGTATTGGAAAATGGGGTGTTCTATGCGGCTACCCAGTTGTATGGAATCACTTTTAAAGAGCGAAAGGACTTACCTGTTTACAATAAAGATGTACGGGTGTTTGAAGTATTCGATAAAGATGGCACTTCGATGGCGCTATTTTACTGCGACTATTTTAAACGCGACAATAAAAATGGCGGCGCCTGGATGGATAACCTCGTAGGGCAATCGAAATTGCTGGGTACAAAACCTGTTATTTATAATATATGCAACTTCACTAAGCCGGCAGAGGGACAGCCTGCGCTAATCAACTTTGATGATGTGACCACTATGTTCCATGAGTTTGGACATGGCCTGCATGGCATGTTTGCCAGCGAGGAATATCCCAGCCTTTCGGGTACGGCGACAGCACGCGATTTTGTAGAGTTCCCTTCCCAATTCAACGAGCACTGGGCATCGGACCCGCAGGTGTTTAAGAACTATGCCAAACATTACAAAACCGGTGAGAACATGCCCCAGGAACTGGTAGATAAAATTAAAAAAGCAGCTACCTTTAACCAGGGATATGCCCTTACCGAAATTTTGGCTGCTGCCCAGCTCGATATGCAATGGCATTTATTGAGTGCCGACAGTTCTTTGCAGGACCCTGACAAGTTTGAAGTGGAGGCCCTGCATAAAACTCATCTTGATTTACCACAGGTGCCTTCGCGTTACCGCTCCAGCTATTTCCTGCATATATGGGGCAACGGATATGCTGCTGCATATTATGCCTACTCATGGACAGAAATGCTCGATGACGATGCTTTTGCATGGTTTAAGGAGCATGGGGGGCTTACCCGTGAAAACGGGCAGCGCTTCCGCGAGATGATACTCTCAAGGGGTAATACACAAGACCTGGCTACCATGTTCCGCAACTTTTTGGGCAGAGACCCTGATATTGAACCTATGCTGGAAGACAGGGGATTGGTGGCAGAGCCGAAAAAATAGAGGAAATTTTAGCGAATTCAAAAAATTTTATGTCACGGTTTTTCACGAAATGGGAAACGTGACATAAGTTAGCTGTGTTCAGATTTACAGTTACTTGTACTCATTTTACGGCATGACGTATTTTTCAGATGAGCGTGACATATTTTTTTGTAATGCAAGTGTATAGCAAACCCAAAAGTACAAATAGCGGGTACGGGGAAATCTTAATTTGGACTATTTTTATGAAATTATTAACCAATGGCATACACTTATGAATAATAGTTTCAGATACCGTGAAGGTTCTTTACATGACAAAGAACAATTACAAAAACTAAAAATTATTTCATACAGCCAATTCTCAAAAGTTTTAACCCCCGACAACTGGGCTAAGATGAACGAAAGTTTGCACGATGAGGATAAGCTGACCGAGCTTATAAATAAATCTAAAATTTATGTATGCATGTGGAATAATGAAATGGTTGGCGTGGCCTATCTGGTGCCAAGCGGTAGTGCCTGGGGACCATTTAAGGCAGAATGGTCATACATACGCAATGTCGGTGTGAATCCGGAATTCAGGGGACGGGGTATAGCAAAGACTTTGACAAAAATGTGCATTGACTATGCAAAGAAAAGCGGGGAAAAAATTATTGCTTTGCATACATCGGAGTTTATGGATGCTGCAAGGCATATTTATGAAGGCATCGGGTTTAAAGCTATTGAGGAAATTGAACCTATATTCGGGAAAAAGTACTGGTTATATATGCTTGAAATAAATTAAAAAAAGGCATGCCATTGCAGAATGCCTTCTCACTTATTTAGCAAAATATACGGTGTTCCAATTACTTCAACAATACCATCCTCTTAGTATCAACTATCTGGTTATTTACCCAAAAGTACAAATAGTGGGTACGGGGATTACATAAAAATAACTCTGTTAGATGGTTTGATTTTCATAATTTTGCCGGATGGCAACACGCAGCATATCCGGAGTTCCGGAATCAATTAGTAAGGATATAAAACTGAAAGGTTTCAAGATTCACGAATTGTTAGGAACCGTAAATCACTCAGTTGCTCATGGCAGGAGAGATTTTTACAAAATAGGCCTGGTAAACGGTAATATGACTGTTTACTATGGTGATAAGATATTAGCCATAGATGATGCGGTCCTGTTTTTTGTCAATCCCAATGTTCCCCATTCCGTAGTTCAGCATTCTAAAAAGACAACCGGCTATGCCTGTCTTTTTACCGAAGCTTTTATTACAGGCAGGGAGCGTACAGGAATATTGAAAAATTCCCCATTATACAACATTGATAGAACACCCTTAATTCTGCTCAACAAAAAACAGGCTATGTTTATGACCGGCATTTTTCAAAAGATGCTCTCTGTACATAGCAGTAATTATCACGACAAGGACGAATTGCTTAAAAACTGTATAGAACTTATTATTCACGAAGCATTAAGAATTCAGCAGCCGCAAAATGGACTGCCGTACAAAAACGGAGCCACCCGAATCACAAATCTGTTTATGGATTTACTGGAAAGGCAATTCCCCATTGAAAGCACCAAAGAGCCACTCAGGCTAAGAACCGCACAGGACTTTGCCGGAAGCCTCTCGGTACATACAAACTATCTTAACCGCTCAGTAAAGGAGGTGACGGGCAAACCAACCTCCGTGCATATAGCGGAGCGCATTTCCGCTGAGGCAAAAGCCCTTTTACTATACACCGATTGGAGCGTGGCAGATATTGCCTATGGCCTGGGTTTTGAATACCCAACCTACTTTAACAACTACTTTAAACGGGTAACCGGTACTACTCCCAAATCCCTCCGAAAGGAGAAGGTTTGAAAATCATACTTTTCGGTTTGATTCTCGTTAATCGGCACTGCCATATTAAGCAGAGTTTTGCATCATAATCTTAAACTGATACATAATGAAAACAGAAAATAATAAACGTATTGCACTCGTTACAGGTGCTAACCAGGGAGTCGGACTTCAGGTGGCAAAGGAGCTCGTGGCACATGGCTTTATTGTGCTGGTGGGGTCGCGCAATTTCAAGCGCGGCGAGGATGCGGCGAAGGAGATTGGAGCCGGCGCCATAGCACTCCAACTCGACGTGACAGATCGAGTTTCAATAGCTGATGCCGCCGAGCGTATTCGTAAGGAGTTTGGCCACCTTAATTTACTCATTAATAATGCGGCTATCTCAAATACAAGAAAGGGAAGTTTGTCCTTGCAGGAGTATGGTAAAATAAGTATGGCAAGCAATGCTTCACTGGATGAAATACGTACTGTTTGGGAAACCAATGTATTTGGTGTGCTTGCCGTTTACCAGGCTATGTTGCCGCTTCTGCGTGAGGCACCTACTGCCCGCATCGTCAATGTGTCAAGTGCCGTCGGCTCGTTGACAACAAACGCGGACCCTTCTTACCATTTTCATGCATCTTTTGGCCCCGTTTACCCTGCATCTAAAACAGCTCTTAACGCTATAACACTCGCCATGATGGTTGAGCTGGAATCGACCAATATCAGGGTCAACTTAGTTTCTCCTGGCTTCACTAAAACGAACCTGAATGGATATGAGGGCTTGCAATCTATCGAAGAAGGCTCACGCGAAGTGGTACGTGTTGCACTTCTCTGCCCCGATGGCCCGACAGGTACTTTTACCCGTTGGGAAAACGATACGATACTTTGGTAATGGCATAAAACTGTTTTGTATGTTATTAACTTATTAAAGAAAAAACATGAAAAAACTTTTAATTACAGGCGCTACCGGAAAAGTAGGCAGCAGATTCGTTTCACACATTTTAGCAAAGCGTTATGATGTTCGTATATTAGTGCGTGATGCTGCGAAAGCATCGGCATTAGCCGGGCAAGGTGCCGAGGTTGTTACAGGAGATTTAAATGATGAAGCTTCTTTAGCTCCTGCCGTAAAAGGTATGGATGCTGTTATACACATAGCTGCTTTTTTCCGCAATTAACCGACCATGAATGACGAAAATCCTTTTAATGAAGGGAAAATGTATTTTTTCCATCCTGACGATAATAACCCTATATATAAAAAGTAATTTCGAAAAATTAGTAAAGAAAGAAAAGGAAAGAAGACAAACTTCAGCAT
>Ga0206823_1089_pt1 | contig 18592 bp, 17 predicted proteins | sample Alteio_BWOrgCont_81_FD_152868 | JGI IMG/M metagenome (GOLD analysis project Ga0206823, IMG submission 152868) | Enriched cells from forest soil in Barre Woods Harvard Forest LTER site, Petersham, Massachusetts, United States -... | ecosystem: Environmental > Terrestrial > Soil > Temperate forest >...
GATGGACAAGTTTTTATAATCACGGTTGACTTCTGATTGGAGTAGTTTCGTGGAATTGTCATAAAGAAAGCTTAGTGTGTTTGTTTTAATTCCATCCTTAAAAAGAATCAATCCGGTAATGAGTCCGGTGTTATCCGTTTCGTATTCAAATTTTTCCTGAATTGAATAACCTTCGTTGCTGTAAACATTTTTTTCAATCAACAGTCCTTTGTCATTGTATTTGTAATTGTTTCGTTCTTTTATCCAGGTAACAACAAAGTCAAAAGATTCTTCTAACACGTGTCCTTGTTCATCTGTATGAATGATTCCTTCTTTGTAAACAATATTTTCATCGTTAAAAAATTTCTTTCTAATTTGACCAGGGATGAGATTCTCATACGAAAAACTTTCAACTGAAAGCACAGTCTGCATACCCGTTGTATATTCTTTAATATTTTCTGCTTTGTTGACCTCCCTTGTGACCGTTTCCTTTTTAATATTGCCACCTAGGTCATATTCATAGTAAAAACATTTGAATATTTCTCGTCCTACAACTGAGTTCCTTTTGATTTTAAGTCTTCCTAAACTGTCATATTTGTAAAATACAAATGTGGTATCGTACAGGTAACTATACTCTGTTTTGGTAGAGGGAATTCGGATTCCTTTACCCGTTATCCTATACACCGGTATATCTTTTTCAGCAGTGCTTTTGATTTCAGTAAAATAAGAGGAAATGATATGTCCTGTGGTATCGAACTCCTCCTGCTCGATGAGTCCTTTATCCAGGATAAGTTGGTTGTCTGGTTTATTGGAAATATGTCTGGTAATAAATTTTATTTTCTTTTCCTTAATTACAGAAGGGTTAAACCCTACAGCAAATGTACCGGATTCATTGAGGCCTGTCTGAATGAGTTGGGCTTCCGAATTATGAATTTGGAATAAAATAAACAATGTGCTATAGCAAAGCGATGGCCTCGTCAATATTTTCAACAGGAATTTTGCATGAATTATTTTCACAAACATAGATGAACGTTTTGTGCTGCACGTATCTGTTGAACAGCAAGGGTAAAGTACTCTGATTCCGGCTTCCGGCAAAGATCACATTTGGCAGATAGAGTTTACTGAAATTTTCATGTTTTTCTTCAACATCTTTACCAACAATGGCTATTTCATAAAAGGAAGAGGTAAAGTAAAGAAGCAGGATACTCCAATTAGAATATCCTTCCGGATAAGACGAAATCATGGGTAATATCCGTTTGAGCATGTTTTTACTAATGTCCTGGTACCTATTTTCTCCAAAATAACGGGCAAGCAGGAAGAGTGATTTTGCAATACTGGAGCTTGATGATGGAATTACCCCATCTGTTATTTCTTCCTTTCTTAATATTAATTTTTCTCCCATGTCTGATGTAAAGTAAAATAAATCTTTATCGGCTTCATAAAAGTGAATGATGCAATAATCCGCCAGATTTCTTGCTATAAATAACCATTGCTCTTCAAAAGTGCTTTGGTACAATGAAATGAAGGCTTCGATCGTGAATGCATAATCTTCCAGAAAGCCTTCAATTTGTGAGTTACCGCTTTTGTAGGAATGGAAAAGACCGCCATCCTTTCTAAGCAGTTTATTTCTTATAAAATGCCCGTTTTCCACGGCACATGTTAAAAAATCTCCTTCTCCAAATGTGCGGAAAGCTTCGGATAAACCTATTGTCATCAGCGCGTTCCAGGAAGTAAGTGATTTGTCATCGGTTCCAGGTTTTTTTCTTTTTTCACGCGCTGAGAATAGGATTTTTTTAATTTCTGTCAGTTCCTTTGCCGAATCCTCTATTTCTTCTTCCCTGAGCAGAATGTATTTATCATGTTCCCAGTAACCGCCCTGGTTCATTTTGAAATATTTTTCAGCCCTATTGAATTTGTCTTTCAATACTTTTTGCAATTCATCCTTTGTCCACGTATAGTATTTTCCTTCCTCTCCTTCCGTGTCAGCATCCAGCGCCGAAAAAAAAGATCCCTCAGCAGAAAATAATTCTCTTTTTACAAAACGAATGGTTTCATAAACTATTTCCTTATATAAACTTTTTTGCCCAAAACATCGGTAGGCCTGTGAGTAAAGTGAAATGAGCTGAGCATTGTCGTAAAGCATCTTTTCGAAATGCGGAACCTTCCACTGCAGATCAGTCGAGTACCTTGAAAATCCTCCTCCGATCTGATCGTAAATGCCTCCACAGGCAATTTTAGAAAGGGTCAATTCAACGTGATGAAGAACCTCCTCATCTCCTGAGATAATGGCATATTGCATCAGAAACAGATAGTTATTGGGAAGCGGGAATTTGGGTGCCCGTCTGGGTCCTCCTTCTTCCATATCGAATCTGCTTTTCCAATGCGTTAGTGCATCTTTCAAATGATTAAATGAAAATAAACCTTCATCCTGATTGGTTAGGAGTTCAGGTCTTTTCAGGCCCTCCATTAGATTTTCTGCATACTCCAGCATTTTTTCCCGATTGTTTTTCCAGAGATTTCCCAATTGAGTCAAAATATGTTGCCATTGTTCCTTTTGAAAATAGGTGCCTCCGTATACCGGACGACCATCTGGTAAAACAATGCAGTTCAAAGGCCAGCCTGCATGTCCGGTCATTAATTGAACGGCATGAACATAGATCTGGTCGATGTCAGGTCGTTCTTCCCGGTCAACTTTAATATTGATGAATCCTTCATTCATGATACCAGCGGTCATTTCATCTTCAAAACTTTCATGTTCCATAACATGGCACCAATGACATGCTGAATAACCAATACTTATCAGCAGCAGTTTGTTTTCTTTTGTCGCCAGTTCGAAAGTTTCTTTTCGCCAGGGAAACCAGTTTACAGGATTATGTGCATGTTGCAGTAAATAAGGGCTTGATTCGTCAATCAGCGAATTGGTATGTTTGTGACGCTCAGTCAATTTAAAAGCGATGTTGATTATTTAAAAACAGGCACCCGTTGAGTACTTTCAATAGGGATTTTTTTCCTGTAAAAGAATTTTCCGGCGTAGATGTTTCCGCTAAGTTCTATGTTCGCATTTTTACTGGTTGCAATCGAAATTAAGCCCATCAATCCTCCCGAAAATAAATTATCCGTTTTCCCGTTTATTTTAAACGTATAGGTTTGTTCCGAATTTGCACTGATGTGGATGTTTTTTTTCAAATGGGCCTTACCTACGCTATTGCTATTTAATTTAACCAGCAATTCACTTTTGTAAATTGTGAAACCAAAATGATTGGGATTATTGATCTTTACATCTATTTCCGCGTCCATTTCTCCCTTATCCATCTTGATTACCCTTGCCTGTTCCATTTTACTGATCGTTACGTCCTGCCAATGAACGCAGGACGAAAAAAAAACGACGATTATGAATCCAAAGGGTGCTGCAATTTTTGTTTTTGAATTAAGCATTTTCGATTTTTGCTTGTCCGGTAGAATGCCGGGTTTGTCCGGTGGTACACTGGGAATTATGCAATTTGAATTATTTTTTACTTAGTTCTGAATAATGCTTAAAAAACAAAGGAATTGTCTCAATTCCTTTAAAAAAATTAAAAATCCCGAAATGTTCGTTAGGCGAATGGATGGCGTCAGTATCAAGTCCAAAACCCATTAGTACTGATTTTAATCCGAGCACACTTTCAAACAAAGCAACAATAGGAATACTTCCGCCTCCTCTTGTAGGTATTGGTTTTTTACCAAAAGTGTCTTCAAGCGCTAAGCTCGCTGCTTTATAAGCAATAGAATTGGTCGGTGTCAGAACAGGTTCTCCGCCGTGATGCTCGGTTACTTTTACCTTGACAGATTTAGGTGCAATGGAATTAAAATAGGTGGTGAATAGTTTGGCAGCCTTTGCAGATTTCTGTCCTGGCACCAGTCGCATGCTTATTTTTGCAAATGCTTTGGACGGCAGCACTGTTTTTGCACCTTCACCGGTATAGCCTCCCCAGATTCCATTCACATCAAGTGTTGGCCGGATACCCGTTCGTTCGATGGTAGTGAAACTGGTTTCGCCACAGATATCATTGATGTCAAGGTCTTTTTTATAGGCGTCTAAACTGAAAGGTGTTTTAGCCATTTCAGATCTTTCTTCTGCACTCAACTCGATCACATCATCATAAAATCCCGGAATGGTAATGTGGTTATTTTTATCCTTCATGGAGGCAATCATTTCACAAAGTATGTTAATCGGATTGCCAACAGCTCCACCATAGGTGCCTGAATGTAAATCGCGGTTTGGCCCGGTCACTTCAACTTCCATATAGCACAGCCCGCGTAATCCGACATCCAAAGAAGGAATATCGTTAGCTATAAGGCCGGTATCTGATATTAAAATCACATCACTTTTCAACCTTTCTTTGTTGTCTTCTAAAAATTTTCCCAGATTGGACGAGCCTACTTCTTCTTCTCCTTCAATCATGAATTTTACATTGCAGGGCAGGCTGTTTGTTTTGAGCATAGTTTCCAGTGCTTTAATGTGCATAAACATTTGCCCTTTATCGTCGCAGGCACCCCTTGCATATATTTTTTCATCTTTAATAACTGGTTCGAATGGAGGAGAATTCCATAAATTCAGCGGGTCGGCAGGTTGTACATCGTAATGCCCGTAAACTAACACGGTCGGCAGCTTAGCGTCAATTATTTTTTCGCCATATACTACCGGATTTCCTGAAGTCTGCACCAATTCCGCTTTATCTGCTCCGGCAGCAAGGAGCTTGTCTTTGACTGCTCCAGCCATTTTCAGAATATCAGGTTTATATTTGCTGTCAGCACTAACGGAAGGAATGCGAAGAAGTTCAAATAATTCGTTCAGAAAACGTTCTTTGTTCGCTTTGATGTACTCTTTCGTCGGACTTGTTGCGGAGGAGGTTGCGATGCTCATAAGGTTGGATTTTAGAACCCTAATTTAACTAATAAATATGAGATAAGTTTAAGATTTGTCTCCGGCTGACAATCCTTAGTTTGTAAGAATCGAAGAAGTGGCTTCGGGCTGAAAATCCTTCTATCGAAGTATTTAATGCCCTCACCCATCTTCTTCGATTCCTTTATTTTTGGATGTAATGCCGTTGTCCGTCTTAAACGTATTCTCTTTTGGGAGGGAGGTTTCGGGTTGAAAATCCTCGTGTAATAAGTTTGAAGAAGTGGTCTCAGGCTGACTGTTGGAAAAGAAAGAAGTGCCTTCGGGCTGACAATCCCTCCCGAGTTTGACACTTCATTCGGACTCGAAGCTCTGAAACATGCATAAAACCTAAGTTGTTGGTTGCACTTTGGTCAAGTGTAGTGAAACAATCTATTCACAAAACGCTGTTAATACTTGCTTTTAGGGCTTTGATTTAATTGTTTTGCGTGAAATAAACCGGCATGTTTGTTAAAACTACACGCAACAGCAAAGGACAGGCTTACTTTCATCTGGTTGAGTCTTTTCGTATTGATGGCAAGGTAAAGCAGCGTGTACTGCTTTCTCTGGGCAGAGATGATGAAGGAAAGATCCAGGAATTAGCAGCAGCACTAAGCAGACATAGTGAATCCATTCAAGCCTTTGAACAGCTCAAAACCCTTGATGTCAAACACGCCTATATAGCCGGACCTCTTTTAATTTTGGACCGGGTTATGGAAAATCTGGGGATAAAAGAGGTTATCGGAAAGGTTGCTTTAAAACATGAGCGCTTAGGTTTTGATCTTTTACGGACTGTGTTCACGCTGATTGCTTCCCGCTGGATTAAACCTGTCAGTAAACTGGAACTGTATGAAAAATGGGTAGATCGCCTCTATCCGGAACTGGTAGACAACAATATTCGCCTGCATCAGTTTTACCGGTGTCTTGATGTAATGGCAAAACACAAGGAAGAGATTGAAAATTTTCTTTATCGTTATGGTCGGGATTTATTCTCCATGCAAACAGATATTGTGCTGTATGATTTAACCACCCTTCGTTTTGAAAGTACCAGAGAGGACACCGATTCGCTCAGAAGATTTGGATACAGCAAAGAACATCGCCACGATTGTACCCAGGTTGTTTTAGGACTTCTGACTGATACCGATGGTATCCCTCTGTCTTTTGATGTGCATCCGGGAAATACATTCGAAGGGCACACGCTCAAGGGAATTGTAGATAGGATACGCAAAAAATTTCAAATACGTAGATTCATTTTTGTAGCTGACCGGGGATTATTTTCTTCGGACAACTTAACTTATATCAAAGAGCAAAAAGGAGAGTTCGTAGTGGGAATGCGTCTGGGTAAATTACAAAAGCCAAACGATGTGTTTTACGACACTAAAAAATACAAATGGATAAATGACGGCCTTGCTATTTATGAAACTACCTATAAAGGAGATCGGCTCATTATTACCTGGGCAAAGGCCAGGGCCGACAAAGACCGCAAAACAAGGGAAGAAGTATTGGAAAAAATCAAAAAGAAGCTTTCATCAAACAAGGCAACCGCCAAACACTTTATCACCCAGAAACCGTTCCGCAAATACGTTTTGATCGATGGTAAAAAGCCGATTCTGAATCAAAAGGCGATTGATGAAGAAGAAAAGAAGGACGGTTACTTCGGGATCATAACAAACGTGACAGGTATGAGCGCGGTGCAAATCGTCACTCAATACAAAGAACTCTGGCACATAGAAGACGCTTTTGGCGAATTGAAAGGAAACCTTAAAGTAAGACCCATTTTCCATTGGACCAATGAGCGAATCATCGGGCATCTGACAGTTTGTTTTTTGGCCTATCTCTGTCAGGCATATCTTACAAAACAACTTCGTGAGAAAAAGGTTATGCTGAAATCAAAAGCTACAGATGAAAATCTCATTCAGCAGCGGGCTCTCACAGCTCCAACAGCAATAGAAGAACTGGCAACAATGATGGCTATTCCTGTTGAAACACCATCCAAGAAAATCTGGATCAGAACAGACGTAGGCCAAAATGGAATCCAGCTTTTTAAAACACTCGGAATGCAAATACCTCCCAAAATCCTCAAAACCGAGTACAAAGTGTAGTGGCACAAACCTAACCCCATGCCCGAAAACCCCTATAAATACTGAATTGTTGAAAATGAAGTGTCAAACTCGGGAGACCTGTTCCCGCACCTCCTCCTCCAGGTGGGACCAATGCTTTTGTTAACTCTGTGGAAGTTGAAAATTTTGACAAAGTAAGGGAACTTATACTCCAAAACGGAGGACAAATTGCCTTACCGAAGTTTGCACTACCTGGAAAATGCTGGCAGGGCTACTTCCTCGATCCAGACAATAATACGTTCGGTATTTTTGAAGTGGATTTGCAGGCAAAATAAGTTATTTCCTATTTCAAGGCAACACTGAAGAAGCCTTTGCTCTCTCAAAAACCCGATTAATCTAAAGACAGAGAAATTGTTAGTTTGCATGCATTGCTGCAACGGGTTTACTCAATTGTTTTAAAATGAAGGATGGGAAAAACCGGCTCATAAATCTCAACTGACTCGCTTGCCCCGGACATATTTCATAAGTGTCATTCTCAAATCCCTTCATAAAACCAGCAACCATATTTTGGACAGACATGAGGGATATTCCCTTCATATCAGACTCCTTAAAATCTTTGAGCAACTCCGTTTCTGTTGCAGGAGGCGCCAATTCAAAGACTTTAATATCTGTATTCCTTAGTTGCTCTCTAAGAGATAGGGTGTACGAATGCAGAGCAGCTTTGGAAGCGCAATAAATCGGTGAGATCGCTAATGGAACGAAAGCTAAGCCCGATGAAACCGTGACTGTTGCGGCATTTTTGTTTTTCTTTAACAATGAAATAAAGGCATCATTCATCCATATAGTTCCTTTTACATTGTTATCTATTTCTTTTGTCAGATCTGTCAAAGACAATTTATGTTTTTGCAAATCGATAGTATACATTACACCCGCATTGTTAATTAAAATATTAAGTCCAGGGTAGTTTTTCGCGACCTGATCATAAAGTTCCTTTACATCATTTGGATTACTCACATCACTCTTGAAAGTAACAAGCCCGCTTAATTCCTTTTTTGCCTTTTGTAATTTTTGCTCATTACGCCCGGTAACAATAACCGTGTTCTTCCTTTTGATGAATTCTTTTGCCATCTCGTAACCAATGCCACTTGCACCACCTGTAATTAAAATTGTGTTTCCGCTTATTTTCATGTTTGTGTTATAAGAATTAGTTATAGTCGTTAAAGATACTCGTTTTTTAGTAAGGTTTATAGATATTCCTTCATAATTTCTGCATGTTCACAGCTTATTGTGGGTTCTATAAATTTCGTTAAACGGGTATTAAAAATAGCTGAATTTATTTAATAGCTTTGACCGCCTTACTTTCCCCTTTTAACGAAATTGTGAGTAGAAGAGAAACATGTATGTGTAATATCGTTTTCAATAAGGAACTAAAAATCGTGAAAAGAGTTTTAATCACTATGTCCTTAGTGTTTACTGTTTATTTAAGTATAGAAAACATTCGTAAAAATTAATATGTATAAATATTCCACGTGGGTGTATATAGTCTTCATTGTTGTAATGGTAGCCCTCCTATTCGGCGTGGATTTCCTTTTTTTTAGACATCATTTCTGGGCACGGCTGCTTGTCAACATAGGAATTGTCCTGGTCTTCGGGGCATTTTACATTCGGTTCTTGAAGTAGTTCATCTATGGCAAAACGAATCTGCATTTGCAATCCCTTGTTTTCTTGATTTATTTAATACAAGGTAGGATAAATAGCATTAAAATAAGGTGAAATAGAATAAGGGAAACTTCATTTTTAAACTTAAATTCACCCTATTAATAACCATTATTATCTTCTGTCCCTGCTGCAAATATGAAGGTCAATTCTTTCCTTTTAAAAAAAGACTGGAAGCTATTTGCCCCCATTGCAAAGCACTTGACAGACACAGGTTGCTTTGGATGTTCCTTTTAAAACGAACTGCTATTTTTAATCCTATTCCTAAAAGGCTTTTACACTTTGCCCCTGAAAAAATATTTTATGAACATTTTAATAAATTGGCGTTCTTAGATTATGTTCCATGTGATAAGTTTGAGAAAGGATACACCTATCCACCAAAAACCAAACATGCTGACATAACCGATCTCCCCTTTGAAACTGATTCAATGGATTACATTATTTGTTCTCATGTGTTGGAGCATGTTAAAAATGATAAAAAAGCTCTAGCAGAATTGTATCGGGTTTTGAAACCAGGTGGTCAGCTACTTTTACAAGTACCTCTAAATAAATATCTTTCGAACACACTTGAAGATGATTTGATAGTAAGTAAAGAAGACAGGGAAAAGTTTTTTTGGCAATGGGATCACGTGAGATTATATGGAAATGACTTTATGGAAAGAGTAGGTAATTACGGCTTCAAAACCGAACAAGTGGCAGCCAACTCCTTTTTAAGTGCGGTAGAGATGGAAGACAATAAATGCGATGGTGATGTTTATGTGTGCTTTAAACCAGTAAGTGTTTCGTTCCCTTCTCAACCAGGTATTTCACAAAAGCTAAAGGAAAAACTGCTTGATACGTCATCATTGGAAAGTGTCGACCTGAAACTGGATAAGTATAATGCCCTGGTTGATATTCGAAATCAATCAAAAATTGAAATTGCAGGCGCTGAACGATACAGCTACGTTGATGATCTATGGATAATAAGTTCCTATTATAATTCGGAAAAATATAAAACAAAAAGGTATAATTATGAAACTTTTATCGAGAAGATAAATAAGTCAAATTTAAACCATCTTATAATCGAATGCGCTTTTGGAAGGGACCCGTTTGAATTGCCTGCATCGAAAAATGTTATGCAAATCAGGGCAAAAGATTTAATGTGGCAAAAAGAACGATTATTGAACCATGCAATAAAACTATTACCGGCAAGATGTAAAAAGGTTGCATGGGTGGATTGCGACATATTATTTGAAAACCCTGAATGGGCAGTTGATACTTCTAAAGCGTTGGACCAATATAAGGTGATTCAACCTTTTGAATTTGCTGTCAGATTGCCTAAAGACGTGGTAAGTTTCAAAGGGATAGGAGACTGGTATTCGGGGTTTGGATATATTTATAAGAACCACCCTAATATTTTAACTACTGGAAATTTTGCTCATCATGGGCATACAGGTTTTGCCTGGGCAGCTCAAAGAAGTATTCTTGAAAAGTATGGGTTATATGATGTTTGTATAGGCGGGACGGCAGATCATGTTATGGCACATGCTTTTTGTGGTGACTGGGATACAGGATGTATAAATAGAATTATAGGTACAAACAATAATTTTTATAATCACTACTTGGACTGGTGTAAATCTATTTATAAAGAAGTGAAAGGGAAGGTCTCCAATGTCCAGGGTACTGTTCTACATTTATGGCATGGAGAAATTGCAAATCGCAAGTATGCAGAAAGGGAGAAAAATCTCGAAGTATTAAAATATGACCCATATAAAGATTTGAAAATATCTAAAAATGGGCCATGGGAATGGAATACGAGAAATAAGGAATTGAAAGAGTTTACACGTGGTTATTTTGCTTACAGAAAGGAAGATGGGTAATATTTAAGGATTTTAACATTATTATTTCAAAAGGTACACAAGAAATATTCTCCCTTGTATTCTATTTGTATAAGAAACATAAATTGCAATTTAAATTATACATTTGGGTTTTGATGTACATTGCTACCTATTTCTCTATAATGGGTCAATTTTAAAGAATGCAAAGGAATAAGAATGTCTGGTATTTTCTATTATGTATACTCATAAGTATATTGCCGGTTTCCTGTGATGTCCAGAAAAGACGGTACATGCCGGGGTATTTTGTTCAAAAGAGAAGTTCCTTGCCAGGTAGATCTTATTTACCCGGGAAGTATATATCAAGAAATTTACGGGAGAATAATATTGACGACTATGCACGTAATAAAACAATTATAGAAAAAGCTGAAAACGCTCCTCAAGTTTGTATAGAAAATAAACAGTTGCATGATAATGGAATGCTTTCAGAATCCCTGCACAATAAAGCGATCGTTTCACATGAAAAAGCAAATAATAATACAGACAAAGTCAAGCTTGAGGTAGGCAATACACCGGTCACAGGGAAGGGGAAAGCAAGTAGGATTCCCGGCCCTATAAGGAATAATGAATATGAAAACCTTATGCTTGCTTTTTTGGCTGGTGCGGGTTCTGTTTTGTTGTTCCCGGCAATCCGAAGTGGTTTAAAGAAATACAAAGGTTACCATTTCAACGGACTTAATAATTCAAGCTCAGAAGCCACTGAGCCAAATAAAGCAGAAAAAACCAAAGAGAAAATTGCCAATATGGCTGATAGGATTGACAGGTGCGCTGACAGGTTTGCGAATGCAAAGATTGAAAGAGTAGCGTTAGCTGCACGCAAAGTAGCCATTGCAATTAATAAATGCGATGATCTTAATAGAGCAGAAGAACTTGAGAAAACATTTAACGATATTTATCTTTCTTCATTCCAGGCTTCTGCTTTACAACATTTAAAGTTAAATAACTTGTTAAGTCATGATCCAGGGTATAGCACACTGAAACCTGATGTGGTAACAACAACGGGGGGCTACTACACTAACAGTGCCGGTTCCTTAAGTTGGACAATGGGAGAGCCTATTTCAGAGACAGTTTCAGACACCAGCAATACGCTCACACAGGGGTTTCAGCAAGGCTCGTATTCGGTAGTGACAGTTGTTGATGAACTAGTCCAGCCAACCATCAATATCTCAGTGTATCCTAACCCGGTCAGTTCATTGTTAAATATCAGGAGCGACTCCAGCGATCCTTTCCATGCTAAGGTAATTGATTTGCAGGGTAACCTTGTTTATGAACAACCTGTTGAAAGTGGACAGGGCCAGATAGATTTAGGAAATCTTTCAGATGAAATCTATATTTTAGAAGTTTATGACAAGGATGGAAACAGAATAAAAGTATTTAAAATACAGAAAGTAGATTAAAAACATTTAATAATTCCCCAATGAAAAAACATTTAGCATTGATTTCGGCATTTCTATTATTATCGTGTGCTTATACATTCGGACAGGCACCTCAAACATTCAAGTATCAAACTAAAGCAAAAGATGCTTCCGGAAATAATATAGTGAACAGAAGTGTATCGTTCAGGATGAGTATAGTACAAGGCAATATGTCAGGCCCCGTAGTTTATCAAGAAACGGACACAGCAAGCACAAACCCGTTTGGCTTAGCTACTTTAGATATCGGAAAAGGCACGGTGATTTCAGGAAGTATGTCTGAAATTAACTGGAGTAATGGTCCCTATTTTATTAAAATTGAATTCGACCCAAACGGTGGCAGCAATTTTACGTTAATGGGAATATCACAAATGCTATCAGTGCCTTATGCATTGTATTCGCAATCAACGGGTGCTGTATATTCTAAAAAGCCGGGACAGGGGATGATCCTTTCTTCACCTAATGGCAATTGCTGGCAAATAACTGTTAGTAATACTGGCGTAATTACGGCTATCGCTATAACTTGCCCATAAATCTTCCCATTAGTAGCAACTCCTTCCGTTCGTTGTGTTGTTCAATCCTCTATCGCCTCTATACCAAGTTCCTTTGCCCGTGCAATACCATCTTTCATTGTCTTGAGCTGCTCCGGGGAATGTCCTTGCCAAATGGTAATCTCGCCAACAACCTTAAACGGATGCTTTGAACGATAAGACTTGGTAGGGTTACCCGGGAATTTTTTGTCAGTTAAATTGGGATCATCTTCAATTGAACCTGTTGGTTCTACTAAATATATTCTTTCCTTTCCTTCGCCAAAAGCAAGTTCAGCCCCCCAAATAGCGGCATCTAAAGTAGCTGACAGATAGATGTATTTCGCATTTTTCCTTTGACCATAGTTTGAGTTAATACCAATTGTGATAAAGTCGCCAATCTTTAGGTCAGCCTTTGTGCCGTGGAAGTATGTCTGGGAAAAAGGGCTTGAATTAAGTTTATTAATCGTCATTTCAATTTAATTGCAAAAAGGTCTGAAGCTTATAAAGCAGCTGTAAAGGATTCTTGCGGCACCCAGGCATCTTTTGTTCCGAGATCAGGTCTGCCGTTCATTTTCAGGTTCTTAAATAACTCCATCCGGTAGGCGGCTAGCCATTTTATAGGGGCATTAATGATAGCCGTCCCTAAGATCATTTTTTCTTTCCAAGGCAGCTCAATTTCTTTATTTAAAAGATCGTGTTCGCTGATCTGCTCCAAATAATCCTTTATCTCCTTCCACTGTTCGTCCAGCCGGACTTGAAAGTTTTGCAGAGTTAATGTATTCCTGAACGCCATTTCCTTCTCACGAAGTTCCGGGGTTATATCGTTTTTCACGAACCTGCGCATCATCCATGATCCGACCCCGGAAAGGTATTGCATCAATTCATACGTGCTCCTTACTTTTTCGTGTGGACGATAAGTAAGGTCCTTTTCTTCAATCAATAAGGCTAATTGCTTCAACAATACGATTTCTCTTTTGAGATTTTCTAAAAGCTGATTTTTATACATGTGGTCTTATTTTTAGAGGTTTTCAAAGTTAACCGTTTATTGTTTATAACTCAAGGCAACCCTAAGCATTTTCTTTTCGTTACACCATTGAATTCTTAAATCTTATTCAGATGATTGTAACTGCTGTCAAAATTCCCATCCAAAGTAAAAATCTGATTCTTGAAACTATGCTCAAATGCCCTCACTGTAGTGTGGAACAGAGAGCAACCATGCCTGTGTCTGGAATGAAAATGGCTCAGGACTGCCGGTTTTGTAACGAAACGATGATCGCAAAACAGGGAAGTTGCTGTGTGTTCTGCTCCTATGGAATCATAAAATGTCCGGATGCACAGTATAAAGAACTATTATTGGAAAAGGTGTGAAGAATGCAAGAGAATGGAATTGTTCTGTAAGCGAAATTTATTTCCGGTTTCTAATTTTGTTCCAGCAAAATAAAAGATAGTCACTGGTTAACCCGGCGGCTAATATAGAAGACCTTTCGTAGCAATGCGTAAGGTCTTCGCCTATTTCAGCCTGTCAAAAAAAGCTCTAATTTTGGGTACTCCCAAAAGCAGGGAAGTTTGCAAAATGACTAAAAAAATCATAGCTGAAGGAACAATACATGAGGTGCCTGAGGATTTAAAGAAAACTTTGGTTTCCAATCCAGATGTACTCCTAAAATGGAACGACCTAACTCCACTTGCACGGAATGAATGGATTTGCTGGATTACAATTGTTAAAAAACCAGAAACAAGAAAAGACCATATAGTACGGTTATCTGAAGAGCTTCGCGAAGGAAAGCGAAGGCCATGTTGTTGGCCTGGCTGCCCGCATAGGAGACCAAAAGCGAAAAAATGGTTCAAGCAACCGTGAAATTTGTTTAATTTTTTTGATACTATTATGATAACCGTTATTATTGCAGCAATTATTGAAGTATGAAAGTTGAACAGGATGCACGACTTGCCGTTTTAATTGATGCGGATAATATTCCCTATTCAAATGTTAAGGGTATGATGGAGGAGATTGCCAAGTATGGCACGCCTACCTTTAAACGAATCTATGCAGACTGGACAAAGCCAACCGTTTCAGGCTGGAAAAGTGTTCTGCTTGAAAATGCGATTACTCCCATACAACAATACAGCTATACCAGTGGGAAAAATGCAACCGATTCAGCTATGATCATAGATGCGATGGATATTTTATATTCAGGAAAGGCGGATGGATTTTGCCTGGTTTCAAGTGACAGCGATTTTACGCGCCTTGCTACCAGACTTCGGGAAGCCGGAATGATTGTAATTGGTATCGGCCAGAAACAAACCCCAAACCCTTTTATTGTTGCGTGTGATAAATTCATATACCTTGAAATTATAGCATCACCAGTCAGTAATAAGGGAACGGTAAGTGTTCCTAAGGGGAAAAGTTCGGAAACGGCAAAGAATTCGTTCCGCAAAATTGATACTGAGTTTATTCATCTGATTGTTGCAACTATAGCAGATTTAGCTGATGACAGTGGCTGGGCATTCATGGGCGAGGTAGGAAATTTAATTCTCAAGAAGCAACCAGACTTTGATCCCAGGAATTATGGATTTACCAAACTCACTCCTTTATTAAAGTCCATTAATAAGTTTGACATAGAGGTCAGGGAAACAGATAAAACTCAAAAAAAATTGGTGTACATCCGAAACAAACAATGAAAATAAAGCCTGAACAATTCGGTCAGCTTTTAACGACGGCCGCCACCCCGAGAACCACCTCCGCCAAATCCGCCGCCTCGCGAGCCACCACCAACTGAATTGCCCCTGCCTCCATAAGAACCCCAGGATTGGGAATGATATGAATTGGCATTTGAATGGGTCGTGTTTCCGGCGGGACGAGCAGTGTTTCCTCCTGGACGAGCTGCAACACGACTGTTATTAATGGATTCCCCTGCAGGTCTTTTGTACGAAGAAGGGGAGGTGAGCCTGTTTAGCTGGGCGCCTCCTCTGGGATTAAAATGATTGTTAGCAACACTCATAAAACCATGATTGGCTCCCCCCATAAATCTGTTTCCTGCCACATTTCCGCGGTAGTAATTTCCAAATTGGCGGTATAGATTTGGGTATCGGTTATAACGACCACCATGAAAAAACCAATTGCCAAACCCATAGGAAGGGAATCCATAGAAGCCAAACCCTCCTATTCCTAAATAAAATCCGGATTCATACCAAAAAGCACCAGGATACCAAACCGGTGTTCCATACCAATAAGGGTAACCGAACCAATAGGAATAAGAGTTGTCATAATATGCTCCCACCTGATCCATTTCATCATTCTGTTGGGTAGGAGGATCATACCCATTTTCTGTAGCATAATCAGTTGCTGCCTGACTTAACTCTGCGCTGGCTTTTGGATCATCGGCCACTTGTTTTTGTAGTGCCGCAGTTTCATATTGATTTTGCACATTCAGACTATCATGAATTGCAGCCAGTCGATCATTCAATTCCCTGGGATCTATTTTATAATGTTCTCCCAATCGTGTAGTAAGGTCAATATTATTGGTCAGCAAAATCAAAACATCCGGAAGCACTTCCAGTTTTTTAAAAGCCGATTTTGTTTGTGGATCAAGATTTTGTATTGTTTTATCAAAATCCTGCTCAGTGGAAATCCTGATGTTGTCTATTACTACCAGTTTTTTTTTCTCACCACTGTATAATTCCCAGGCCGCCGTTTGCAAATTTTTATCCGTATTGGGAAGCAGTTTATAGACATCTTCCTTACTCTGGCCGTCCGGAAGCGTTGCCAGTTTATGCAATAGATCAGGGTATCTTGTAAGTGTATAAAAATAAACCTGTTTTGACTGGCGGTATCCTTTTATTGCTTTCTGAAAGGAGGCAACACTCTGGCTCTGGCTTTTTTGCAAAGTCGTCAATACCTGAGGATATAAGCTTGCCTGTAAAATTGCCTGACGCACGTCGGCCTCATAAGGTGCGATTGAAGCAGCAATACCTTTATCGGTTTCAAGTTGATTGTTTTGCCCGACAGCTAAAAGATGGAAGGATGCTAAAAACATTAAAAATGCGATATTTTTCATGGTAAAATAATTTAATTAATGTTAATTGTTCCCCCGGATGACTCTCAGGAGGACTGCTATAATTGCAATTACCAAAAGCAGGTGGATAATCCCACCTGCCGCATACCCGAAAAACCCAATTGCCCAGATTATGACGAGTATTACCGCTATTCCATAAAGTAACCTTCCCATGATTTATATTTTGATGAATAATTTATAGCAACAAACATCACATAATGATTCAGATTCTGCAATGATATTTGCAATGAGCAGAAATGATATTAATCATTTTACCTTGTGACAGCGATCATAACCTGTACCCTGATTTAAACATACGTTTGCTAACGATATTTGATTACCATCGTTTCAATTGATCGAATCACAAACTAAACCTGAAAAATGACAACTACTGCAACACCCCTCAAAAAGGAACCTTCGAACGGTTCTGCACTTAAAGAAACAGAAACCATGAAAGCCTTGGTTTATCATGGCCCCGGTAAGAAATCCTGGGAAAACAAGCCAAAACCGGTCATTAAGGAAACAACAGACGCGATTGTGAAAATCTTTAAAACCACCATCTGCGGGACAGATTTACACATAATGAAAGGAGATGTGCCTGAAGTTACGGACGGACGAATTATTGGACATGAGGGAGTCGGAATTATAGAAGAAGTTGGAAGCGGTGTAAGTAATTTCAAAAAGGGAGACCATGTGCTTATTTCCTGCATTACTTCCTGTGGGAAATGTGAATATTGTAAAAAAGGCATGTATTCACATTGCAGTAACGGAGGCTGGATACTTGGGCACTTGATTGATGGAACGCAGGCAGAATTTGTAAGGATACCGCATGCAGATAATAGTCTTTATCCTATTCCGGCAGGAGCCGATGAAGAAGCGCTTGTCATGCTGAGTGATATTTTACCTACGGGTTTTGAATGTGGAGTTTTAAATGGTATGGTAAAACCAGGGGATACTATTGCCATCATCGGTGCGGGACCAATAGGTCTCGCTGCATTATTGACATCACAGTTTTATTCTCCATCTGAAATTATAATGATTGACACGGATGATTACCGTCTGAGTGTCGCCAAAACATTTGGTGCAACTCAGCTGATCAACAGCAGTAAGGAGAATGCAGTGGAGAAAGTAATGAAATTAACAAAGGATATGGGAGTGGATGTTGCTATTGAGGCAGTTGGGGTTCCTGAAACATTTGAATTGTGTGAATCCATTGTGGGTGCCGGTGGTCATATAGCTAACATTGGCGTTCATGGAAAAAGCGTCAGCCTCCATCTGGAAACCCTTTGGTCCAGAAATGTTACCATTACCACCCGTTTAGTGGACACCATAAGCACTCCAATGCTTTTAAAGAACGTGCAATCAAAAAAAATAGATCCGAATAAATTAATTACGCATCATTTTAAATTAAGCCAGGCAGTAGAAGCGTATGAAACATTCGGCCATGCTGCGAAAGAAAAGGCTTTAAAAGTAATTCTTACCAATCAATAAGCCATGGTATAACAGACGAAGCCCTCACGTTTAAAGAACGAGAGGGCTTTCTTTTTCACTAGGCCAATGTACCCAGCGAAGTTTCAAAACATTATTGATTTTTATTTTGTTTGTTTACAGGCTTGCGGTTCTCCTCATCCGTTTCAGGAGCCCATGGCATTCCTTCCTGATTTTTCTCTTTGTCCTCCTCATTCTCCTCTTCAGCAGTGTCAGCCTCTGAGCCATATGATCCGCTTTTTGACTTGTCTTTATCCAGTTGGCCCGGTTGGTTCTTGCTGCCGCCCTGGTTGCTGCCGCTTGTTATCGGATTTTTTTGGTTCTTTTCCCTGTCTTCCTCCGCAGGGGTTCGTTGTGAACCATTTCCCTGTTGATTTTGACTGTTTTGGTTTTTTGGGTTCTGTTGTTGACCGCTTAGGTTGTTGCGGTCTTTCTCATTGTTTGGCATTTTGCTTGGTTTTAGTTATTAATTTTTGAAATTTTATTTTTATTTTTTTTGTCACCCATCTGTTTTAAAGAATGGGGAATTATCTTCTCTGCTTGATTTTGCAGATAAAAGTTTT
>Ga0206823_1093_pt2 | contig 18464 bp, 18 predicted proteins | sample Alteio_BWOrgCont_81_FD_152868 | JGI IMG/M metagenome (GOLD analysis project Ga0206823, IMG submission 152868) | Enriched cells from forest soil in Barre Woods Harvard Forest LTER site, Petersham, Massachusetts, United States -... | ecosystem: Environmental > Terrestrial > Soil > Temperate forest >...
CAATCAGAGGCTTAACAATTGAATTCAGAAACGAAAGAACCACAGCCATTAAGTACAGAGAGCTGGGATTAAAAGATAAGAAGTTGACTGATTCGGAAAAGAAGAGCTATATTCTGAACGAATACACCTTTCTGAAAAGACCTGTAATAATTTTGGATTCAGAAATATTTGCAGGCAGTTCATCGGAAACAATCTCTCGGGTTAGACACAATCTAAAATAGGTAAACAGCTTCACCATCGTAGCGACAAGCCAGCATTAATTAAATAAGGAGAGAAGTTGATTGGTGGGATACTATTACTGATGAAGAAAAACGAGCCATTGAGATCGGGGTTGAACAACTTAAAAAAGGACAAGGTATACCTCACAAAACTGTTCGAAAAAAAGGTTGATGCCTTGCTTAAAAGGAAATGAGTAAGGATTTCCCGTTACCAACACAATAATTACATCATCATATGTAAAATTGGAAATGTATAGCTATTTTCGTGCAGTTCTTTGGATTGTATAGCTATTTTAGTGTAATCGAAAACAGTGTATAGCTATTTTAGTATTAACCCGAAAAGGTGTATAGTGATTTCAGGGTGAGACAATTAAGGGAAATTCATTTTTTGTGTTGAAACAGTGTTGAAACAAATTTTCGGGCCCGTGCATCCTTATGCACGATAATGCAGAGTGCAGAAAGAGCAGCAATTTATCTTACCCGTCAGCAAGCAGTTTTTTTTAATATTCCTTTTCCTGCTCGTGAGTCATTCCGATAATTTCTTTTGCAAGTTTTTCACGGATATTCTGCATCATTTTAACCGGGTCTAAATCTTTAACCAAGTTTTTCTTCTTTGTCATGTTGCAAATAGTCCTTTTGATAATCTTATTAATGCATACCTCATTACACTACGCAAGAATATGTTCTTTAAGCTTATGTTTTTTGGCAGTTGGAATTTTCGCTATTGATATCGCGTGTCTGGCTTTCTTTCTCACAAGGTTAATGTCATACTTTACCTGAAGGTTCATCCAAATTTCCGCGTCTATGTCTATTGCTTTTTCAAGAAGTACAGCAATAGTTGGGGTAATGTTACGATGCCCATGAAGCAGCAAACTGATTTCGGATTTGCTCATTTTAATTTTGTCAGCTAAATCCTGCTGACTCATATCTCTTGCATCCAGTTCGTCCTTTATGATTTCTCCTGGATGAATTATATCCCCCGGAATCATGTCATTTGCCGATCTCTTTTTCTTATTCATAGTGCTTCGATATTTCATTAATTAATACTATTTCAATTTCATTCTTATTTTTTTCTTCAAAAATCAAACGGTACTGATCATATAGTCTTATAGAACACTTACATGTTCTTTTCGAGGATTATTTGGGTCTTTAGCTCTTGGAAGAAAATTTCGCACATCACTTATTGCAGCAAACGTCCATCTATCTACAGGCAGGAATAATATCAATTTCCACATATTTGTCCGTGCACGTCTTCCCTGTTTCAGCAACTTCTTTGGAATATTTAAGGGCAGATTGTGCATTGGATTCTTTAGGCGTTTCCGGAGTAATAGATTTTTCAGCCATTAATTAATACCTTAATTTTATAAATATATAGGGAAAAAGGCGAATTTAGAATACTAAACAATTTTTTAACCATTATCTTGGCGAAAACCGCCATATTTCACTAAAAACCAACAATAAATATTGAAGGACGAGATTTGGAGAGTATATCGAGTCGTAAAATCTGGACTTTAGGCTTGGACACCTGCGCAGATGTAATTTTCTTAGGCATTCTTACTGCTAAAACAACAATTTCCGGAAATTGTTGCATAAATGCCTTTAATGGCCGAGGTTTGTCGGCCAATAGATACTCATGATAAACAAATTAAAAATAAAATTTGGTTCTTCTCCATCCAAACCACCGTTAGAGGTTGACACTACTCCAATCACCGTTTTTGTCGGGCCTAACAATTCAGGGAAAAGCAAGGTGCTTATTGAAATACAAAGTTTCTGCAATAATGGAAATATTAGCACGACAGATGTAATTCTTAACGGACTTGATTTTGCGCCATTACCTGACCCAGACGGGGAAATAAATAAACATACATTAGCTCCAAAACCAAATGAACTCGTTCAGCCAGGCCATATAATTTATGGAAAAGGAACATGGAGAAATCAGGTTCACAGAGGTAATTTATTAACTTTTTTATCGGACACATCTGGACAAAGACAAAATTTCTGTGGGTATTACGCATCATTTAATACCATCAGAATAGATGGTGGAAGTAGGATTAATTTAATTCAACCGCAACCTACTGGTGACTTGCAAGCCCATCCCAATAACAGTTTAGGTGTTTTATTTAAGGATAATTCAAAAAGAAGTGAAGTCCGAAGAATAATTTTTGATGCCTTTAAAAAATATTTTGTCATTGACCCTACAAATTCGGGTCAATTGAGAATTCGTCTGTCAGACACTGCGCCAGCTGACGAAATTCAGGAAAGAGGACTTCATGAAGATGCAATTGAATTTCACAGAAAAGCAGTGGAAATTACCTTAGCAAGTGACGGTGTTAAAGCTTTTACTGGAATAATCACGACATTAGTAGCTGGTGACCCTAAAATTATTTTGATAGATGAGCCAGAAGCATTTTTACATCCCTCATTAGCTTCCAATTTAGGGAAGGAAGTTAGTAATTCTGTAAATGGAACCTTCAAAAATCTTTTTGTTTCAACTCACAGTGCAAACTTTTTAATGGGCTGCATACAATCCGGAGTCCCGATAAATATAATTCGTCTTACATATTCAAATAATATACCAACCGCCAGGATATTACCTGGCGATAAAGTTCTAAAATTAATGCGTCATCCGTTGCTTCGGTCAATAGGCGTTCTTAATGGGCTTTTTTATGAGTATGTGATTGTTACTGAAGCAGATTCTGACCGAGCATTTTACCAGGAAATTAACGAACGACTTTTGGCTGATTCTGGCAAAGGCATTCCAAACTGTCTTTTCCTGAATGCTCAAAACAAGCAGACCATTCACGAGATTGTTAGACCATTGAGAGAAATGGGAATTCCCTGCGCTGCTATTGTTGATGTTGATGTTGTTAAAGAAGGTGGAACCGTTTGGACAAATCTTTTAAGTAGTGCCTGTGTGCCTGAAGTTACCATAATTGCAACAGGAACTTCAAGGGGACAAATAATGAGTAAGTTTAATGCGAAAGTTGAGGCTGATAGTAAACCGATTAATTTCAAAATTAAAGGAGGAGTTGATGTGTTGGACGCAGGAGATAGAGAAGCCTGCAATAATCTTTTTGACCAACTTGACGACTATGGAATATTCGCTGTTAGAAAGGGGGAATTGGAAAGTTGGCTTAAGCCGTTAACGGCCACTGGTCATGGTTCAGATTGGCTTATTGAAATATTTGAGCAGTTGGGGGAAGACCCTGCTGCTACTTCTTATGTTAGGCCTGGGACAGATGACGTTTGGGCTTTTGTTGAAAAAATTAAAACTTGGTTTACGACCCCGGTCAGAAAAGGAATTCCTGAATAAAATGTCATAATCAATAAGACGGATGCCATTTAACTCGGAAACAAAATCAAGAATGTTTATAAAGTCATCAAGGATATGTTGTCTTTGCTACAATACATTTTGTTTTTATAAGATAGGTTAATTGGTTAAATTTACGTAACAATAGATATTGGTTATGTTACTGGAAGCATTTAAAGAACAGATTAAAGGTATTTTAAATAAGTATCCCATCTCAAAAGCCGCCGTATTTGGCTCTTTTGCGAGAGGCGAAGAAAATAGAAGCAGTGATATCGACCTTTTAATTGAAACAAGCAAGCCCATTTCAATGTTTGCAATCCTCAGAATTGAAAGAGAGTTAGGGATAATTATGAACAGAAAAATTGATATTGTGGAATACTCTGCAATTAAGCGATCTATCAAACAAAATATTTTGAGTGAGGCGATTCCAATTATATGAACCAAAGGGATGACAGAGTTTATTTGAATGACATTTTGGAATCTATCAATATTATTGGCAATTTCATTGGAAGTCTCACGGAGTTTGAATTTTCTACCAATTTGTTGGTTCATGACGCAGTAATCAGAAGGTTTGAAATTATTGGCGAGGCCGCTTCCAAAATAAGTGACAAGTTAAAAAACGGATCACCTCAAATAGAATGGGGATTGATGAAAGACATGCGTAATAAATTAATCCACGAATATTTTGGAGTTTCTTCAATAACAATTTATCAAACTGTTAAAGCAGATTTACCAGTTTTAAAAGAACAGATTGAAAAACTGTTAATGGAAATTAAATAAAACTGCTGACTTCCCTGCACACAATGGAGTTATTGGCTTGAAAAGAGATGACATTTAACAATACTTCCTCATTTCCTTCTCTGAAATTATTCCATATTTTTTTGCAAATATATCTTTCTCCAAAATAACCGCTACGCCTGTCATAGTAAGAAAAAAAACCATATTATGATGTAGAACTGAGCTTGGTGAATTGAATACTTTCGGCAAAGTTCTGCAACCGACATTTCGGCGGGCAAGGCTTCCATCACGATTGTGATTTTCTGTTCGGAACTGAATACTCGCTTTGTTTTTCTGCGAACACTAAAATTAACCGTATCACCCGCTTTTTGAGCAATCACCGGAAAAACAATCAAAATAAAGAGTTCAAAAAGCAAATACTTTTTCAGTTGATAGAGCATCTTTTCAATAATGACATATTAAGGTAGTAATTGTCTGAAACCTTAGGTTAAACATCGTGAGGTTTTTTGCAATTTTATAATTGTTTGCATATTTTACCAAACTATCCAGATCTTCAATGATCCAGGGTCTTAAAATGAAATTCATGAATTGTAGTTATGTCTCACGACATATTTAGTTATAGTTTATAAACTTAATGAGCTTTTTAATCGAAACAAAAATAACAATAAACCTGTAATCCAATGGAGAGTTGATCGACTGATGATACACGGGCAACCTCTACAAAACATCAACATAAAAAGTGGTACTAAATCCCTCTACTATTTTCATTCACAATTCGATAACTTTACGTTCCGATGAAGAACCTATTCGCACTATCATTTCTGTTAATTACGATCTGCTCCTTTTCACAACAAGCATATCAGGCTGACACAACGATTGATGGAAAAATCAAATTACTTCTTGATAAAAAGAAAATCCAGACATTATCCGACCAAGACAAAAAAGAATTAAAAAATCTCATATATACAATTCAAAATAAGGGATTTGAACTTGATGAAATATCCCACGATTACAAAGGTGCGCTGGAACAAACCAATAAAGCAATTTCGTTTTGGATCGAGTCTTCCGATACAATAAGTGAAGCAAATCTTCGGAAATACAAAGGTTATTTATTGGGAAATTTAGGGCAGTTTTCGGAAGCCAAATCAGAAATACATACCGCCATTTATCTGTATCAGTTAAAGCATAAAGAGTTTGGTGTTGCCGTTTCGCAGTTTGACCTTTCAAAGGTCTATGATAATGAATCTAAATTCGATTCCGCAGTATATTTTGCCAATTCAGCACTCAGATATTGGAAAACTCAAGGTGATACATTTCGCATCTTATCCAATAAAATTGAATTGATGCACCTATTTATTAAATTAAGGAAATACGATAAGGCTGAGAAAATTCAAAAAGAATCTGAAAAACTGAATATCAAAAAGGGCTTGCCATGGCAACAGTTGATCGACTTCTACTTTTTATCGTATACGCTATTTGAAAAAACCAACAACAATTCCGAAGCAACAAAGTACAAAAACCTGTATTCTAAAAAAATCGATTCTTTGAAAAAGGAAGGCAAGGACGTTACTTCAGGGTATGCAATACGATGGAGATACTGATTTATAATGAAGAAAGATAATACAACCAAAACGCAATAAACCCAGTTTACTTCCTTTTTTCATCAAAATCATATATTTAATTCAAAATTAAGATTAAACGAACGTTCTTTGATTTTTGGAGCCTGTTTTGACTCTATCCTCTGAACCCTTTTTCCTGCAAGCCTTATAGAGGTTTATTGACCGGATTCGGCACCGTTTCATAAAAAAACCCTTGAAACACCAGTGTCTTCAAGGGGTTCGAGGTCGGGAGCGAACCTGAATTGCTGTAGGAGCTTTTGCAGGCTCAGCCTCGCCACTCCGCCACCCGAGCCCAACTAGCACTTTCCATGCTTCATCCCAATAGCCTCCGCGCACTTTTGCCCATCCATCGCCGCACTCATAATACCCCCGGCGTATCCAGCCCCTTCAGAGCAGGGATACAGACCCTTCACCTGAACATGCTCCAGCGTTTCACTGTTTCTGGGAATCCGGATAGGGGAGGAGGTACGGGATTCAACACCCACCACCACCGCATCATTGGTATAATAACCCTTCATTTTTTTTCCGAATTCTTTCAAGGCAATCTGCAGGCGCTCCCCGATTTCCAATGGCAACACCTTCTGCAGATCAACAGAAGTAACCCCTGGTTGATACGACACCTTCGGCAAGTCAGTAGACAAACGCCTGTCACAGAAATCAACCAGACGCTGAGCCGGAGCCCTCAGCGTTTTCCCCCCCAGCTCAAAAGCCCGGTGTTCCAGTTCCTGTTGATAACGCAGGCCCGCAAATACCCCATGTCTGGCATATTTTTTAAGATCCGGAAGATCAATGGCCACCACTATTCCAGAATTGGCAAAAGGGTTGTTCCGTTTAGAAGGAGACCATCCATTGGTCACAATTTCACCAGGCGCAGTAGCACAAGGAGCGATAATTCCACCCGGGCACATGCAAAAAGAAAATACGCCCCGGTACTTTACCTGTTGAACCAGGCTGTAAGAAGCAGCCGGCAAGTAAGCTCCTCTTTCAGCACAGTGGTATTGAATCGAATCAATCAGGGACTGAGGATGCTCAATGCGAACTCCCATGGCAAATGATTTAGTTTCCAATGCAATTTTTTTCCGCTCGAGCAATTCAAAAATATCCCTTGCCGAATGCCCGGTGGCCAGAATCACGCAATCCGCCCGAAACTCCACATCACCGGCAACCACACCGTCAGATTTCACCGCGACAACACCATGAATCGTATCATCGCTTACTACTAGATCAGTAACCCGCGTATTAAAATGAATTTCCCCTCCCGCCTTCAGAATAGTTTCCCGGATGTTTACAATCAGCTGGGGAAGTTTGTTGGTACCGATGTGCGGATGAGCATCAATCAAAATATCTTCACTTGCTCCGTGCTCGACAAAAACATTCAATATTTTTTTTACATCCCCTCTTTTGGTAGAACGCGTATATAACTTACCATCCGAATACGTACCGGCACCCCCTTCACCAAAACAATAATTCGAATCCACGTTCACCTGCTGCTCTTTATTGAGAGCAGCCAGGTCCCTTCTTCTGTCTCTGACCTCTTTTCCGCGTTCAAGAATGACAGGCTTTAATCCAAGCTCAATCAATCGCAGTGCAGCAAACAATCCCGCAGGGCCAGCACCGATAATTAATACAGGTTTTTTATCGCTCACATCCCTGAATTCCCTCCTGGCTGACGCATTGACCGAATTCTCCCCCAAATCATCACCCTCGATACCTTCATCACCCTCGATACCTTCATCACCCTCGATCAACTTTCCTTGAACACCTTTCCCCACTTCCACCAGCACCCTCAGCTGTATCCTGACCTCCCTGGAGCGCGCATCCACAGAACGTTTTACGATTTTAAGAAAAGAAATCTCAGAAATATCCAGGCGAAGATGAACAGCCACACACTTCATAAGTAAATCAGGTTTGGCCGCCTCTTCCGGGCTGACAAGAATATCAATCACCTGCTGCATGACCTACCCTTCAAAAGTAAATGAGAGCAAAAACATTTTAGAATACAGCTTGTCAATCGCGTTGGCGAAAATGGTTCCGTCGTTGATCAGCAGGTTTTTAAAACCAAGAGACAATTTTCCCTCAATCGCAAACTTAAAATAAGGAAGATAAAATTCCGTACCCGCTCCCATTTCATATCCAATGTCATTCCGGTTCAGTTTCACCACTTGTTGGCCCGCACTTAGATTGGCATTATTCACATCTTTTTGAGAAGCAAGATCGATCGAATACTTTCCACCGGCAACCACATAGGCAGCAAAATTGTTTACACGTGCCGATCTGAGTTTCAGGTCAAGCGGAAAATCAAGCAAAGTCGATTCAATAGTTTTGGTAAAATCATTCGTCGTCTGCGTAACCTGACTATAGATGAAATAATCCAGGTGACGTTCAGCAAACGAAAGATCAGGTAAAAAACGCAAAGTAAGGTAACGCTGCACCGCATATTCAGAAACAATTCCAATGTTAAATCCAGCGACCGGAGCCGATTGTACCACCAGAATAGAATCCTTTAAATTTTTGGGAGTAATGACAAAATTAGCCGAATTAATACCCAGCGTAAATCCAAAATGAAGATTGTCGAATTCATATTTAGGCAAATTCAGGATGGCCCTTTGCTGGCCAAAAATACCCCCCTTGCAGCCGAAAAACACACAACAGGCAAGCGTAAACTTTCGCAAAATCTTCTCAATTGGTTGAGCTGACATTTACTGAAAACGTATTAATCCGGTTTTTATTTCTTCCCCACATAGATATTTGCGACGTTGAAGGTAAGACTATAAAATGAAGTGGAGACAAAACCATTTCTTTTCAAGACCTCGAGAAATTCAGGCCCATCCGGAAAAGCGCTCACCGATTCAGGAAGATACTGATAAGCCTTTGCATCCGCAGAGAAAATACGGCCGATAAAAGGTGTCACCTTGCTGAAATAAAAAGAGTAAATGAATTTAATGAAAAGGTTTTTAGGATTTGAAAATTCGAGAACCACCAGCCTGCCTCCGGGTTTCAGTACCCGGTAAATAGCACTGACACCCTTGTCCAGTTGCTCAAAATTACGAACTCCGAAAGCAACCGTTGCCGCATCAAAACTGTTTTCCAAAAAAGGTAAATTTTCAGAATCAGCTTGAAGCAGCTCAATTTTATTTTCCAGTAGCCGTTTTTTGATTTTCGCTTTTCCCAGGAGCAACATCCCCTCCGAAATATCCACTCCGGTTACTTTCAGCGGATTGAGCCGCAGGGCCTCAATCGCAAAATCAGCAGTGCCGGTCGCCACATCCAGAATCTGCTGAGGCCGCTGATCTTTCAAGAGGTCAATGGCTTTTCTGCGCCATGACCGGTGGATTCCAAAAGAAAGCAATGAATTTAAAAAATCATACCGGGGCGCAACCGTATTAAACATTGCCGCCATTTGATCCTTATGCATAGAAAAAATTCAGGTACTAATTAGCCATGCCCGAGTTAAGCGCTTCATGCAGGAGTTGCTTTTTGTTGACCGGAACCACACCGACAGATTCACAAACAAGTCCACCAGCGAGATTAGCCAGCGTAGCAGTCATCAAGGGAGAAAGGCTGAGCGCGAGGCACAGCGCAGCCACACTCACCACCGTATCCCCCGCACCTGAAACATCCGCCACTTTCCGCATCTGAGCAGGAATCAGAATTTGCTTCTCATCAGTGTTCAGGTAAATACCATTTTCAGCAAGCGTGATCAGCAGATTGCCGATTTTTTGCTCTTCCCTGAATTCACTGGCAACCTTATTCATTTCTTTTGGTTTCAGGTGATTGAAATCCAGTTTCAATCCTTCTTTCAGCTCTTTCAGATTGGGTTTGAAAATATCCACTCCCCGGTAAAATAAAAAATTCTTCTTCTTCGGATCCACCACTGTAGGAATCCTTTTTTTCTTCGCAATCTTTATTACCTGTTGAATCAATTTTGGAGTAATCAATCCCTTATCGTAATCCTCGAAAATAATCACATCAATCTGGTCATGCTTTATCAGATACGAAATCCTCAGCAGAAGCTGCGTCGTTTCCTGTTTGCTGATTTCAGACTCTACCTCTTCATCCACACGTATCATCTGGTGATTGTTACCGATCACACGGGTTTTAGTCGTCGTAATCCGGGACCGGCTTTTCAGAATCCCCTTCTGGGAAAGCTTCTGACCGCGCAGCAACTCCAGAAAAAGTTCCCCTTCAGTATCTGCCCCGATCACCGAACAGAGTACCGGAGAAGCCCCCATCGACTGAACATTCAGGGCCACATTGGCAGCTCCACCCAGCCTGGTTTCTTTCTTGCGGATCGTTACTACCGGTACCGGAGCTTCCGGTGAAATGCGGGAGACAACCCCGAAATAATACGAATCAATCATCACATCCCCGATAATCAGAACATTTAGCTTATTAAACGCGTCGAAAATATTCCGGAGGCCCTGTTTCGATATTTTTTTATCAATAAAGGCTGATTTTGATTTTTTCCTCATACCAGTTCTTTAAGTGCAGATTTCATGCGCCTGAGCGCTTCAGTTAAATTGTTTTCCGACGTAGCGTAAGAAAAACGAATGTAATTGTCATCTCCGAAAGCCTTCCCCGGAACCAATGCCACATGCGCTTTCTCCAGCAGATACGCACAGAGGTCCGTTCCACTCTGAATTTTAAAAGTACCATCCGACTTTCCAAAATAATAAGTAACATCCGGAAAAACATAAAAAGCCCCCTGAGGCACATTTGTTTTCAATCCCGGAATTTCTTTCATCAAGCCAAGTACCAGGTCCCTGCGTTTTTTAAACTGATCCCGCATCGGCAGTATCGAGGAAGGAAGCAGATCCATGGCAGCATGTGCTGCTTTCTGAGCAATCGAGCAGGTAGCAGAAGTCACCTGCCCCTGAATTTTATCACAGGCCTTGGCGATGGACTGCGGAGCGCCCATAAAACCAACCCGCCAGCCAGTCATCGCAAAACTTTTAGAAACCCCGTTCACCGTGATCACACGCTCCTTAATAAAGTCAAACTGCGCAATCGATTCATGACTGCCGATGAAATTAATATGTTCATAAATTTCATCCGATAAAATAAACACATCAGGATAAGCCGCTGCCACCTTTGCAATCCCTTCCAGCTCCTTTTTGGAATAAACACTCCCGGTAGGATTACAGGGAGAACTGAACATCATCAGGCGCGTCTTATCCGTAATTGCCTCTTTGAATTGCGCAGGAGTCATTTTGAAATCCTGCTCAATACTGGTTTTAACAAACACAGGCACACCTTCCGCCAGCTTAATCAGCTCCAGGTAACTCACCCAGTAAGGAGAAGGGACAATCACCTCGTCCCCCGGATTAATCAAACTAAGAACCGCGTTGGCAATACTTTGTTTCGCACCCGTAGAAACCACTATCTGATCCGAAGAGTAATCCAGCTTATTATCCCGTTTAAATTTTCTCGAAATAGCTTCCCTCAGCTCCACATAACCCGAAACATTGGTATAATAACTGAAATTATCATCAATGGCTTTTTTTGCCGCCTCTTTGATAGGGCCTGGCGTCTGGAAGTCAGGTTCCCCCAGGCTAAGACTGATCACATCCACTCCCTGCGCTTTCAGTTCGCGCGCTTTACGCGCCATCGCAATCGTTTGCGATTCCGAAAGTTTACTTATCCTGTCCGCTAATTTGCTCATCGTTCAAACCCATCTTTTGTTCTTCAATCCAACCCATCTTTTGCTCTTCATTCAAGCCAATCAATTGCCCTTCATTCACACCTATCCTCAGCTCATTATACAAACCTAAGATTTTTTTAATTCAGTTCATCTTTTTTATCAGCGCCATATAAAATCCATCAAAGCCCTCACTTGGCCAATGCCGTTTTTCCTTTAAAAGTTCAAATTGATCCTTGTGCCTGCTGATAAATGACTCCACCTGTTTTTCATTTTCAGAAGGAAGGAGGCTGCAGGTAGAATAGACCATGAGCCCCCCCTTTTTAAGCATTGGACTGTATTGCTCCAGTACATCCTGCTGGGCCTGCTTAACCTTTTCAATGAATTCCGCAGAAAGCTTCCATTTAGCATCCGGATTCCTTTTCAGCACACCCATTCCCGAGCAGGGGACATCCAGAAGCAACCGGTCAGCAGCACCATGCAGCCGTTTGATCACCTTGGTCGAATCAATCTGTTTCGTTTCAATAGTGCCCGCACCAGCCCTGCGGGCACGTTTCTTCAGCTCATCCAGTTTCCATTGTTCCCGGTCCATTGCGATTATTTTCCCCTTATTTTTCATCAAAGCCGCCAGGTGCAGGGTTTTTCCACCGGCACCGGCACAGGCGTCGATCACCCGCATCCCGGGCTCAGGCATTAAAAACCGTGACACATCCTGAGAAGCAGCATCCTGCAATTCAAAAAAACCGTCCTTAAAAAGTTGAAACCTGAAAACATTCTGACGCTTGTCCAATACCAAAGCATCCGGCATCCCATCCACCAGGTGCGTTTCAATATTCTGTTGCAGCAGTAATTTTTTAAGTTCCGCAGCAGAAGTTTTAATTCCATTTGCCCTGAGCACGACCTTCGCCTGCTCATTCAGCGCCTTCACCTCCTTTTCCCAGCAATCAGGAAGCTCAGTATAACCCAGCTTGTCCATCCAGTCAGGGATCGATTCGCGCACCTTGAAAATTTTCTGTAAACGATTGTAATTCTTAAGAACGCGATCCGGGTTAAGCCCTCTCAGCTCCTGCCAGGGAGGAGGTTCAATGCCGCTGATCACACACCAGGCGCCAAAAACAAGCCAGAGGGAAGCCTCATCCGGCTCTTTCACCTCCGCACATTCGCTCACCAGCCTCCACCAGCGGATAATCTCATAAGAAGATTCCGCAATGAACCTGCGGTCCCGGGCACCCCAGCGGTGATCCTGTTTCAGCACACTTTCGATCACCTTGTCCGCATATCTTTTTTCAATAAAAACATGAAAAAGAACCTGGATAACCGCGCTTGTTGTGTTTCTGAAAAATTGCATTTCTTTGCAAAAGTATCCAATAAACCTTAACATCTTTTGTTAATTTTGCTGAGCGACCTTAAATGAACTTTCCTTCACGCATTATTGAAAACGCAGTAAACGAATTTGCGAAACTACCCGGAGTAGGACGCAAAACAGCCCTGCGCTTTGTACTTCATATGCTCAGGCAGGACGAAAACCAGGTGAACCTGTTCAGTGAGAGCATGCAGAAACTAAAAAAAGAACTTAAATTCTGCAAAAACTGTTTTAACATCTCCGACAACGAACTCTGCGAAATATGCAGCAGCTATAAGCGCGACCACACACTGGTTTGCGTTGTAGAAGACATACGCGACGTGATGGCCATTGAAAATACCGGACAGTACAATGGCATTTACCACATCCTGGGCGGCATCATTTCACCTATGGACGGAATTGGCCCCACCGACCTGAACATAGAACCACTCATTGAAAAAGCAAAAAACAATCAGATCAAAGAAATCATTATGGCCCTGAGCACCACGATGGAAGGGGACACCACCAATTTTTACCTTTACAAAAAGCTGAACACGTTTCCCGTAATCGTATCCACTATTGCAAGAGGAATTTCCTTGGGAGACCAACTCGAATATGCCGACGAAGTCACCCTCGGCAGGTCCATTACCCACCGCACCCTGTACGAGACGAACCTGAAATGAAGTTAACGATCGTCATTGTTAATTACAACGTAGAGTTTTTCCTCGAGCATTGTTTGCATTCAGTCCGTAAAGCCTTAAAAGGAATCGAATCCGAAGTAATCGTCGTGGACAACAATTCAGTAGACGGCTCCGTTAAAATGGTCCGGGAAAAATTTCCCGAAATCAGGTTAATCGAAAATAAAAAGAATGTAGGCTTCTCCGTTGCCAACAACCAGGCCATCAGACAAGCACAGGGAGAATACATTCTCCTGCAGAACCCAGACACCGTCGTAGAAGAAGATACCTTCCAGAAAGTCCTCCAATTTATGGATACACATCCTGAGGCCGGAGGTCTTGGGGTAAAAATGCTTGACGGGAAAGGAAAATTTTTACCCGAATCAAAGCGCGGCTTACCCACGCCCCTGGTAGCATTCTATAAAGTATTCGGCTTTTCAATGCTCTTTCCAAGATCGCGGCTTTTCGGCCGCTACCACCTCGGCTTCCTGGATAACGATCAGATTCATTCAGTAGCAGTACTTTCAGGAGCATTCATGCTTCTGCGGAAGACAACACTCGAAAAAACAGGCCTGCTCGATGAATCCTTTTTCATGTATGGAGAAGACATCGACATCTCCTACCGCATTACCCAGGCAGGATATAAAAACTATTATTTCCCCCAGGCACGCATCATCCATTACAAAGGAGAGAGCACCAAAAAGAGCAGCATCAATTACGTCTTCGTTTTTTATCAGGCCATGATCATCTTTGCCCAAAAACATTTCTCACAGAACCGGGCAAAGCTTTTTTCCACGCTTATCCACATGGCCATTTACATCCGTGCATCACTGGCCCTTATCAGAAGGTTTGCAGAAAACTTTGCCCTCCCTTTACTCGATACCGGCACCATTCTCGCAGGCTTGTTTTTTATAAAAAATTACTACGAAAAAAATGTTCGCTTCGCAGCCGTCACCGGATCCTACCCCGAACACCTCGTGTCCATTGCATTTCTGAGCTACCTCGTCATCTGGTTAAGCTCCATTTACATGAATGGCGGATACGACAAACCTGTCCGGGTTTCCAGGTTAACCCGCGGAATCCTCATAGGAACGGCCACCATCCTGATTATATACTCCTTGCTTCCCGAAACATACCGCTTTTCCAGAGCCCTGATATTATTCGGAACCGCCTGGGCCCTGGTGGCCACCACCGGCATTCGTTTTTTATTACACCTGCTGAACATCAAACAGTACCGGCTGAACGCCAACCAAAACAAGCGTGTTCTGATCGTAGGTAACCCGGAAGAATGCGAACGCGTCCATCAACTCCTCAAAGAAACCTCCATCAAAACCACCTTCGTCGGATACATCAGCCCCGAAGAAAATGTTGAACGCATCAAATCCAAAACAAACCAGCTGATAAACGCACGCACCGTTGGAAACATCAACCAGTTGCAAGACTACGTTGAAATTTACTCCATAGACGAAATAATTTTTTGCGCCAAAGACGTCAGCTCCCATTTAACCATCAATCTGATGCTACAGCTGGGCAAAGCCAATGTTGACTATAAAATTGCACCTCCCGAAAGCCTGTCAGTCATTGGCAGCAATTCCATCGATACCTCCGGAGACCTTTACACCATTGACATCAATTCCATCACCAAACCTGGCAACCGGAGAGTAAAACGCATGTTTGACCTGAGCACAAGTCTGCTTGCATTTCTGCTCTCCCCATTGATCCTGTTATTTATCCATAATCCACGTGGCTTTCTCAAAAACACCATGAGCGTGATCAGTGGAAAAAAATCATGGATCGGCTATCAGGATTCAGTGCTGAGCCCCTCTGAAATATTAGGTAAAAAACTAAACAAAGAAACAGCAGAAAGAATCAACCTGCTTTATACCAAGGACTATCAGCTCGAAAATGATTTTAAAATTTTCTTCAAAGGATTTAAAAAATTAGGAAACATGAGGTCATAACTCATTTTCTATCAATAAGTTGTGTATATTAAATAAACCTCTATTTTTGTATTATGGCGCAAGTGGAGTTAAAAATGCCCAAAATGGGAGAAAGTGTGGCGGAAGCAACCATCATAAAATGGTTGAAAAACGAAGGCGATAAAATCGCCATGGACGAACCCGTTATGGAAATAGCCACCGACAAAGTCGACTCAGAAATTCCCTCCACAACCGAAGGAATACTGATCAAAAGACTGTATAAAGAAGGGGACGTAGTTCAGGTCGGCAAAGCCGTAGCAATCATCTCCTCGAACGGAGATTCCTCCGCGCCGAATGCAGATTCCTCTGCCGCAAACGGAAATATCTCCACTACCACAGACGCAAGCGGGCAGCAGGAGAACAAAACTTCAAGAGCAAATCAAACACGAGCATCTTTAAATCCAACACCATTCTCAGAATCAAAGACGACTTCAGAATCTGAAATCCTCCATTATACAACGAAAGAAAACCAATCATCGAACCTAAAAATGAGCCAGGTACCGAGAGTTTCGGCCTCCGGTAAATTTTATTCACCACTCGTTCGGAGCATCGCAGCCAGGGAAGGCATCACGCCGGCAGAACTCGAAACACTGCATGGAACCGGAAATGCGGGCAGAATCACCAAGGATGATTTACTGGCCTACCTTCCTAACCGATCCCGGCAGCAATCTTCCAGGCATTCAAGCAATCCTATAGAACAACAAGGACAAGGAACACAGCAAACACAACAAGGACAGCAAACCCAGAACATACACCAAAGGCCAGCCATCTCTGTCGGGAGCAGAGACGAAATCATTGAAATGGACCGCATGCGCAAACTCATTGCAGACCATATGGTCATGAGCAAGCACGTATCTCCACATGTCACCTCCTTCGTAGAGGCCGACGTCACGAACATTGTAAACTGGCGCAACAAAACCAAAGCAACCTTTGAAAAACGAGAAGGAGAAAAGCTGACCTTCACACCCATATTCATCGAAGCCCTTGTTAAAGCCATCCGTGACTTCCCGATGATTAATGTATCCGTAGACGGCACAAAAATCATCCTTCGGAAAAACATTAACATAGGAATGGCCGCCGCCTTACCCAGCGGCAACCTGATTGTCCCTGTAATCAAAAATGCCGACCAGCTCAACCTGGTCGGCCTGGTAAGAACAGTCAACGACCTGACGAATCGCGCACGCAATAACAAACTCCTGCCAGACGACATCCAGGGCGGAACCTATACCATTTCAAACGTCGGAACCTTTGGCAATGTAATGGGTACTCCCATCATCAATCAGCCTCAGGCAGCCATCATGGCAGTTGGAGCCATTCGTAAAAAACCTGCCGTCATAGAAACCCCACAGGGCGACACGATCGGAATACGTCACATGATGTACCTTTCCCATTCCTATGATCACCGCGTCATTGACGGAGCTTTAGGTGGAAGCTTCGTACGACGTTTCGCAGATTACCTTGAACAATTCGAACCTAACAGAGTCATTTAATTTTGAAAAAGAAAATGAAATTAGCTCTCTTGTCATTGTGCCTTACCTTGGTTTGCCTTACCGCAGAATTGTCCTACTCCCAAAAGTCAGAAACCCTTGAAGCCCGTAAATTATTTGATCAGGCAGAAAGTTTTTACAGCCTGGAGCAATACAATTCAGCCCTTCCACTTTACCTGAAAGTCGACTCCATGACCAAAGACAATGCCAATGCCAACATGGCCTATAAAATAGGCGTCTGCTATTTGCATTCCACGGTTAACAAACTTTTTTCAATCCCTTACCTGGTGCGCGCTGTGAAAAGCACTTCCACGACAACCAAAGAGGATGCATTCCGGGAAAAAAATGCACCCATCGATGCCTACTATCAGCTGGCACACGCTTACCATTTGAATTATCAGATGGACGAAGCCATAGCTGATTTTGAAAAATTCAAAACCTTTCTGGCAGACCGGGATCCAATGATACAGACCGTAAACCATCAGATTCAATTATGCAACAATGCCAAAGAATTAGTGTTAAGCCCTGTTTCCATTAAAATAGAAAACCTGGGCGCCAACGTCAATTCAGCGTATGACGACTATTCCGCCGTATGTCCTGCAGACGAATCCGTTTTGTATTTCACCTCCAGACGACCAGTTACCGGAGGAGGAGTAGACCCGAACGATGGAAAATATTTTGAACACATTTATTACTGCCTCAAAAGAGATTCAACATGGATGCCCGCAGTCAACATCGGCCCACCCATCAACACCAATGGAAATGAAGCAACCGTCGGCGTTTCCGTGGATGGCCAGCAGTTATTGATTTACAAAGACGACAAAGGAGACGGAAACATTTACACCAGCGATTTAAAAGGAGGCTCCTGGACAGCACCGGTAAAGCTCAATGAAAACATCAACACCACCGGATGGGAACCCAATGCGAGCATCTCCTCCGACGGAAACTACCTGTATTTTTCAAGCAACCGTCCCGGTGGATTCGGAGGAAGAGACATATACATGAGCAAAAAACTGCCCAATGGAGAATGGAGCAAAGCGATCAACATGGGCCCGACCATCAACACGCAATACGACGAAGATGCACCCTTCATACACCCTGATAACATAACCCTCTTTTTTAGCTCGATGGGACATAAGAGCATGGGCGGATTCGATATTTTTTTCAGCACTAAATCATCCGACACCTCAGCCACCTGGTCAGATCCGATCAACATCGGTTATCCCGTCAATTCGACCGATGATGACATCTTTTACACACCTACGGCAGACAACAAGAGAGCCTATTACTCCTCGCAAAAAGCGGGAGGATACGGAGGAAACGATATTTACATGATCACCTTCCCCGAGCAAAAGCAGGCACAGCTGACCGTTTATAGAGGGAAGATCAAGAGTGCCAACGGCGGACAAATTCCCAACGTTGAAATCACCGTCATTGACAATGAAACAGGGCAGCT
>Ga0206823_1120_pt1 | contig 18439 bp, 17 predicted proteins | sample Alteio_BWOrgCont_81_FD_152868 | JGI IMG/M metagenome (GOLD analysis project Ga0206823, IMG submission 152868) | Enriched cells from forest soil in Barre Woods Harvard Forest LTER site, Petersham, Massachusetts, United States -... | ecosystem: Environmental > Terrestrial > Soil > Temperate forest >...
TCGTACTGTTGATAGGAGCGATCCCCGCTCGAAGAGGCGGGGATAACGGTACTTATATGAAACTTGGCCCTACCCCTCCAGCTTCTGTAGCGCATAACCCGCCGAGCGCACGGTGCGGATTAGGTTTTCCAGTTTGGGGTCGGTGTGGCTTAGGGCTTTGCGGAGGCGCCGGATATGGACGTCTACGGTGCGGATTTCCACATAGATATCGTTGCCCCACACCGCGTCTAGCAATTGCTCGCGCGAGAAAACAAAATCCGGATGGCTCATGAAATGGCGTAATATCTTGAATTCGGTGGGGCCGAGCAGCACTTCGGCTTCATTATAAGTCACGCGCTGCGAGGCTTGGTCCAGTTGCAGGCCCTCAAATTCCAGCAGCTTTTCGCCGAAAATCGGCCGGATACGCCGCAGCACCGCCTTTATCCGCGCTATTAACTGGCCGGGTGAGAAGGGTTTTACGATATAATCGTCAGCGCCGCTATCGAGGCCCGTCAGCACATCGCCTTCCTCGCCCTTGGCCGTCAGCATGATGATGGGGACGCTTTTAGTTTTGCTATTACCGCGCAGTTGCTTGCACACTTCCACGCCGGAAAGCTTCGGCAGCATCCAATCGAGGAGCACCAAATCAGGATTTTTTTCCGAAACCATCAACAGGCCTTCCTCGCCGTTGCTGGCCGTCAGCACCTTGAAGCCCTCGCGCTCCAGGTTATATTTTATCAATGCCAGGATGGATTCTTCATCCTCTACCGCCAGGATCACCGGCTGTTTCACGCCCTTTTTCGTGGATATTTTTTTATCCGAACCGTCCATTTATATAACCTTCAGTTTTTTCATGTTTCGGGCGGTTGAAAATATCCCTGGTATCGCCATACTCTAGCAGTTTTCCAAGGTGAAAGAAAGCGGTGCGCTCGGAAATGCGGGCGGCTTGCTGCATCGAGTGTGTCACAATTACAATAGTATAATTGGCCTTCAAATTCCCGATTAGCTCTTCGATAATGGCGGTGGCTATAGGGTCCAGCGCCGAGCAGGGCTCATCCATCAAGATTACTTCCGGGTTTACCGCGATGGCGCGGGCGATGCATAAACGCTGCTGCTGCCCGCCGGAAAGCGATGTGCCGGAATCCTTCAGGCGATCCTTCACCTCGCGCCACAGCCCGGCTTTTTTAAGCGAATCCTTCACCACGCCGTCGAGTTCTCCTTTATTGCGGGTGAGGCCGTGGATGCGCGGGCCGTAAGCGACATTATCGTAAATCGATTTCGGGAATGGATTCGGCTTCTGGAACACCATGCCGATTTTGGCGCGCAGCAGCACCGGGTCAACCGCTTTAGCATAGATATCATAACCATCCAGCAGCACCTGTCCTTTAACCACGCAATTCAAGATAGTGTCATTCATTCGGTTAAGGCAGCGCAGAAAACTGGATTTCCCGCAGCCCGACGGCCCAATCATCGCCGTTACTTTATTGCGCTCGATATCCATATTAATATCGAACAGAGCCTGTTTTGTGCCGTAAAAAAGGTTCAGGTTCTTCGCCTGCATCCGCGTTTCGCTCATAACCGTCATGACCATTTCACCTCGAATTTTTTTCTTAAGAAAATCGCTGCGCCGTTGATGATGGCGAGGAATAATATCAGCATCATTATAGCCGCCGAAGTGCGCTCGGCAAACCCGGCTTCGGGACTGTCCGACCATAGGAAAATCTGCACCGGCAGGGCGGTTGCGGGGGAGAGGATATTGCGCGGCACATCGGCGATGAACGCCACCATCCCGATCATAAGTAACGGCGCGGTTTCACCCATGGCGCGGGCGATTCCGAGGATGGTTCCGGTGATGATTCCCGGCATGGCAAGCGGTATGGAATGATGCAGCACCGATTGCATTTTCGAAGCGCCAAGCGCGATGGCGGCATCCTTTATGGAAGGCGGAATCGAGCGCAAGGAATTGCGCGTGGCGATGACGATTATCGGCAATATGAGCAGCGCCAATGTTAACCCGCCGACCAGCGAAGATGAGCGCGGCAGGCCGAAGAAACCTATATAAACCGCAAGGCCAAGCAGCCCGAAAATAATCGAGGGCACGGCGGCGAGATTATTTATATTCACTTCCAATATCGCCGTTATCCAGTTTTTGGCTGCGAATTCCTCCAGGTAAACCGCTGTCATCACCCCCAATGGAAAAGCCGTCAGCATGCAGCATAATATGGTGAGTAGGGAACCGGCCATGCTGCTTAATATCCCGGCGCGCTCCGGCTCGCGCGAATCTCCGGCGCTGAAAAATGTGCTATTGAATGTTTTTTTCATGCGCTTCTCGCTTGCCAGGAATTCAAGCCAATCCAGTTGATGGTCACTCAATTTGCGATAAGCCTCCGCGGTGTTTTTGGTGATGCGGCCCTTGAAATACATATCGGCGTCCGATGAGGCTTTCAGCCACACTTCCTCGGTTTTTCCAAGAAGGCCAGGATTGGCGGCCAGCATATCTTTTAATTGCATCTCCGCATCGCGGCTGATGAGCGCATAGAGTCGGAAAAGTTCGGGCTTACCATGCACTTCCGGAAAATGATTTTTTAACGATTCCCGCACCGCGCCGAAATAATCCTCTGTCATACCGGCCGAAAAAGTAATCGGCAGCCTTATCCGCGTTTCGGCAAATGCGCTATAGCCTGAGGAAATTATATTACACAGCAATATTCCCAAAAAACCAAAAGCAAATGCTATAGCCAATATCCCATAAAAGCGGAACCGATTTTCCCGCCTTTTGCGCCGGGCCAGAAGCGGCGCGGCTTTCCTTTTTGCAATTAATGGATTTTTGATTTTTCTCGCGCCACGCCAACGAGATCCCTCCCCCCTGCTTAGGGGGGAGGCTAGGTGGGGGGAGGAGAGGTTATCCACAGGTATCTGCCCACCCCCACCCTGGCCCTCCCCCTTAAAGAAAGGGGGAGGGGAAAGATGGGCGGATTTTCGGCTCTTAGAAAACTTAACCTTACTCATATTGCTCCCGGTATTTTTTCACAATCATCAGCGCAATCACATTGAGCGCCAAAGTGGTTAGGAAAAGCGAGAGGCCGAGGGCGAAGGCGGCTAGGGTTTTGCTGCTGCCGAATTCCTGGTCGCCGGTCAGTAGCGTCACCATCTGCGCGGTGACGGTGGTGACGGAGGAAAATGGATTTAAGGTTAGATTCGCCGTCAGGCCCGCTGCCATCACTACTATCATGGTTTCGCCAAGCCCGCGGGATATCGCGAGCAACACAGCGCCCATAATGCCGGGGAGCGCCGCCGGAATCACCACTTTCACCACGGTTTCCGAGTGTGTGGCGCCAAGCCCAAGCGATGCGGCGCGCAATGATGCGGGCACGGCGTTCATCACATCGTCAGAGAGCGACATTATGAATGGGATAATCATGATTCCCATAACGAAACCGGCTGCAAAAGCGCTCTCCGCCGCAATGGGAATACCGATTCGCTCGCCCATATGTTTCAAGAACGGCGCGAATGCCACCGCCGCGAAATAACCATAAACCACGCTCGGAATTCCGGCCAGTATTTCGAGCGCCGGCTTGATGATGCCGCGCATTCGGCTGCTTGCATATTCGGATATATAAATAGCCGAAAACAGTCCGGCCGGAACCGCTACGATAAGGGCAATAGTAGTAATCAGCAATGTACCAAGAAAAACCGGCACCGCGCCGAACGCCCCGGAACTGCCGCCCTGGTCCGCAGTCAGCGCAATCTGCGGGCTCCATTTGAAACCAAACAGGAAATCGGCCAAAGGCACTAGCTTAAAAAATTTCAAAGCCTCGAACAGCACAGAAGCGATTATCGAAACCGTAATCAATATCGAAATGCCGGTGCTGAAAATCAGCAATATATGCAGCAGTTTCTCGAAATGCGATTTATGGTGAGGAGAGAACATTATTATGCTTCATGCGTTTTCTTGCAGCGCACAATAATTGCTTTGCCGGGTGGTTTCAAGGGGAATTGGGTTTAGACCTCTCAAGTACTATAAACCATATAAAATGATTCATTTTATGGCGGGAAAGTCTTATAGCTGATTATTATGAAAGATTATCTGCTTAGCATCGGCATAATGACCGGCAATTCGCTGGATGCCGCCGATAGCGTGCTGACAAAGTTTTACGCGAACGGAAAGATAGAGGATTTGGAATTTTTCAGCCTGCCTTGCCCGCCGGCATTATTCAAGCAACTGAAGGATTTACGCGAGTATATCAACTCATGGAATGGTTGCATGGAAAAAGTGGTGGAAACTTATGGGAATTTTGATGCAGTGCTAGAAAATTATATGCAATTTGCGGCCGAGGCGGTTTCCGGGCTGATTGCCAAGGCGAAATGTGACCGGAGCGAAATCGATATAATCGGGTTTCATGGGCAGACATCGGCGCATCTGCCGCCATCCATTGCCGGAAAAAATAATGATGTCTATACGGTGCAAATCGGCGATGGCCAGTGCCTTGCGGATTTAACCGGCATCAGCGTTGCTTATGATTTTCGCTCCGATGATATAATGAATGGCGGCGAAGGCGCGCCGCTCGCGCCTATGCATAACGCCCACCTTGCCCGGCATTTGCAAGAAACCGGCGAGTTTCCGATAAGCTTCATCAATGGTGGCAATACCGGCAATATCGCGCATATTACTTACGATGACGAAGGCAAGATAAAAGTGGCGGGCTGGGATGCCGGGCCGTTCAATCATTTTCCCGATTTGCTGATGCGGCAGGAGAAAAATTTACCTTGTGATTTAGATGGCACTATCGGCAGCCAAGGAAAAGTGGATTTGGATTTATTGCGCGCGCTGTTTAATTCAAGCGTGGTGAACCAAAGGGGAGAAAATTTTTTATTATCCGCGCCACCGAAATCCTCCGATCCCGAATGGTATAAAACAATTCCGGCTTTGCTGGATAAAAGCATTCCATTTGAAACGCGCCTCCGGACGGCGGAATATTTCTCGGCTTATATTCTTTATCATAGTTTGGGATTTACTAGCGGCCAATTGCAATTGCCGCCAAGATTTGCGGTATTCGGCGGCGGCTGGAGAAACCCGGTTATTTTCCAGCATTTCAAATCACTGCTGGAGGGGAATTTTACTGACAATTTGGTGTTGGAAGAGCATCGAGATAGATTTTCAAATATTAATTTGCGGATGAAATCCTCCGGGATATCTCCGATAATAAAACCATCCGACGATTACGGATTTTCCGGGCAGGCGATGGAAGCGCGAATATTTGCCGATATGGCGGTTTGCCGGGTTAAGGGAGAATTTTTTACCGATAAAGAAATTACCGGGGTGCATAAACCGGCAATATGCGGCATAATCCGTTATCCTGGCGCTGAAAAAACCAATGCGACGGAAAATTTGCGTGAATGGCTGAGGCATTATCAATCGGAAACCTTAACACCCGATAATCCAAAAATTTTCGATAATAGATGGAGCCGCGCCGCCGCTGGGTGGGCAAAAAAACTGGAGATTTATGACCGAAATAAATAAGCAGCATGAGGAGCGGGGGCGCGAAGAATATCTGGGATTTATTTTCGTCCTGCTCGCCACTCTCGGTATTGGATTGCAAGCCCCGGCGGTGAAATTATGCTTCACCCAGCATATCGACATATTGACGATATTAATGACGCGCATCGCCATTTTCCTGCCCTTTTACGGAATTTATCTTTGCGCCAGAAAGCGCACGATAAAATTATTCGCCGTGCCGAAAAAGCATATGCTCTATGCGGCAGGCGCCGGTTTCCTCGGCTATTATTTATTGCCGCTGATAAATTTGCGCGCGCTTTCCCTAGCCCCGGCGGGCGTGGTGACGGTAGTGCAATTCACCTATCCGTTATTCGTCGTATTATTCAATTCCATTCGGCGGCGCATCTGGCCGAGCAGGATTTACCTGCTGGTTTTCCTTGCTATGTTAGCTGGAACTTACCTGGTTACGGGGGCGCGCGCCGATATATTTTACCGGAATATTAACGGCGCATTGCTGGCGTTACTTGCCTCCGTCGTTTATGCCATGTCAACTCTCGCTATTCGCGATATGGCGGCAAAGCTTGGCACTCAGCGTTATATGTTTTATGCCGCATCGGGCGCGATGCTGGCGCTCATTATTCATTTTCTTGCCGTTCTGCCGGTATCTTCTTTGCAAGTCATCACTCCCTATGGCTGGTGGCTGCTGGTTTTTTATTCGGCGGCCTGCTTCATTCCGTCATTCATGATTGTGGAAGGCTTACAGAAAATAGGTGTCGTCCGCACTTCGCTGATTACCGCTTCAACACCGTTCCTCACAATTATTTTCGCTTACTTTCTGCTCGGCGAAACGTTAGTGATATCGCAATGGCTCGGCGGAATAATAGTGATTTTTTCAGTGCTCCTGCTCGAAAAGAAAATGTTCCGGCTGTTCATTTCCCGCGGGAAGGCAAGGCAGCAGCCGGTTACTTCGATGGGGCTATAACTCCCGTGAAGTTTTCCGCCGAACGCGAGCGGCTGGTTTTTCTTTGGCCGGTCGGCATGATGATTGGCATTGCCGCCTATTTCGCGCCGCCGGACGAACCTTCGATTTATTTGAGTATCGGCGCGCTGGCCCTATGCACCGGCCTGTTGCTGCTCGCATGGCGGCGACCATTCCGAATATATATCATGCCATTTTTTCTTATCGCCCTCGGGTTTGGCGGGTCCAGTTTCCGCGCGCATTTGGTATCGACTCCGCTGATTACCGAGGAATTGCATTACCGGATAGTGGAAGGCGATATTGATGAAGTGGAGCCGGTGGAAAAGCGTGTGAAGCTGGTGCTTTCGCATGTGAAAATCGAAGGGCTTTCGGCAGAGTCAACGCCGCTCCGCGTGAGGCTCAGTTTCCGCGATACCGGGGCGGTATGGCAAATTGGCGATAGGGTGCGGATGCAGGCCGATATATTTCCGCTGCCGCAACCGGTGATGCCGGATTCATATGATTTCGCGCGGCATTTTTATTTTCGCCGCATCGGCGGCAATGGTTTCGCCATGCGCCCGCCGGAAGTTATTTCCTCCGGCGGCAATTCCGGCATTTACAATTATTTCAGCAATCTGCGCCATCGCATCGGCGAGGATATGCGGGAGAAAATGCCGGGCGAGACCGGCGCGGTGGCGGCGGCGATGACTGTCGGTGAAACCGGGCCGATTCCTTTGGAAGCCAAGGATAATTTACGCAATTCCGGCCTCGCCCACATGCTCGCCATCGCCGGGCTGCATCTTGGCATCGTCGCCGCGATTATATTTTTCAATGTGCGGTTTCTGCTGGCATTATCACCAACATTAGCCCTCCGATTTCCCATCAAGAAAATCGCCGCCTGCATCGCGCTAATCGGCGCTGGAATATATCTTTTCCTCGCCGGAACGCCGGTTCCCGCCTTGCGCGCTTTCATAATGGTTGCGGTGTTATTTGGCGGGTTCATGCTGGATCGCAGTGGAATTTCATTGCGCACTTTAAGCCTCGCCGCCGGTTTCATATTGCTGATATTTCCTGAAAGCATGTTCGGCGCCAGTTTCCAGATGTCATTTGCGGCAACGCTCGCAATCATATGCTTCTCCGAAAGTTTCGCGCCTTATCTTTACCGGCGCGGCAATTTCGGCTGGCGTAAAATTTATAACCACGGCCTCAGCATAATATTCACTTCGCTCATCGCCACTCTGGCCACTGCGCCGTTCGTTTTATATAACTTCAATCGTCTCGCCAGTTTCGGGCTTATCTCAAATATAATAGTAATCCCGCTTGCCACCTTCATCATCATGCCGGGCATTGTGGTTTCGCTGCTCCTTATGCCGCTTGGCTTGCAATGGCTAGGATATATTCTGGTGAAATTCGGAACCGATATTATGCTGCGGTTGGCGGCCTGGGTGGTAAGCCTGCCTTATGCCTCGCTGCATCTTCCCGCGCCAAGCGATGCCGGGCTGATTATCAGCGCCGCCGGGCTATTATGGATTTGCATCATACGGCAGCGCATCCGGCTTTTCGGTATTCCGGTAATGATTATGGGTCTTGCGACCATGCTGCTGCATGTTTCGCCCGATATGCTGATAAGCCATGATATGCGACAGGTGATGGCGCGGCTGCCTGATGGAAAATATACGCTCCTAAAAGGTTCCGCCCATTCTTTCACCGCGCAAAATTGGCTGCGCGCCGAAGGCGAGGATGAAGCGGTGCCGCTAAAAAATTCCGGAGTGGAATGCAGCAGGGAAATGTGCGATTACCAAATTGGGCCGCACCACATTCTAATAATAAAAACCAAATGGGATTATGGAAAGGCCGGCGAAGTTGCATGTGCCGCTAATGCCGATATATTAGTGGCCTGGCAATATCTGCACCGTGAAAATTGCCTGGGCCCGGCGCAATTTATCGGGCGCGGGGAATTGGAAGCATATGGCGCGCATGAATTATGGGTTAAAGGCGGAAAAATTATAATCGCCAAGACCCGGGAAAAGCCGGGCCAGCGTTTATGGCAATTGCCATTTGGCGGGGCGGATGATGGTTATGATGAATATTGAGTTATGATATTTTTTAAATCGGTTATTCTAGGCTTCCTATTTGCTGTTCCCATCGGGCCGGTGGGGTTACTCTGCATCCGCCGGACATTGCAGCGCGGCTTCTTAACCGGGGCGCTTACCGGGCTTGGCGCGGGGGCCGCGGATATTGTTTATTCCAGCATCGCCGCTTTTGGCCTGCGCGCTATTTCGGAAACGCTGACGAAACTGCAAAAGCCGATTCACCTGGTCGGCGGGCTGGTGATTTTATGGTTCGCCTGGCGGACTTTTAAAACCAAGAAATCAGCGGAAATTACTACGCCAAAGCGTCCGGTAGTCGGGATTTTTCTGCCGACATTCATGCTGGCGCTGACTAACCCGGCAACGATAATCGCTTTCACCGTAGTTTTCGCCAATCTTGGATTCACTATCGGCCATACCTGGCTGGAAGCCGGGCTGGTGGTGGCCGGGGTCTTCACCGGCTCGATGCTATGGTGGAGCAGTTTATCTGGCATCGTCAGCCTAACCCGCTCCGAAACCATCCTTGCCAATATGAGCAGAATCAACCGGGTGGTGGCGGCGATGCTATTCGGCTTTGCGCTATGGTCGCTGGCAGAGGCGGTTTACTCGTAATAATCCTCAACCAGCTGGTTCAGCAACCTTATCCCAAAACCCGTCGCGCCTTTCGGAGTGACATCCTGGTCTTTTTTTGTCCAGGCGACGCCGGCGATATCCAGATGCGCCCAGGGCGTATCATTCACGAAACGCTGGAGAAATTGGGCGGCGGTTATGCTGCCTGCGCCTTTTTCGCTGCCGATATTCTGCATATCTGCGATTGGCGAATCGATTTGTTTATCGTAAGCTTCGCCCATCGGGAACCGCCATAATTTTTCCAAGGTTTTCTCGCCGCTCGCCAGCAGTTTTTTCGATAATTCGTCATTATTGGAAAACAGCCCGGCATATTGATTGCCGAGTGAAATGACGATGGCGCCGGTTAATGTTGCGAGGTTCACCATGAATTCCGGCTTGAACCTATCCTGGCAATACCACAATATATCGGCCAGAACCAAGCGGCCTTCAGCGTCGGTGTTTAGCACTTCGATAGTTTGGCCGGACATGGATTTCACCACATCGCTCGGGCGCTGGGCATTGCCGTCCGGCATATTTTCAACCAAGCCGACGACGCCGACCACATTCACTTTTGCCTTCCTGAGCGCCAATGTTTTCATGAGACCGATTACGGTTGCCGCCCCGCCCATATCGTATTTCATATCCTCCATGCCGCCTGCCGGTTTAATCGATATGCCGCCAGTGTCGAAGGTCACGCCCTTGCCGAGGAATGCCAGCGGCTTTTTCTTGGTGGTTTTGCCGGCACCGAACCATTGCATAACCACCATCTTCGGCGGTTGCTCGCTGCCTTGCGCGACTCCGAGCAGAGAACCCATGCCAAGCTCGCGCATTTCCGCTTCGTCAAACACCTGCACACGCACGCCGACTTTTGCCAATTCCTCCGCCCGCGCCGCCAGTGTCTCCGGGAATATCACATTTGGCGGCTCGGTAACCACATCGCGCGCCAAAAATATACCGTCAGCGATTGCCCGCAATTTCGCAAAAGCTTTTTCCGCCGTTTTGGGAGATTTGCTGAGCAGCGTGAAATTATTGAAGGTCGGCTTTTCCTCTTCCTTTTTCTTGGTGAAATATTTATCGAACCGGTAACTGCGGAGCAAAACCCCTAGCGCAATATTCGCCGCGATTTCCGATGAATCGAATTTCCCCGGCTTTTCCTCAATCAACAATGCCGCCGATTTTATTCTCAAAGCGCTGAGCTGCGCATAAAGATTGCCTCCGATTCCTTGAATATCCGCAGCTCCAGCCATATCTTTCTTGGTGCCTATGCCAACTAAAATTATATAATCAAGCTTAGCTTCCGCTGGGGCGATGAAGGAGAGCATTTTGCCCTTCTTGCCCTTAAAATCCCCGGTTTTGATGGCCTTTGCGATCATCCCGCCGGTTTTTTCATCTAGCTCTTTAGCAAGAGGCGGCAATTTCAAATCATCCGCGATTAAAATTGCCAGCGAACCATTTTGCGGGAGGGCGAATGCAGAGAATTTTATTTCCATAGTTTCCTTGAAGATATGCTGAAGAAGGGTTAATAATTATTGATAATAAATACCTCTTAGAGATAAAAACAATCCTAAAATTACAATAAGGTTTTATTTTGCTAATTTTTTTCCCATTGTGGTCATCCCCGCCTTTTCGAGCGGGGATCACTTCTATCGGCAGTATGGCGGCACGGAGCGATCCCCGCTTAAAGCGGGGATTAAGTTAAGAAATGCAGCGTTACAATAAATACATGATCGTCCGGCTGCTCGGGCCGCTGGTTTTTATTGGCGGCAGTTTGATGGGGATTATCTGGCTGTCGCAGAGCCTGCGATTTATTGATTTGATAATTAACCAGGGCATCAGTTTTTTCACCTTCCTTTATCTTTCGCTGATGCTTATCCCCTCGCTCCTCAGCATCACCTTGCCGGTCGCGCTATTTGCCAGCATCATTTATACTTATAATAAAATGCTGACCGAGAATGAATTAATTGTGCTGCAAAGCGCGGGGCTCAGCCGTTTTGCGCTCGCCAAACCGGCATTGATATTGACTTTGACGGTGCTGATTATCGGCTATAGCATCACGCTGTACCTGATGCCAAAATCCTTCCGCGAATTTAAGGATATGCAAAGTTTCATCCGGGATAATTATGTCGCCGTGCTATTGCAGGAAGGCACGTTCAACACGCCGGTCAAAGGGCTTACCGTCTATGTGCGCGATAAGGATGACCACGGAATGCTGAAAGGCATATTGGTGCATGATAACCGCAATGCCGAAAAGCCGATTACCATGATGGCCGAGGAAGGGCAATTGGTGGAAACGCCGATAGGCCCGAGGTTTGAGCTGCAAAAAGGCAACCGCCAGGAAATAAATTATCAAAGCCAGCAGGTGTCGTTTTTATATTTTGATAGCTATGCGCTGGATTTAACCGCTTTCAAAAGTGCCTCAGAAGGGCGCTGGCGTGAGCCGCAGGAGCGTTATCTAACTGAGCTTTTCGACCCCACCGATAATACCGAGGAGCGTTTCAAATCCAAGCTCATCGCCGAAGGGCATAATCGCCTAACCTGGCCGCTTTATAGCCTGGTGCTGGCAATATTCGCTCTTAGCGTCTTTCTTTCTTCCGAGCTCAATCGCCGCGGGCGCTGGCAGCGTATATTGATAGTTTCGGTAATAGCGGTGCTGTTCGTCTCCGGTGGCCTCAGCTTTAATAATATAGTCAGCAAACGTGTATTTCTGGCGCCCATTATGTATATGAATATCATCGCCGGACTCGTGCTTGGTCTTTCGATGATTATGGCAAGAAGGCCGTTTAGGAGATTAGCCAGGCTTTTGCGCAACCCTTTAAAAAGTCCAGCTTAAAATTATGCGCTTCCCGGTAAAACTTTCATTTTATATCGCCCGCAGTTTTTTTCAGACTTTCGTTATGGTATTCCTAATGGTTGCGGCCGTTATCATCCTTGGCGATGTGGTGGATATGATACGGCGCTCCTATAGCGCCGAATTGCCGTTTAGCGTTATTATGAGAATGGTGCTTTATAAATTTCCGATTGAAATTCAAAAGTTGTTCGGATTCGTCATCCTGATTGCGGCGATGCTCTCCCTGGTTAAACTCACTCGCACCAATGAGCTTATAATCGCGCGCTCATCGGGAATTTCGGTATGGCAGTTCCTCCGGCCGGTGGTGGTAACATCATTTCTTATCGGAATTTTCGTGATTACTGTATATAACCCGCTCGCCTGCGCGCTGATGACGAAATATGACAAGCTGCTGACCAAGCATGTGCATGGCCGCACTAACCTGATGGAAGTTTCGCCGACTGGTATCTGGCTGCGCCAACATAATTATCCGCTGGTGAAGGATAAGCCGGGCGAAACCATCATTCATGCGCTTAGGGCGGCGAAGGAAAACCTGGAGCTTTACGAAGTGGTATTTTTTGTTTTCGCGCAAGAAGATAAATTTTCCTACCGCATCGATGCCAGGACCGCGCTATTGGAAAATGGCTATTGGCATATGCATGATGCCATCTTGACATTTCCCGATAAGCCGGGCGAATTGCATCCGGATTATCTGCTGGCCACCGATTTAACCCGGGCAGAAATCCAAGATAGTTTCGCCTCGCCGGAATCTATCTCATTTTGGGCGCTGCCGGGCTTCATAAGCGCTTTGAAGAATGCCGGGTTCTCGGCAATTAAGCACCGCATGTATTGGTTTCAGATGCTGGTGATTCCTTTCCTGCTCTCGGCCATGGTTTTCATCGCCGCGAGCTTCTCGCTGCGCCAGCCGCGCCAGGGCCGCATACCTCTCCTCATTAGCATCAGCGTCTGTGTCGGCTTCTCGATCTATTTCTTCTCGGATTTAATTTCCGCGCTCGCCATGGCCGGAAACATTCCAATTCCCCTGGCAGCTTTTGCCCCTACTGGAGTATGCCTGCTGCTTGGCGTTTCGTTTTTGATGCATACGGAAGATGGCTAGAATAAAAAAGCCGGGAATATCTCCCGGCTTTTTTATTCTCTATTAACTGCGGACTATTGGTTAGCGGCTTTATTGCCGTAAGGCTTAGCGCCGCTGCTGCAAGATTCGTCTTTAGCGCCGGTGCCGCAGGAACCACCAGCATCTTTATTTTGTGGATTGCCGCTCTTCTGATTTGGATTGCCTTTGTTTTGATTGTTTTGTTGATTATAATCGCCCATAAAAATCCTCCAATTGTTGTTAAAGATTAGGTAGCCCATGAAGGCTAGAAGAATGATAATAAAAGGTTAATGCTGGAGCATTGGGATTTGCATAAAGAAAGGATAAATGCTTCAAATTGAAGCTAAAATTTCAATAGAGAAAGGCTTGGCGGTTATTGCTTGGTAAGCCCTTGAATCCTTGGAGGATAAGGTGTATGATAAAACTAGTCCTTGATTTAGAAGTGTTAATAAAATTTTAACCTTAAGTTGCCACCGGAAATTGCCTTTGACAAACGGTTAACGGTATTAGGCCCCTTTAATTAACGCCTTAAATTTTGCCCGGAAGAGAGGGGAAATGGAAAAAACTACTAATAAAATCCTCCTGGTTGAGGATTATGGAGCAAATATTCTGGTTGTGACTACTTTGCTCGAAGGGTTTGGTTATGATTACGCCGTTGCTAAGGATGGCCAGGAGGCTTTGCAAAAACTGCAAGAGGAAAATTTCGCCGTGGCGCTAATGGATATCCAGATGCCGGATATGGACGGTATGGAAATCACCCGTCATATCCGCACGGGTGAGAAAAAAGGCGGAAAAAGCCGTATGCAGATTATCGCAATGACCGCGCACGCCCTATCCGGGGACCGTGAGCGTTTTCTTGGCGCAGGGATGGATGACTATATTTCCAAGCCCTTTAACCCAGAGGAACTTGAAGCCAAGCTGAAAATGCATGTTAAGAATTACAGGCATAATCAAAAGCTGTGCAAAGCGAGCTAAGCATAGTTCTTATACTTCCTTTACCAAAGCCTCTAATGATAGCTACAGCGCCTTTATTCGGTTTACCGATAATCTGCTTGGAAATCATTTCAAATCTATCAGGAGCAAAAAAATGAGCGATAATATAGCTAAGCACTATGCTAACCGTAATGAACAATCCGAGACTACAGGTTCGAATTTTAATTTCAACCAGGAAGAAGCGGAAAACCGCCTGTTGGCCGCCGGGCAAAGAGCCGGGGAGATTTTTGAGGAAGTGAAAAACACCGTCAGCGAAAATTATTCCCGCGCCGAAAACGCCATTAAGAATTACCCGTTTTTGAGTGCCGCCGCAGCCTTTATCACCGGAATCGCTATTGCTAAAATTTTCGGAAGCAGCCGCGATTAGAAATTAGGGGTTAGGAGTTTAGAAAAATTTTTCTTAAAAACCCCTAACCCATAAACTTCGTATGGTTAAAAACCACGAGCGGCTGTTTCTGCAAGGCGTTGTCACTATATTTGCCTTTATACCTATCGCGGCCGGGATCTTTGGAATTTTGTTTGGTCCAGCTATGATACCGGAAGTCGTTTTTTCCAATGATTTTGACAGTCACTTTCGTTATTTATCCGGGTTGCTGCTCGGAATAGGCTTTGCATTTTGGAGCACAATTCCTCACATAGAAAAAAAAGGCTCCCGCTTCCGGATATTAACAATAATAGTATTTATCGGCGGGCTTGGGCGGCTCTTAAGTTTATTAAATATTGGAATCCCTTCCCGGGTTATGATATGCGCACTTGTTATGGAAATAGTCATCACGCCGCTTTTATGTCTATGGCAATGGCGGATAGCAGATATAAATCACGCTGCCGGGGGCAGATAATAAACATCCATATCGGTCATTCCGGAAAGAATGGTGCGTAAATCCTCCGCATGGCCGATTTCATCCAGATCTTCTAAACTCGGCAACATCACATTATCACCGACTATCTTCTGCAAATTAAAATCGTTATTAATTATATGCGCCATTTTTATTACTCCTTAAAATTAAACCGCGAAATTTGGTGGCAGAAAATCCTTAGGGTTATTTCGGTATGGCGAATCTTTAAATGTAATGCACATAAGCTCTCCTCTTAAATTTGCCGGGAATTCCTGGGATTTCCCAGTGTAAAAGCCTCTTAACCAATGCAATAATCCTGCCGGAGTAAAAATGCGCTATGATAATGGTGGATTATGAATAAAAGCAGCGTAAGGGCCGAATTCAAGACATTTGATAATCAAAGATATTATGCGCGCGGGTGGGTTTTGCCGTAAACTTCCAGCAATCTGCCGGTATCGATTTTGGTATAAACCTGCGTTGTTGATAAACTGCTATGGCCAAGCAATTCCTGAATTACCCGCAAATCGCCCCCGGCGCTGAGTAAATGGGTGGCGAATGAATGGCGGAAAGCATGGGGCGTGACGGTTTCCGGCAGGCCGAGAGTATTTCGGAGAGTTCTTATCCGCCGCTGATATACCCCGGGATTTAACCGTTTCGATCTTTTCCCGATAAACAGATAATCTCCCGCGGAAATAGCCACCGGGCAGGCGGCAAGATATTCGGCCAAAGCAGTATTTATAACCGGCAATAGAGGCACCAGCCGCTCTTTTCCGCGTTTCCCGCGAATGGTGAAGGATTCGCGGTTTTCTATATCGCCGCGCTTCAATGACAGTGCCTCGGCGATGCGAAGGCCGGCTCCATAAAGCAATAACAGCAATAATAAATCGCGTTTCTTAATCCATTCCTCCTCTTGCAGGCCGATATTCTCAAGCGCAACCGCCGCTTCCTTAATATCGAGAGCTTTGGGCAGGGATTTAGGCAGTTTGGGCAGCCTTAGCGCATGAATCGCCGCATTTTGCACGCCCGCTTCGCGCGCTAAAAACCGGTAAAAATTCCTGATTACCGAAATATTTCGCGCGGTTGTGCTATTGCCGGAACCATTGGATTTTTGCCCGGCGACATAGCTGCGGAAATCCTTTAGTTCCAATTGCAGAAGAGTTTCAAGTTTTATTTCCTCGCCAAGATGCCGCTCAAGAAATGCCAGGAAATAGCGCAAATCCTTTTCATAGGCTTGCAGCGTGTGGTTTGAGCAGCGTTTTTCAGTACGGAGATATTCGAGCCATTGGCTGGATAATTCGATGATTCGGGTGTTCGGGTGTTCGAATTTTTTCACCGATTCCTCAAAATTCAAATAATCTTATCCCCGGTCTTCTGCCAGTCGGCGAGGAATTGCGCCAGGCCCTTATCGGTCAGCACATGCTGCGCTAATTGCTTCAACACCGCCGGAGGCAATGTGGCAACATGCGCACCGAGCTTTGCCGCTTTGGTTACATGTATGGGATTACGGATTGAGGCCACCAACACTTCGGTTTTGAAATTATCATATTGCCGGTAAATCGTGCATATTTCCTCGATTAAATGCATTCCATCCTGCCCGATATCATCCAGCCGGCCGACGAAAGGCGAAACGAATGCCGCCCCGGCCTTCGCCGCGAGTATCGCCTGGGCCGCCGAAAAGCACAGCGTAACATTCACCATCACCCCTTCATCGCTTAAATGCCGACAAGCGCGGAGGCCATCCCAGGTGAGAGGCAATTTGATTGCGACATTCTTGGCGATTTTTTTCAAAACCGCCGCCTCTTTCAGCATGGTTTCAGCATCGAGAGCAGTGACCTCGGCGCTGACCGGCCCTTCAACCAAATCACATATCTCCGCCACCACATCCAAAAATTTCCGCCCTGATTTCGCAATGAGGCTCGGGTTAGTGGTGACGCCGTCCAGCATTCCGGTCGCGGCTAATTCCTTTATTTCTTTAGTATCGGCGGTATCGATGAAGAATTTCATGGTGAGTTGATGAGTATTTGAGTAGTTGAGTAGTTGAGTTTATGAGTTTAGAAATAATCAAAACACTCATATACTCAAACACTCATATACTCAAATACTAAAAACAATGCCCGCAAATGATAAAATAACCCAGGTTCTCCTCCCTATCGCAGTAAACGAGCCATTCGATTACCGGTTGCCTGAAGGGATGGAAGCGCCGGTTGGGGCTTATGTACGCACGTCTTTTCGCGGCAAGCCGATTAATGGCGTGGTATGGCGCGAAGGTTCGGCGGATATCCCGGCGGCGAAAATAAAAAATATCGAGGAAGTTTATGCGATTCCGCCCCTCCCGGAGCCCTTAAAGAAATTCATCGAATGGGTGGCGGGATATAATATGGCGAAGCTTGGGGCGGTGCTGGCGATGGCGGTAGGGCAGATGTCGGATGTTAGAGATTGGATGTTAGAAAAGGAAGAAAAGAATCTAACATCTAATATCTGGCATTTGACATCTGAGCAAAGCAAAGCCTTGGACAAGCTTCTACCGCATATTCGCGCCGATAATTTTAATGTTACCTTGCTGGATGGGGTTACCGGCTCGGGAAAAACGGAGGTTTATTTTGCCGCTATCAGAAAAAGTTTTGCCGAGCATCCTGATAATCAGATATTAATCATGCTGCCGGAAATCGCGCTTACCCGGCAATTAATCGATAGGGTGGAATCGCGGCTTGGCATTGTGCCGACTATCTGGCATTCCAACCTTAGCCCAAAAAAACGCCGCGAAAACTGGCTGAAAATTGCGCATGGCGGCGCGAAATTGATAATTGGCGCCAGATCAGCCCTGTTTCTGCCTTATCCGCGGCTCTCGCTCATCATCATCGATGAAGAGCATGATGCTTCTTATAAACAGGAGGAGGGGGTGGTTTATAATGCGCGCGATATGGCGGTGGTGCGAGCGAGCATCGAGAAAATTCCGCTGATTCTGGTTTCGGCGACGCCTTCGCTGGAAACCGCGGTGAATGTGGAGGCCGGAAAATATGACGAAATAAATCTCCCCACCCGCTTCGGCGGCGCGTCAATGCCGGAAATTATCATTGTCGATTTGCGGCAGGAAAAACGTGAAAAAAATAGCTGGATTTCCGAAACATTGCGCCAGGAATTAGCCGCAACGCTTGCTAAGGGTGAGCAATCAATGCTTTATCTAAACCGCCGCGGATACGCCCCGCTAACCCTATGCCGCGCCTGTGGCCACCATTTGAAGTGCCAGCATTGTAGTGCTTATTTGGTGGAACATAGGAGGAGAGTCGCAAGTCTCAAGTCCCAAGTCTCAAGTCCCAAGTCTCAAGTTACGGTTGGGACTTGGGACTTGAGACTTGGGACTTCTCTCCAATGCCACCATTGTGGTTATTCCTCGAAGATGCCGCCAAAATGCCCTGAATGCGGGGAGAAGGATACATTGATTGCACTCGGGCCTGGAATTGAACGGCTGGAGGAGGAAATAAAAAGCTTCCTGCCTGGGGCGCGCATTCTCACGCTTAGCAGCGATACGGTGGAAA
>Ga0206823_1121_pt1 | contig 18296 bp, 17 predicted proteins | sample Alteio_BWOrgCont_81_FD_152868 | JGI IMG/M metagenome (GOLD analysis project Ga0206823, IMG submission 152868) | Enriched cells from forest soil in Barre Woods Harvard Forest LTER site, Petersham, Massachusetts, United States -... | ecosystem: Environmental > Terrestrial > Soil > Temperate forest >...
GCAAAGCCTAAATCAAAATACCTGACGATTGTTAATGCAATGTTAATTTAATGTTATGTCTATTTTTAAGTATTTTTGCGCTTGACTCGTCATGTAGCTCAAGGCGTTTAAAAATCGTTAAAATAAGTGGGCATTCATAATTCTACCTTTCAAAAAAAGATTCTTCACAATAGTCTTCTTCGTCTTCGCTTTCACCATGATATCCAACCGATTGCCTGCACAAACCCCCTCTCAAAAAGACACTTCCCACCCTTATAAAATGCATGGAACAGATACTATCTGGCAAATGGATGCCTTTGATGTATTAAAGTATATTATGGGTACGCATATACCTTCCAGGGCGAATCCTGATACAGTAATTGTACGCCCCTGGAGGATATTTTTGTCCTTTGCGCCTGCCATTGCATACACATTAAGTACAGAAGCCGAAATATCTTTAGCACTGAATGCCTCATTTTATACCGGCGAGCAAGCCACTACAAACCTCTCCGTTTTAAATATAGGCGGGCAATACACCGAACTGAAACAAATAATAGTCCCTGTTATAAGCAGCATTTGGTCAAACGGCAATAAATATGATTTTCTTGGGGATTGGAGATACTATAAATACCCATCCTATACGTATGGGTTGGGTAGTAACTCCATACTTTCAAATGTTGACAATGTAGATTATTCCTACATCAAAATATACCAGGAAGCCCTCCGGCACTTTAACTCCAATTACTATATGGGGCTTGGCTATAACCTCGACTATCATTATAATATTGTAGACCACACATTGGGGACCGATTATTTTCAATATAACGGAACAGCTACCAAAACAACATCATCCGGTGTAGTGTTTCACTTTATGTACGATAGCCGTACCAATATTAATAACCCTAAAGATGCCTTTTATGGCAGTATAACCTACCGCTACAACTCTACCCTGTTAGGAAGCAGCAATAACTGGCAGAATGTCCTTTTAGAGATTAGAAAATATTTCAAGCTGTCCGACGATAAAGTATTGGCATTTTGGAGCTGGAATGAATTTACTTTCGCCGGAAATGCCCCCTATTTTGATTTACCGAGTACCGGTTGGGATACTTATGCCAATACAGGCAGGGGCTACATACAAGGCAGGTTCCGTGGGCCGGATATGGTATACGGAGAATCGGAATTCCGTTTTGGTATCACACGCAATGGATTGCTCGGCGGGGCGGTATTTATTAATGCAAGCTCAGTAACCAACTGGCCTACCGTAAAATTTACCGAACTATTCCCCGGAGAAGGGTTTGGCTTACGTATTAAATTCAATAAATACTCCGATGTAAATGCCTGTGTAGACTATGCCTTTGGTGTGGAAGGCTCAAGGGGCATTTTCTTTAATTTGGGAGAAGTTTTTTAAATAAATTTCCCTTCTGATTCTTACTCTTTACCAACTCCGCAGACTTTTCCTCAGTTTAAAATAATATCAGGTATCAGTCAGTTGACTATCCAATTCCGTCATACATTTGTAATAGTTTATATTCCATTACATTGTATGCCACAAAAATTCTGCCTTCGGTCATTTCCAATATTCTTTTTGCTACCTATTGAAACCGGGGTGCATCTTCCACCATTTCGTTGGTAATGCCGGAGATGCGCGTATACATGGGTGCAATATAGGTGCCGGGATTGATGAGGGAGGCAAACTTATCTACCACTTGCAAGCCATCATGCACAAGGACACAGATGTCTATAATCCTTCCATGAGGATATTCGAATTTTCCCCCACAGGTTTCTATGTCGATAATGGCGAACAATGTAATGGAATATAAACTATTACAAATGTATGACGGAATTGGATAGTCAACTGACTGATACCTGATATTATTTTAAACTGAGGAAAAGTCTGCGGAGTTGGGATATAAGTTCCGAAGAGAAAAGTTATGTACAGTGCGCCTGAGCCGTAAACTCCTGCCCGGAAAGGTTTCCTACAGCCTGGGTAATTTATGTGCATCGCTTAATATACCTATTGAAAACAGGCACCGCGCCGAGGGAGATGCCGTAGCTACTGCCAAATTATTTGACCTGCTCCTTCAACAAAAAGCTATGAGCCCGAATTATAAAAACATGGGCGTAGACGAAATAATGGACAGGCGTGTAGATAAAATAAAAACCTATGTGTTGAAAAAATTGCCCGAAGAATGCGGGGTTTATTATTTCCACAATAAAGAAGGCAAAATAATTTACATTGGTAAGAGTAACAATATGTATCACCGGGCTTTGAGCCACTTTAATTCTCACGAAAAGAAAGGCGGGAATATGTTAAATGAGCTGTATGATGCAAGCTACCAGCTCACCGGGAATGAGTTATTAGCACTACTCATAGAATCGGAAGAAATAAAAAAACACAAGCCCGAATTTAACCGTACCCGCAGGGCAGATAAATTTAGTCATAGCATTGACTGGTGGAAAGATGACAAGGGAATTATCAATTTAAAAATTGTTCCTTATGAAGAATCAACCAACCCCTTGCGCTCTTTTATTTCCTATATCAGTGCCAGGGAGCGTCTTGAGCAATGGCTGGATGAATACATGCTCTGCCTACGCTATTGCGGCCTGACAGATAATGATGCTGTTTGCTTTAATCATCACATCAAAAAATGCTATGGAATATGTGCAGGAGAGGAAGAAGTGGAAGACTATAACTTACGCGCCTCTAAAATTGTGGATAAGTATACCTTCCCAAACAAGGATTTTCTGATTGTGGAAGACGGGCGACACAGGGAAGAAAAAGCACTGATACATATTGAAAATGGGCATTATTCAGGCTATGGATTTGTAGACACAACCGGGCAAATGAACTCTCCAGAAGAATTAAAAGATTCTGTCAAACGAACTACTTTCTATCCCGATAATAATAGCATTATACATGGATGGATAAAAAACTATAGCATAAAAACAGTTATACTGAACAAGATACCGGACGAGTATTAATCCACGTACAATATCATTCCTTTCAGGTATTCGCCTTCGGGATGATAAATGCTTATGGGGTGGTCCGCAGGTTGCGATAAGTATTTTACTATTCTGATGCTTCTTCCCGCATCAATGGCAGCAGCCATTATGGCTCCATGAAAAAGATACTTATCTACCACCTGCGAGCAGGAAAAAGTAAAAATAATTCCTCTTGGTTTAATTCCTTTTATTGCCAGTGCATTTAGCCTCCTGTATCCCATAACCGCTTGGTGCCTGGCATCGCGGTGCTTGGCAAAAGCAGGTGGGTCAATTACCATCATATCATATACCGAAGGATTATTTTCCAAAAAGTGAAACGCATCTGCAACATGGGAAGTATGACTCTTATCTTCTCCAAAGTTCAGGTTAATATTGGCATCCGTAAGTTTAATGGCAGCCTTGGAACTATCTACTGAATGCACTTCCTTCGCCCCTGCTTGTAATGCATACACCGAAAAGCCTCCCGCATAGCAAAAACAATCGAGCACATTTTTATCCCTTGCATAGTGGGCAACCAACTGCCTGTTTTCACGCTGGTCAATAAAAAAGCCTGTTTTTTGGCCCTCCTCCCAATCTATTTGAAACTTATGCCCGTTTTCCAACACCTGTTTCTCGCTGCCGTTTCCAAAAAGATATCCATTTTTCAATTCTTTAGCGCCGGGTATCTTAGCCCCTGAAGAGCCCAGGCTTTCCTTGCTTTTATCATACACCGCTTTCAGCTTTTCACCATATATTTCCTTCAAAGCATCGGTAATATGATTCCGCTCACGGTACATTCCAATGGAATGAGCCTGTATCACAGCCGTACCGTTATAGTAGTCCACTATCAATCCCGGAAGCCCATCCCCTTCGCCATATACAAGCCGGTACACATTGGTATTTTCATTTCCAATTAATCCAATAGCCCTACGGTATTCAAAAGCATTCTGAATTTTCGATTTCCAGAAAGCATCATCGGGATTCACTTTTTCAAATGAAAAGAGTCTTACCATAATAGAACCCTTCTGGTAATGCCCTGTTCCAAGGTATTCATCATGCGAAGAATATACTTCTACTACATCTCCATTTTCCAACCCATCGGGTATTTTCTTTATTGCTCCTGAAAAAACCCACGGATGAAAACGCTTTAGAGACTGCTCCTTGCCTGGATTAAGTACTATTTTAGGAATGCCATTCATTTATCATCTCTGAAATTAATTGTTCATTTAACCTATATCTATATGGTAGTTTCGCATCCTCTCCGGCATACTCCACACCAATGCGAGGGCTGGTTATAATATCTTTCTTGCCAAATTTAACGCCCCTGTCTTCAATCCATATTAAGTCATCGAAAAGAGAAACCCCGGAATGCAGTGTTTTTATACCCAGTGCTGCAGAAACCGTTCCCGGCCCGTTGGAAAAGGTTTTTGAAACGCTGCGTCCACGCCGCTCAATCATCACGTCTACCCCATCCTTGGGAACAATTGCCCGTATAAGAATAGCATGGGGAGTATCTTTCTTGTTTGTCACTACATTAAACAAATGATGAATTCCATAGCAAAGATATACGTATGCACTTCCCCCTTCTCCATACATTATCTCATTTCGCTTTGTGCGCCTGCCATTATAGGCATGTGAAGCTCTATCAATAACCCCGCGATAGGCCTCTGCTTCCACTATCATACCGGAACTTAGTATGCCGTTAATTTTAGTGACAAGGAATTTCCCAAGCAGCTCATTCGTAATCTGCAAAACATTATTACGTAGATAAAAATCAGGGTGTAATTTACTCACTTTATCGTCCTGTTCAGCATTCCGCCTACATATTCATATTCCCCCACCAGGTTGCCTTTCTCATCATACTGCTTATCGTCCCCGTCCTTCACAAAATCGAATGAATCTTTGTTATAAATAGATTCTGATTCCTCTTGCAACTGCCCATTAGGGAAATATTCCTTCAAGCTGTAGCGTATTATATTGCCACTCTGCGAAAGTGGTACAAAAATAGACTGGGCTGTTCCATCCTTAAAATAAGAGCACCTGCGCAGCAGGCGTTCATGGTCTTTATCATACTCCTCCAGGTAGGAGAGTTTGCCATTGTCATAATAATCCTGCCATAGTGTTGAATTGCCTTGATAATAGAGCACATCCGACTTAAGTACCTTATTCTGGTAATATTTCTTTAATTCAGTTTTACGGTCCGACACTGCCTTAAATGTTCTTTCCACCTCTCCGTTGGGATAATAGTTGGTGTATTCCGTAAGCTGCCCATCGGTATAAAATCCCTTATGAAGCATTCCTCCTTCAGGATAATGGTCTTCAATCATCCCATTGCACAAATGCCCGTCAGTATATTTCCGTATCGAGTCTCCTTCAGTAATAGGATTAAATTTATCATACAACTGTATGCCATAAATTGTATCGTACACCTGCACGAATGAATGTACCTGCGAGCCCAATGATTGTGCCCTCATATCTGCTGCGGCAGCTATAAGAACAACACCCAGGATAGAGGAAAACAACTTCACTACTTTATAATTTTGCCGTGAATATAGGATAAATAATTCACACCCATTTAGTGCAACCCGGCATGGGCCAGGTAGCGCTCGGCATCCATAGCAGCCATGCACCCGCTACCCGCCGCCGTAACTGCCTGCCTGTATATTTTATCCTGGGCATCGCCACAGGCAAACACGCCCTCAATATTTGTACGCGAAGACCCCGGAACCGTTTTCAGGTAGCCCTGTTCATCCATATCAAGCAATCCCTTAAAAAGGTCGGTATTGGGCTGATGTCCTATAGCCACAAAAAAACCGGTAACATTTAATACCCGTTCTTCTTTGGTAATTGTATTTACTACAGCCACACTTGTTACATTTTTTTCGCCCAGTACTTCCAGTGTTTCCGTATCAAACAGAACTTCTATATTAGGTGTATTGAACACCCGGTGTTGCATGGCTTTCGAAGCCCTCAATTCGTTTTTACGGACAATCATATAAACTTTGTTGCACAACTTGGCAAGATAGGTAGCTTCTTCAGCAGCCGTATCTCCTCCCCCGACTATTGCCACATCCTGCTTGCGGAAAAAATACCCGTCGCACACCGCACAGGCAGAAACGCCAAAGCCATTTAATCTTTGCTCGGAAGGCAAACCCAGCCACTTGGCAGATGCACCCGTCGAAATAATTACCGTATCAGCCGTTAATGTATCTTTTTCATCTATCGTCACTTTGAACGGGGCTTTTGAAAAATCAACGGAGCTAACATACGACCAGCGTATATCTGTCCCGAAGCGCTGTGCCTGCTTGCGGAAATGTTCCATCATTTCTGGGCCTTGTATGCCGTCCGGGTATCCCGGGTAGTTTTCCACATCGGTAGTAATGGTTAATTGCCCTCCCGGTTGCAGTCCTGCTATCATTACAGGTTGCAAATCGGCACGGGCAGCATATATAGCGGCTGTATAGCCCGCAGGGCCCGAACCTATTATAATACATTTTTTCTTTCCTTCTGTTGTCATAAGCTTCAAATAGATTGCACAAAATAGACGTACAAAGGTAATGAATACCTCAAAGCAATTTTGTTTGTATTTCAGAAACTATATTGCGTCGGGGAAGCGGGTTTAGAACCCTATACTTGCCTGAACTTTAATTAACACTTAAATACATAGATACTCAATATTTTATAAAAATGACCTGTTAAATCAGGTAAGACAAAGTTCATTAAAGTAAGGTATTTATGTCAATGGTATTGTCAATCTATTTATCTTTGTTGAAAATGGTTTGATACTTAAAAAAACATATAAATGAAACCCTTGCCAATACTCGATTTTAGCAAATTTAGGTTCAAATCTATTAACAATAAATAATATGATTAGCGTATCATTCTACCTATTAACACCTGATGCAGTTTCCCAAAGTCAGGTATATGTATCTATAAGCAACAAAGTAAAACGGCTGCGCTTTGCTACGGGTGAAAGTTTCGTTACTTCTTACTGCAATGTAAGGAAAAAAAAGGGAACAAAAGAACTGGTTAAGAAAAACACCACATTTTATTTTGAATATACAAGCAAATTAAGACAAATCCGAGATTCCCTCATTCGTGCTGAAATGGAGTTATCAAAGACCCTAGAGAAATGTGCCTTAGAGCAAGTTCGGGATGCTTTCTATTTACAGGTAGGAAAACTAAAAGGTCAAGATTCTATAAGTTTTGATGAAGCGTTTATTAAATTTAGAACTGATTCTCAAAGTATATGGAGTTTAGGCACACAAAATATTTTTATCTCTTTACATAACCACTTAAAACAATTCGAAAAAAATAACGGGGATATAATGCTGTATAATTTGAATGAAGATTTTTGGAACAGGTTCAGAGATAAGTATTTCGTAGGGACAAAAAAATTCTCAAATCCAACTACAAACAAGCAACTTCAAGGATTTAAGCAGTTTTTACGGTATTCTAAAAGAAAGGGGATAATTAAACATGATATTGATTTTGATGAACTCAAATATCTTACCGAAATAGAGCCGTTTAAAATTGCACTGAAAGAACAAGAAGTTGAAACATTGATAAAACTTGACCTTTCCAATGCTCCACGTCTTGACAGAGTAAGGGATTTATTTGCACTGGAAATACTCACAGGGCAACGCTGGTCAGATATGCCAAAGGTATTAGATAGTAAACACATTTCAGATACAAACATAACAATCTATCAACAGAAAACAGGTGAAAAGGCTACTATCCCGCTTCACCCAAAATTAAAAAAACACCTTGCTTATTTTTTTAAAAAATACCCTGATGGGTTGCCAACAATATCAAATCAAAAATTTAATAAATACCTGAAAGAAGTTTGCATTATAGCTAAATTTAACAGGCAGCATTCATGGATAACTTTAGTAGGTAAACAGAAAATAACACAATCAGATTACCGATATAATTTAATCTCCAGCCATACCGGAAGAAGAACCTTTGCCACACTTGCCATAAAAAGTGGTATTAATTCGGAACTGATAATGAAAGTTACCGGACACCGAAGCTATGACCAGTTTAGAGAATACATAAAAGTTGATGATGTTGATTTAGACGAGGCATTTGAAGGTATGTTCAATGCTGGAAATGGGAAAATAAAAAAGGACAAAAAGAAACACAGGTAAAATAATGATGATTTTTTGACCTGTAAAACCTATTAAGATAAGGGATTTTGCAAAATATAATATAACATGAGAACAAATAAAGATACTGAACAGATATTGAAACCCGAGCTACAGAAGCTAAATCAAAGCATCAGTATACTTATAGATTTTTTCTTACCCCAAAAAATAAGAGATTCTCTGCAAGATAAAGTATTTCAACACTATGAAAACAGTGGTACGAATAAAACATTCACAGATCCTGACATAGATTTCTATAACAACCTGCTGTCTAAACTTGAAGAAGACCTGGAAGGTGTTGAGCACAATTATACTATACCCGCACAAAATCTATTTTTTAAACATTTAGAAAAACAGTGTAAAATGGTACAGACGTGGATGGTTATAGTACCTGATGAATACTATAAGCGAATAAAACTGGAGGGTGATAATTCCAAAAGGCCAAAACCAAAAGAAGAATACTTCGTGCAATATGATAAGCTATTTATGGGGTTAAAAAATAAATTTCTTGATACAGCTTATAGTCACATTACTAGTTTTAATAAAAAAGTAAACCTCACTACCATAGATTACGCTTTGTTCCATTACTATAAGCAAGAGGCCAAGTGTGAACCATCCTTTAATTCACCTTTTATAAGCGCTGTAAAGAGACAAGGCGAAAATTATAAAGTAGGTGGGGTTGCTTTCAAAAATGCCTATTATGATATTTCAAAGAAGGAAAGAAGAATAAGGAAAGCTAATATACCTCATATTCAAAAAACTATAGAAATGCTTTCTGAATGTCCAGCAGGGAAAGTAATCGCAGAATTAGAATTAATAGAAGCCGAACTTTTACCATCTAAAAAATTGTCAGCCCCTGACGTCAGCCCTGACACTATATAAAGCAGGTTAGAGCCAGTAATTTTGTGGCAACTTTTTAATAAAGTCCACAATGACAAATCCATTTGAAACCATTGATGCCCGGTTAAGTAATATTGAAAATTTATTACTTGACCTAAAGCATATCCCTAAAGATACTGGTTCTGTTTCACCCGCGCCCGATTTTAAATATATCCCCATTCAAGATATTTTCAAAAAGAAGATATGCTCAAAGCCGACATTTTATGAGCATTTAAAAAAGGGAGAGTTCACACTATATAAATTCGGCAATAAATCTTTCGTGGAAGCGGAAGAATTTCTAAAGGCTTTCCATAAAGTTCAGATATATTAATAAATAAAGCCCGCTCTATTTTCGAGATGAAAGCGGACTTTATTAAAAATAATGGACATGCGCAAAAATAGTAATAATCCCGAAATCCCTTTTGATGATTCCAATGAGGAATCCAACAAATTTACAAATAAGGGTAAAGGTGATAGTGAATGGGATGCAATTTTGAAAAAATATTGTCATCTGCAAATTACTGAAAATACAGCAATAACAATTCCGGTTCCGGTAATTAAAATTTACGGCGAAACGATAAGCACCGAAGGAAATGTAACTACAGTATCCGGCCCCTCTAAAAGTGGTAAAACCGCCTTTGTTTGTGTTGTAATTGCTGGAGCAATAGCAAAGGGCGTGCATGACAGCTTTCCGGGTGTTGAAATATCCCCTGCCAATGATAAAGCTATCATCCATATAGACACTGAACAAGCCCGCCATAAGCACCAGCATAATTTACGTTGCATTTTAAAAAGAGCCGGATTAGAAAAAAGCCCGGATCACTTCGTTAGTTTTAATATCAGGAAGGAGCCACTGGATAAGTACCCAATTATTACAAGGGATATAATACAAGCTGCATACAAAAGGTTCAATGGCATTCATTTAATCATTTTAGATGGGGGTGCAGATTACGTTCATGATGTTAATGACCCTAATGAAAGCAATGCAATGGTTAAATTCTTTGAAGAATTAGCAATAGATTACAATGCCCCTGTTATTGTTATCATTCACTTAAACCCGGGGAGCGAAAAAGAGCGTGGTCATTTAGGCAGTCAGTTACAGCGCAAAAGTGAAAGTGTATTGACTGTAAAAATGCAAGGTGATATAAGCAGTTTAGAGCCGAAATTTCTGCGCATGGCGGGTAAAGGCAACATTCCCTTAATTCAATTCCAATTTGATAAGGTAAAAGGATATCACGTTTATTGTGGTATTAAACCGGCAGAGGAGCAAAGTCTGAAGGAGGAGAAAAGAATAACAGAAATTCAAAAGATAGCAACGGAGATATTTTTACCAACATCCGTATTTGGTTATGACCATGCGTTAGATGCAATAATGAAATTTACCAAAAAAAGTGAACCAACAGCAAAGGCTATTTTTAAAGAGATGAAAGCCCACGGAATGATAATAAAGGACGAGAATAAAAAATGGAAAAATGCTAATCACTTTCAATCGGTATAACTGGTATAATTATACTGGTATAACTCTAAATTATACCAGGATAGTATGGGATAACAACCCTATAAAGATTATACCACTATACCACCTGTCATTTTTTACCTTATGATGATTTAGCTATTTCCATATTGAGAGAGGTTTTAATTATCATTATTTTCATATCATCTTTTACCTTTGACACTATTAATCTTATACACCCCATTAATGTCAGTAAATAACCCTAGGCTCAGTAATAAAAATCATTGATAAGGATACAAAGCCTCAGCCTAAAGAAAAGAGATTTATTATTATAGCCGAGACATTGGACAGCATTGCCCTCGGTGCATTATATATCAATACAGATATAAATGTAAATGTCCTCAGAACAGAAAGATTAAAAAATTTACAAGTCCCGTTACTTGCAGATACAAGAGACTATTTAGAATGGGATTCCTGGGTTGATTGCTCTAAGATTAAAAAATTTCCAAAAACGGAAATAGCCGCTTATTTGAAGGATAACTCCGAAAAACATCTTGGTATAGTCTCCAATGAAGATTTAAAGAAGCTCTTAAAAACCGTCGTAAACGCCACTACCATAGACCTCATGCAAAAAAAGAATTGGGGCTTGGTATAAGTTGTCCGTTAGGGTAATTTTTTATATTTGCAAAGTTCACCTATTTTAAATCTACATGCATTATGAAGATACTGGAAATTCAACTACAAGAAAAAAACTTGTTCCTCGAAAAGTTTTATGAGTACGCATGTAATGAAGCACCTGCAAGTCCTTTATCTTTCTATTGCGACCCGGTAGAATTTGGGAAATTAATAGGCTTCGATAAAAATACTACTTCCCGCATTGTGATAGAACTTGTGGATGACCAATATGCGACGTCCGGATTAGGGATGAAGATGTTTATGATTACGAAATACGGTGTTAATTATTTAAGAAGTTTGCATAAACCACAGCGAAAACCGAATACCCCCTTTACCATTAATGCAAACCAATCTACTGTTCAAATACAACATGCGACATCAAATTCAAATATTGTTAGTGAATCCCAAAACGTGAATATCAAGAATGGAGAACAAATTCAGAAGATACTAGATGAAATTAAGGAACAAATTCAAAAAGACAATACTGTAAGCCAGGCAAAAATTTCAGAAATTCTTGAATGTGTTAAGGAAATTGAACAGGGTATAAAAAATGGGACTCAACCAAAATTTGCTTTAAAATCCCTGTTTGGAATAATTGGGGATATATCTTCGGTTGCTGGATTAGGACTTTCTCTCAGACAACTCTTTTAACTTTTGATTTAGGGTTGCCATTCCCTTTTTAGTTTCACAAAATAACAACAACCGCAAAGGCTAAAATATTCATCACAACTCTTGATGAAATGGGTAAAGAGTTTTGGGCGCATTTAGTCAATATTGATAAAAAATGAGAACCCCCGTTTAAATATAGGATAAAATGGCTGGTATTATTATAAATCCTTGGAATAAAGAAAGCTCAAAAAACTTGAAGACCATCTCGGAAATAGATTCTGGTATAGATGCAATTTTAAAGATGGATAATTTAAATTCATTGAGTTATGAAGAAATAAATGCTCTTTACTTCAAGCTTTTTGGATTGTTTCCATTAATTACCATGCCATTTAGAAAAGAGTTTCACAAGGATTTCAAATTTTATCGTGTTAGGGAATTAAGAGAAGGTCAAAATGCTGATATATCTAATATTAAAACCTTTGATGCTCCATCCTTAGAAGATTATAACAATTTAGGTAGGGCAAATTGGAAAGGGAGAAATGTATTTTATGGAAGTCAAAATCCATATACAGCATTAAAAGAAGTCAAGGAAACTTCTGTTGGGAAGGACTTTTATATTTCAAAGTGGGGTATCAATTGGAATATACAGTCATTAGACAAGATGCCTATTGTTACTTTAATATATGAAAATATTCCCAAAGAGAATATATGGAGCGCACTTAATGAGAGCCAAGCTACAAGCTTAGAAAAACTAAAGGAAGTTTTTGGGATTGAGGGATATGAAAAATATATTCATTTGATTAAACGAATCAATAATCTATTTGTTGTAAATGATAGTAGTAAGTACCCTATAACAGCGTTCATAGCTGATAAAACCATTTATTCTGATAAGAATACATCTACTGAAATATTTTTCCCAATACTTATATATCCTAGTGTAGAAACTGAACGCAAACATTGCAATTATGCAATACACCCAGACTTTGTAAAACAATACATGCACCTTGAACAAGTAATACACGTAGAACTTACAGATATAGACCGTGACTACTTTAAAATTAAATTAAATAAGGTTGGTACTCGTAACGAAAAAGGTAGAATAGATTGGTACTCCATGTCACTTGACAAGACAAACGCATATCATGGGATTAATTCTTTAAGCTGTTTTTCCTGTAAAAAGCAATTTGACTTAAAAGATTTGGATGAGTTCGTATTTAAAAGAAAAGGCGTAGAAATATCACATGGTGAAATTGTAGCTGAGTTTATATACAAACGAAACTATGACGATTTTTATGACTTAAAAGGGATGTGGGAGGGTGATGGAGCCATAGGAGGAATGGAAGCTACATTTAAAGACGTTTTTTTGCCGGATATTACAGTTACAATACAGAACGAGACACATTCAAATCTAATGATGGATTTTAGAGTTCTACTGCCTTATAAATATGAAAAGTGTTAGTTTTTTAATAATAGAATTAGATTGTTAGTGCAGGTATTTATAAATAAAATTACCTCTAATTAAGATTTCCCCCTTCCTTTATTAAAAACTCCTCGGTAGGTAAATATTCAAGGGTACCCCCGTACTACCCGCCATGGGTAAAAGTTTATAACACTAAATCAAAACAACAAATGAAAACAATCAGCAATGTAGGCACAAGACCAGCAATCAAACCATCAAACACTACCGACGGGCCAGTATTTGATTCCACAGTTAACATCGAGCCTACTAAGGTAGAGCTTGTAACTGAAGTCAAGGAATCAGCTAAACAGAAGCTCTTAGGAGCAGTATTACTATTCCCGAAGACCGAAGAGCGGGAAGAAAAGAAATACTGGGTCAGTTTTGATCATTTGGGCGCTTCTACACCTATAGACTTATTTAATAAGTTCTATAATAATACTAACTGTATGTTCTTAGGATTAACTAAGGTTGGAGTAAGCAACGGACGCGTGTATCTGGCAAACGCATAAGCTACGGCAATAATGGGTGGGCGAAAACTCACCCTTTTCTTAAAATTTCAAGGTATAGTTATTACCTATTTTTTCAGTGAATCACTTACTTTTTACCTTTCGTAAACGTAAAGATAGAGTAATAGTACTAATAATATAATAATAACTTATGTTAGTAATTAGGTTATATATAATATATAGCTAATAATAACTAATTAGTGAAGTACTATATATAATAATAAAATACGAAGTTAATAATTTTTTTTTGAAATTCAAAATAGTTTATACTACTATTTATCAACGTATATTCAATCTCAAACTCTTTTTATATGGCATTTTAAGGCAAAATAAGGCTGTTTCCGCCATTATCTTTTGTCCTGCCGCATCATACCCTCGAATAAGCATTTAATGCAGGGAATAGCAACTAATTCGCTTTTTCCCTATTTAAAATCCTTTAATAAAAAACACCATGATATACTTTCATAATTGTAAGTCTATTGACGATATAAAGGCTCTTTACAGGTTATTAGCAAAAGAACACCATCCTGATAAGGGAGGTTCAACGGAAGCTATGCAAACTATCAATTCGGAATATGCTTTTGCCTGTGCAAAGATCCTCAGAGGAGATAATCTTTCGGATATCGAAACTGAGGCAGAAATACTCAAAGCCGAAAAGTACCGGGAAGCCCTGGAGAAGATTATAGACCTTGAGGGCATAATAATTGAATTAGTCGGTGCATGGATTTGGGTTACCGGAAACACCTATCCTCATCGGACAATATTTAAAGAATCTGGCTTTATTTTTGCTCCTAAGAAAGTAGCATGGTATTTTCGGACTGATGAATTTAAAACCCGAAACAGTCAGCAGCTAACACTGGATGAAATTAAAAGCAAGTATGGCAGTAAAAACATACATTTGCACTCAATTAATCAATTAAATGAGAGAATAAACAAAAGTAATTAACATATCGGCGTTAGCTTATCTTGCTATTAGAAACTGGAGAATTTCACAATGCAAACGAGAGAAAGCAATGTTCACGTAAAGCGTGGGCTTTGTTCTTATTTCGTTTGCAGGTGCTCTCCAGTACCTTAATAGCGTATAGGTCAAATGTCCACGCCGTTTTTTATATAACAACCCGTTCGGGACATTAGGGTAAAAAAATAATCAAATGAAAACCCTAATGCTATTCTCCACAATCGCAACTTTGATGTTGTTTTCCTGTAAAAAGGAAAATACACAAACCCCTCAACAAGCTCATGCCCCATTACCACCTGCCTCTTTGATAGGTTCATGGGCAATGGACTCCATTTATTATAAAGGAATTATGTATCCGGCTACCCTCGCAGATGGAACGACTGATACATTAATATTTACTTCATCTACCCTATGGGAATCACAGGGAAGAGGAACAAGTACATATATACTTAGAAATGATTCTATAATTCTTTCAAGGGGAACAGCACCTAATCGTGATTGGGAGTATATTCTAAGCACCAATAATCTTATTTTAAAATGCGATACAGAAACTAATTATTTCCATAAATTTTAAGTTATTATGAAATTATTTTTAAAAATAATTTTTGGGATAGTAACAGTTTCAGCTTGTCTACTAATTTTCCGATTATATGTTGTTTTAAGTTTAGAAAGCAATTGTAAAAAATTTCCCTGCTACGTCTATTGTGGAACTGACTTAGACAATGCAAATGATCCTTATTTTTATGTAGGGGAAGATTCTATTGGAGACCCTGAATTACACGAAGCCACAGGACAGGAAGCATTAAGTATGGCCCAAGAAATAAATTCGTTTGATGCCTTTATAATGAATCATTATCAGATTGGCTGGGGTAGTACCTGCCAGTTAAAACAAACAAGGGAAGCATACAATAGGACATCTGGAGGAACTGAATTAGATGCTTTTGAGCTTACTCGTAAAGTTGAAACCGACCAACAAGTAACATATGAGAAAGGGTATGTTATTAATGATGAGAAAGGGACAACACCTATTAAAAGATTTGAGGAGTTAAATGACTTGAAACTATATAGAAAACATTGTGGTGATTATGTAGATGACCGGAGAGAATGCCTTTTTACTTTTTTTATTGCACTTTTCTGTGTTCCATTACTAATACTTTTCTGGAAAAAATTAAATAATTATGAAACATTCAAAATAGATTGGCTATTATTTCGCCCAAAATGGTTAGATACTAATTCAAATTTAAGAATGAGGCGAATACTATCGGTATTTTTTAATTTTCTTACTTTTTCACTATTACTAATTTTATTTGCGTACACAGTATATTTTATTTTTAGTTTTCCAGGGATAATTGATTTTAACCGTGATGGTGGTGTTTCTCCTTTTGTTATTTTTATTTGTGGCGTAATCATTTATTGGTTGGCTTGGGGTATTATTTCAATAATACATTGGATTTTCGCACCCTCTGATTATACTGAGACCTTAAAACTTGCCGAACAGGGAGTTGCAGCAGCAGAAAATAAAATTGGTGATATGTACTATAGTGGAGAAGGAATTATCCAAGACTATGGTGAGGCAATGAAATGGTATAGAAAAGCTGCGAACCAAGGGAATGCAGAGGGAGAATACAATATTGGTATTTTGTACTGGAACGGCTATAGCGTTCCCGAAGATTATGATGAGGCTATGAAATGGTTTAAAAAAGCTGCCAAACAGGGTAATTTAGATGCAGAATATTGTATTGGTGTTATGTATGAAAGCGGTCAGGGCGTTCCGCAAGATAATAATGAAGCGATACGTTGGTATAAGAAAGCGGCTGAAGAAGGACAAATAGATGCAATAAAAGCACTAAAAGCGCTGGAAAGATTAGCAACGGATCTGAACGAAAATTTATAAAAACCAGTGAGCGCCATTTTTTCTGTTTAAGCAGACGCACTTAGAGACGGCTTTATCCCATTATTCCAGCGTGTGCCTGCCGCTTTCATAGCCCATCTTCCGCAATGCCAATCCCCGCAATTCGTTCCTCATGGCTCGCCCGGTCTTGGCAAAGCTACCAAGACGTTATTCGACATAACGTTACTTATGGGAAAATAAATACTTCACCCTGCCTTTATTCCCATACCGGCAACGCGTGTTTTCCCATAAGTAACGTTATGCCAAATAAAAAGGATCTGGCGCATAAAAGAGGCTTATTCATTCCATAGCTCCATTTGGCGGCTATTCCATTCATTTCGCCACTTTTTGCTATCATGTTGGCAAGAGTGGCTATTATTGCCACACTTGCTAGGAAATACAGGATACTAATTTAGTTGAATCACTATCTTTCCTTCCCCTACCAACTCTCCATTTTCAGTAATTACACGATATAAATAGATACCGTTTGATTGATTGCTTAAATTCATTTCAGTATGGGTTGAATTTACGCTACCCGTATATACTTTTTGTCCCATCACATTATAAATTTCCACTACCGACGGACCATTTATACCGGACAACTGCATTGTGAAAATTCCATTACCCGGATTCGGATAGACTCTTACCATTGCATTCTTAGCAATAAGCTCATTTATACCAGTTGCATCATTCCCGCAGGTATCTACATAATTGCCTCCAAGCCATTTAGCAACATAAACTATACTGTCACTATTAATTGTCCAAAAGCCACCGCCCACGTATAAAGTATCTTTATAAAAAGCACATCCACTAATAGAATTATCAAAGGTACCTCCCAAGCCACACCATTTGGTTCCGTCCCACTCAGCTATTCCACTGGCGGGAACACCGCCTGCCTCATCAAATTGCCCCATTGCATAAAGTTTACCATTAATCACTGATAGATTAAAAACTTCTGCATTGGTTCCTCCACCCACCGGGTGCCAGGCAGTGCCGTCCCATCGCTGTATATTGTTATCTCTATTTCCATCTGCCGGAGAAAAATATCCTGCCACATATAACTCACCATTATAAATAGTCATAGTCTCAATCCAATCGTTTCCCCCTTTAATACCCCCACCAACCGAATGCCAGTTTTTACCATCCCATCGCAGTATATTACTTATGGTATCATTGGGTGTTTCATCAAATCCACCTGCTGCATACACACTTCCCTGGTATTCGCAAATCGCACTTACTGAAACAAAGGCTGCCTGATTCGGAAAATTTAAACTCTTCCATGTATTTCCATTCCATTGGGCAATACCTATGCACTGATGTCCTGCAACTGTATCAAATTCTCCACCCATATACAGCAAATTATTAATAACGGCTAAAGCCCATACTACCCCATTATAATTAGTATAAAAAGGTTGAACCGGGAGGGAGTCCCATTGAGTACCGTCCCATGTCCCGATATAATTTGCTCTTACTTTACCCAATGAGGAAAATCCTCCACCCACATATAATTTATTTTGATAGGGGGTAATTGCCCAAGTATTAGGCGCACAACAATAGTTCATTTTAATTAGCCCGTCAATTCCTGCCCCCATAGAATCCCACTTTACACCATTCCATCTTGCAATACCCTGTATATGTTCATTTCCAATCATATTAAACAAACCTGTTACATATAAGTAATTGGAATCGGCATACATCACATTCACATATTCATCAAGTCTACCCGGTAATGGTGCCCATTTCTGGGAAAAAGCCGGA
>Ga0206823_1122_pt1 | contig 18115 bp, 28 predicted proteins | sample Alteio_BWOrgCont_81_FD_152868 | JGI IMG/M metagenome (GOLD analysis project Ga0206823, IMG submission 152868) | Enriched cells from forest soil in Barre Woods Harvard Forest LTER site, Petersham, Massachusetts, United States -... | ecosystem: Environmental > Terrestrial > Soil > Temperate forest >...
ATCGGTGACGAGCCAATTGCGGACATTGGGATCGCGCACGTTAAGCGCACCGGGATCGGTATCGAGCGCGGCCTGCGTCCAGTCGACCCAAAGGCCGAAACGCAAGCCCTGCTTATGCGCCGCGTCGGCGATGTAAGCCAGCCCGTGAGGAAACTTCTTGGCGTCGGGATACCAGTCGCCCACACCCTTGAACCAACCCGCGTCGAGGTGGAACATCTCCAGTCCGAGTTCTTTGGCATCGGCGATCATGCGCAGAGCCTGCGGCTCGTCGACCTGCATGCCGCTGCCCCAGCTATTGTTCACGGTGAGCGGGTAGAGACGGTTATTCCACGTGATGGGATTGCCAAGGACTGCGCGCACCCAGGGACGGAGTTGATTGCCCGCGCCATCGGGGCCGCAGGTGAACACGCCGATGAAGACGGTAGGCGTTTCGAACTCTTCGCCGGGCTGAAGGCGCGTGCGGAAGGGTCCGGGGTCGGGATCGAGTCCTACGACGGTCTCGATGGTGCTCCCGCTGCGGTGGAGCGAGATGCGCGTTCTGCCGCTGAACTCTATGCCCGCATACCAGCCGGCTTGAGGCTGGGCCTGATTGAAGACGATCTCAGCAGGAATGATCTCGCGTGCTTCACCAGAATTTGGAAGCGCGTAGGTGGAGGATTTGCCTGTCCAACTGTACCCTTCGACGATGGGCTCGACGTGGGTGCCCTGTGGAGAGGGCGTGTCCGCACCTTTCTCGACGTAGAGATTCTGCATGGCGGCATGCGGGGAAGTGGGGATGGTGAGACGAAGCGAGTCAATGAGGGGAAGCCAGACCTCGTGCGCGCCCAGGTTCCGGACGGTAATGCGATGCTCGACGGTTCCGAAGTCCGCGCGCGCCTCCCACAGCCAGGACAAGCGAAGTGGAGGGTTGGCGGACTCGTAAACGAAAACGATACGGCGCTTGCTTTTCTTATCGAGTTGCGGGTTGCGGTTCCAGACCAATGGAACGGTCGCGCCACCGACTTCGACGCTGGCAGGCAACGGCTCCGCAGCCGTGTTTGCAAGATGTAAACCGGAGACCGCCGTAAGCGATGTGAGCGCTGGAGCTTGATCGCCAGCGTGGAATGCGAGCTTGATGCCTGGCGTCGAGAGGAGTGCCGGGATAGGTGTTGGCCTGGTCTGCGCGTTGCAGGAAACCGCGAGCACGAATGGGACGATCGCGAAGAATCGAAGGGAAGAATTCAAGGTTCTTAGCGCATGGTACACCCGCGGATGCGGGCATCACGAGGGGTGTATGCGCAAGTCGTAGGCCCAACAAGGATGTGGATTTTTGGTAAGGGATCCTCGCAAAAAGAAAGGGGCGCCTCCCGCCTGGGATGCGCCCGCTGTGATAGCGCCTGCGAAGCAACAGGGTGGTTAAGCGGCCTCTTCGCCGCCCTTTTCTTCTTCCTTCTTGCTTTCCTCGAGCTGCTTTTCTAGTTCTTCGCGCTTCTTGGCCTTGACGGCGGCGCGCTTCTCACGCTTCTCGTCGAGCTGCTTTTCGGCGCCGAGGAGTTCGATGAAGGCCTTTTCGGCGCCATCGCCCTTCTGGAAGCCGGTGCGGACGATGCGCAGGTAGCCGCCCTGGCGATCGCCGTAGCGTGGGGCCACGGTGTCGAAGAGGCGGGTGACGGCGACATCGGTCATGAGGAAGCTGAGGGCCTGGCGGCGGGAGGCCAGATCGCCTTTCTTGCCAAGGGTGATCATCTTCTCGACGTGCGGACGAACGGCCTTGGCCTTGGTGACGGTGGTCTCGACGCGGTCTTCCACGATAATGGACGTGACAAGGTTGCGCAGCAGCGCGCGACGGTGGCTGGTATTGCGTCCGAGCTTGAATCCTGCATTGCGGTGGCGCATTTGAAAAACTCTCTTTCGACAAGTGGACAGTGATCAGTGCACAGTGAACAGTGTGATTGACTTTCGTTCTGTCCACTGTTCACTGAACACTGTGGACTGCTTTTAGAATCCTTCGGTTTCGGTGGGCAGCTGGAGGTCGACGGAATCCAGCGGCTCGTCTTCGTCGTCGTAGCGGCTGTACCCTGCGGCCAGCGCTGCGGCGGGCGAGATGCTGGTGGGTCCGGGGACCGCGTTGCCCTGTTCGTCGATCCTCATGCCGAGGGACAGGCCCATCTGCGCGAGAATTTCCTTGATTTCGTTAAGGCTCTTGCGACCGAAGTTCTTGGTCTTGAGCATCTCGGCTTCGGTCTTCTGGACTAGTTCGCCGATGGTCTGAATGTTGGCGTTCTTGAGGCAGTTGTAGCTGCGGACGGAGAGCTCAAGCTCCTCGACGGAGCGGTTGAGGTTGTCGTTGCGCAGCATAACGCGGTTCTCGTCGCCGCGGGACTCGGTCTCCATCTCCTCTTCGAAGTTGATGAAGATGTTCATGTGGTCCTTGAGCAGCTTGGCGGCGAGGCCGACCGCATCGGCGGGGAGCACTGCGCCGTTGGTCCACACTTCGAGGGTGAGCTTGTCGTAGTCGGTGATCTGGCCGAGACGAGCGGCGTCGACGAGGTAGTTGACGCGGCGTACGGGCGAGTGGACCGAATCGACAGGGATGAAGCCCAGGCCGAGGTCGCCGTCGAAGTTCTTGTCAGCGGAGACGTAACCGCGACCGCGCTTGAGGCGCATTTCCATCTCCAGCTTGCCGCCTTCGGAGACAGTGGCGATGTAGACGCCCTTGTCGAGGATCTCGACGTCGCCGTCGGCCTCGATCATGCCGGAGGTCACGATGCCGGGCTGGTCGGCGCGGAGGTAGAGGGCCTTGGGGCCTTCGCCAGCGAGCTTGAAGGGAACCTGCTTGAGGTTGAGGATGATGTCGGTGGCGTCCTCAACAACGCCGGGGATGGACTGGAATTCGTGCAGCACGCCTTCCACGCGGACGGCGGTGACGGCGGCGCCTTCAATGGAGCTGAGCAAAGTGCGGCGCAGCGCATTGCCGATAGTGGTGCCGAAGCCGCGCTCGAAGGGCTGAGCGCTGAACTTGCCGTAGGTTTCAGTGAGTGTCTCGGCATCGACTGCCAGACGCTTGGGTTTCTGGAATCCTCTCCAAAGCATAGTGGGCATCTCTCTCCGGCGCGGCAAGTACGTCGCGATGCATTTTGCGGCGGCCGCGCAAGTTCTCCTTTTGCGTTAAGTTGACAGTCAACAGAAGACAGTACACAGCGGGTAGGTGCTGTTGACTGTTTTCTGTCGACTGCTTACTGCTTACTTCGAGTACAGTTCGACGATCAGCTGCTCGTTGACGGGCAGGTTGACGTCCTTACGCTTGGGCAGGGAGAGCACGCGGCCGGACATGCCTTCGAAGTTGGCTTCGAGCCATGCGGGAACGGGGTTCTGGGCGGCGTACTGAGTGCCCTGCTCGATGATGATCAGCTTCTTTGCGCCTTCGCGGATGGCGATCTCGTCTCCCACATTCACCTGGTAAGAGGGAATGTTAACCTTGCGGCCGTTGACCTGCACGTGGCCGTGACGCACGACCTGGCGGGCCTGGCGGCGGGAGATGGCGAACCCTAGGCGATAGGCAACGTTGTCGAGACGGCGCTCAAGCTGCTGGATGAGCAACTCGCCGGTGACGCCGGTGGCGCGGTTGGCCTTCTCGTAGTAAGCGCGGAATTGGCCTTCGAGCGTGAAGTACATACGCTTGGCCTTCTGCTTTTCGTGCAGCTGCAGGCCGTAGCCCACAATCTTGGCCTTGCGGTCTTTGCCGTGCATGCCCGGCGGGAAGTTGCGCTTCTCGATGGGGCAGCGATCGGAGTGACATTTGGTGCCCTTCAAGAAGAGCTTGGTGCCTTCGCGGCGGCAAAGGCGGCAGACTGCTCCGGTATAACGAGCCATTTCTTCTCCTGACTTCGGATGTCGGCCGGTTTACGTGCGACGGTGCGCAGGTCATCCCGGCCCTACTTAGTGAACAGTGGGCAGTGAACAGTGGACAGTGACGGACCGTATCGGGCTGTTCACTGTGGACTGTTCACTGTGCACTGACTTCTTACACTCTGCGGCGCTTGGGCGGACGGCAGCCGTTGTGCGGAACCGGCGTGACGTCTCGGATGGAGCGCACTTCAATACCAGCAGCGGCCAGGGCGCGGATGGCGGACTCGCGGCCCGATCCGGGGCCGGCGACGCGCACATCCACGGAGCGCAGGCCGTGATCGCGGGCCATGCCGGCGGCGTTCGACGCTGCCTGCTGCGCCGCGAAGGGCGTGCCCTTGCGCGATCCGCGGAAGCCGAGAGAGCCGGAGCTCTTCCAGCTCAGCGTGTTGCCCATCTGGTCAGTGATGGTGACAATGGTGTTGTTGAACGAGGCCTGAATGTGACAGACGCCAAACGGCACGTTCTTGCGCTCGCGCTTCTTGAACTTTTTGTTCTTGCCAGCCTTGCCGGCACCGGCTTTCTGCTCTGGTTTCGCCATTTAGGTTTTACCCGTCGCTTTCTTCTTGCCGGCCACGGTGCCCTTACGGGGGCCCTTGCGGGTGCGGGCGTTGGTGTGGGTACGCTGGCCGCGCACCGGCAGCGACCGGCGATGCCGGTTGCCACGATAGCTCTGGATGTCGATTAGGCGCTTGATGTGCATCTGGACGTCTTTGCGGAGATCGCCCTCGACGTCACCCTCGTCCTCAATGACCTGGCGGATATGGTTGACCTCTTCTTCGCTCAGGTCCTGGACTTTCTTGAAGCCATCGACGTTGGCCTTTTCCAGAATCTTGAGCGCGCGAGGATTCCCAATGCCAAAGATGTATGTGAGCGCGATACGTGCCTGCTTGTTGCGGGGCAGATCGACGCCAGCAATACGTGCCATGCGGAATTCCTTTTTCAGTGATCAGCGGTTAAGTGAACAGTGATCAGTTTCGCATTACGCCTTAACTGATCTCTGCGTTCTGATCTCTCGCTGTGTTATGTGCCTTCCGGCAAAGCGCCGGTTCGCACGAATTACGGGGATGTCTCCGGGGTTCCTCGCAAGCCTTGACTCAAGCTAACTAGCCCCTGAAAAGCAGGGAGTAGGGAATAGGGAACAGGGAGTAGAAAGCGACAACTTGCAGATGCGAACTTCCGATTTCTATTCCCTGTTCCCTGATACCTGTTCCCTCGTTTCGTGGAGGTTTCCCGCTGAATGCCAGGCTGAATTAGCCCTGGCGCTGCTTGTGCTTTGCGTTTTCGCAGATCACGCGAACCACCCCGCGGCGGTTGATGACCTTGCACTTGACGCAAATCTTTTTGACCGATGCACGGACCTTCATGGTGTTTGTTGCCCTTCTCCGCGCATCTTGGTTGACGACGACGCGGTGTGAAACTCAGTTGGTCAGTGATCAGTGAACGGCGATCAGTTTGGAGCCACCTTCTGATCACTGTCCACCGACCACTGTTCACTGTTACTTGTAGCGGTAGACGATGCGTCCGCGGTTCAGGTCGTAGGGGCTCAGCTCTACGGCCACGCGGTCGCCGGGCAGAATGCGGATAAAGTTTTTGCGCATTCGTCCCGAGACGTGGGTCAGCACCTCGTGGTTGTTTTCGAGCTTCACCTTGAACATGGCATTCGGCAACGTCTCAATAACCGTTGCCATGACCTCAATCGCGTCTTCCTTCGACAAACCGTATCCCGCTTCTGACGCTCTCGCGCCGTTGTTATCGACCGGGCGACTTCTACTCGGTCAGAACTCTCGCTCCGGTGTCGGTAACCGCCACCGTGTGCTCGAAATGAGCACTCATACTTCCGTCGTCGGTAACCGCAGTCCATCCGTCCTTGAGGACGCGAACCTCCGGTTTGCCGGCGTTGACCATGGGCTCGATGGCGATAACCATACCGGCGCGCAGCTTCATGCCGCGGCCCGCCTCGCCAAAGTTGGGCACCTGCGGATCTTCGTGCATGTGCGCTCCGATGCCGTGCCCGACAAAATCGCGGACCACCGAAAACCCTTCCGCCTCGACCACCGACTGCACCGCCGCGCCGATGTCGCCTAGCGTGGCGCCCGGCTTGACGGCCGCAATGCCCGATTGGAGCGACAGCTCAGTAACACGCAACAGGCGGGCCGTGTCGGGATCGATGTTCGAGCCGACGGGGACGGTGATGGCTGCGTCGCCGTAGTAGCCGTCCACGATGGCGCCGCAATCGACCGAAACAATATCACCCTCGCGCAGAACCCGGCGGGACGATGGAATGCCATGCACCACCTCACTGTTGATGGAGGTGCAGAGCACACAAGGGAAACCGTGATAGCCCTTGAATGCCGGCCTGGCGCCCAGCTCTGTGATCCGCTTCTCGGCCGCGTTCTCCAGGTCGAGGGTGGTGGCTCCGGGCTTCACGCCGGAGCGCACGAGTTCGAGGACCTCGCGGACCACACGGCCCGCGCGGCGCATCTTTTCGATCTCCTGCGATGACTTGAGTACGACGGCCACAACCCCTCTGGAAACAGATGACGGAAGACAGTTGGCAGAAGGAACAACCCTTCCGGTCAAACGCTTCGAAACGCACAAAATTGCCGTTCCGGGTGCGCTAAATTGCGCGCAACCGCTCGACGGCAGCAACAATTCCGGCCACCACCACGTCGATGGGCCGGTTTCCGTCTACTTCTGCGAAACGTCCCTGCGTCCGATAGTGCTCGACAACCGGTTCGGTCAAAGCGATATAAGCGCGCATGCGCTCCGCAAAGACCTCTTCAGTGTCGTCGGCTCGCTGCACCAGAGCCGCACCCTCAATGTCACAGATCCCGCTGATTCTAGGCGGTTTCGCGTAGACGTTGTAGATTGTCTGGCAGACAGGGCAGTTCCTGCGCCCTGTAATCCGGCGCAATAACTGATTATAGTCCACCTGGATACTGACAGCAACCACGGGCAGGGACTCAGGGCGGGCGGCAATGCGGTCGTCGAGCCAGCCAGCCTGGATCAGGGTGCGGGGGTAACCGTCGAGGATATAGCCGCGGATGGTATCGGATTCCTTCAGGCGAACCGCGACCATTTCGTTGACCAGCGAATCGGGGACCAGGTCGCCCCGATCCATGAGAGCCTGGGCGGCATGGCCGAGTTCCGTGCCCTGGGCCACGTTCGCGCGGAGCAGGTCGCCGGTCGAGATCTGGGGGATGCCCCAGAGTTTGACCAATTCCTTGGCTTGCGTACCCTTTCCGGCGCCCGGCGCACCGAGCAAGAGAATCGGGCCAGGCAGGATTTGTCGGTCCTTCTCCTGACCAATTTCCATTTCCGAGATCAATGAAGCCATTACCAGGTTTTCCTTCCGCGAATACGACCGGAGCGCGGGGAAAAGCCCTCATAGTGACGCATGATGAGCTGCGATTCGATCTGGTTGACGGTGTCCATGGCTACACCCACCACGATGAGCAGCGAGGTGCCGCCAAAGTAGAAGTTGACCCCCAAACCGTTCGTCGTCCAGGTAGGCAGCCGCTCAAATAGCCCACCGATGAGCCAGAGGTGGTTGAAGTGGATGCCGGAAATCATGAAGGTTGGCACCAGAGATATCACGATCAGGTAGAGCGCGCCAACCAGAGTGATGCGGGTAAGAATGTCGTTGATGAAGTCTGAGGTGCGCCGGCCGGGCCGAATACCGGGAATGAACGATCCGGATTTGCGGAAGTTGTCGGCAATGTCATCGGGCTTCATCACGATGGATACATAGAAGTAGGCGAAGAAGATGATACCGAGAATGTAAAGCAGCTCATACCAAGGCTCGCCAGGGGATAAAGCCCGGATGATGGGCTGGAAAAGGCGACTGTTCTGGACCCACTCCACCTGCGCGAAGAGCATCGGGGCGGACAAAATGGAACTGGCAAAGATGACAGGCATGACGCCGCCCGAGTTCACCTTCAGGGGCAGGTGGCTGGACTGTCCGCCCATCATGCGCCGGCCCACTATGCGGCGGGCGCTCTGGATGGGGATTCGACGCTCCGAGCGCTCGACGAAGACGATGAATGCCACTACGGCGGCCATGACTACAAGCATCAGAATCACGGCCAGGAAGCTGAACGATCCCCAGAACCCAGTCTGGATCTTGTTGACGAGCTCCAATACGCCGCGGGGCAGGCCAGCCACGATGCCGGCAAATATCAGTAGCGACATCCCATTGCCGATGCCACGGTCGGTGATCTGCTCGCCCAGCCACATGATGAAGGCGGTGCCGGTGGTGAGGGTTAACACGGTCATAACGCTGAAAGCGAATCCGGGATGAAGAACCACGCCCTGCCGAGTGAGGATGGCGGCGATACCGATGGACTGCAGAGCGCCCAGGACCACGGTCATGTAGCGAGTCCACTGGGTGATTTTGCGCCGGCCGAGCTCACCCTCTTTTTGGATGCGTGCCAGAGGTTCATAGACAACGGTCAGCAGCTGGAAAATGATGGAGGCCGTGATGTAGGGCATGATGCCCAGGGCAAAGATGGTCATCCGGCGCAGGTTGCCGCCGCCGAACAGGTTCATGAGTCCGAGGGCCGAGCCGCCCTGGGCGTCGAAGAGCCGCGCGAGAAGATCGGTATTCACGCCGGGGGTGGGAATCCAAGCGCCCAGGCGGTAAACGGCCAGAATGCCGAGGGTGAAGAGGACTCGCTTGCGAAGGTCGGGGATGCGGAAGATATTGAGGAACTTCTCAACCATGTCTAGGTGTCCACTTTAGGCGCCCGGCGCCCGATTGTACGTGTGTTTTCATCTTACGCGGGATTCCCCTCGTTGTCGCTGTGATGCAACGCATGGCACTTACGGCTTTCGGGTGATTCTAACCCGCCGCCCGAAAGCCTGGAATCGGGGTATCCCGGAAGCTTAGGCCTTGGCCGGTTCCGGAGCGCCGAGAACCACGGCCTTGCCGCCCGCCTTCTCGATCTTTTCCTGGGCCGACTTGGAGAACTTGTGAGCGTGAATGGTAACCGCCGCAGTGAGCTCGCCGGAGCCGAGAATCTTGATAAGCGGCTTCTTGGTGGATGCCAGGCCGAGCTTGCGGTAGTCATCGAGCGCGATCTCGGTCACCGAGAGCTCCGCGATGCGGTCGAGGTTCACGACCGTGTATTCGGTGCGGAAGATGTTGGTGAAGCCGCGCTTGGGCAGGCGGCGGTGCAGGGGCATCTGGCCGCCTTCAAAGCCGCGCATCATGTGCGAGCCGGAGCGCGAACGCTGGCCCTTGTGGCCACGGGTCGAGGTCTTGCCCATGCCGGAGCCCATACCTCGGCCGACACGCTTGCGCCCGGTATTGGCATTCTTGGGCGCCCGTAAATTGGAGAGATTCTTTGCCATGATTTCCTCGCTATAGCGCCATCCCGAATGTGTCGGGACGACTCGCGTTGTGTGAGTGATCGAGTGAAGAAGTGATTAAGTGATCAATGCTTGGTTGCTCCGTCACTTGATCACTCTTTCACTTCATCACTAGCTTTCCAGAATTCTGACCAGGTGCGGAATGGACTTGACCATGCCGCGGATGGACTCGTTGTCGACGCGCTCGACGATCTGGTTGAGGCGCGTGAAGCCCAGGCCCTTGACGATGAGCTTGTGCTTGACCGGCGCCTGGATCTTGGACCGGTAGTACTGAATGCGGATCTTCTTGGTCTCGGCCATGGTCACAGCTCCTCAACCTGCTTGCCGCGCGTGTTGGCGACTTCGCTCTTGTCGCGCAGCTGCACCAGGGCATCGAACGTGGCCTTGATGACATTGTGGGGGTTGGCGGTGCCAAGGCTCTTGGTAAGCACATTCTGCACCCCCACCGAAGTCATGACCGCGCGCACCGCGCCGCCGGCGATCACGCCCGTACCTTCCGGCGCCGGCTTGAGCAGCACCTGGCCGGAACCGTAGCGGCCCAGCACCTGGTGTGGGATCGTGGTCTCGGTGAGATTGATACGGACCAGGTTCTTCTTGGCCGACTCGATTCCCTTGCGAATCGCCTGGGGAACCTCCTTGGCCTTGCCCGAACCGTAGCCGACCACGCCGGAAGCGGCGTCGCCCACCACGACGAGCGCGGCAAACGACATGTTTTTGCCGCCCTTGACCACCTTGGTCACGCGATTGATGGCCACCACCTGATCTTTCAGGTTGTACTGGTTGGCATCGAGTTTCTTCTTCAACATCGTCATTGCTTTCTCCGGTGGACAGTGATCAGAGGTCAGCCCGACCTTCACCACTTCTGCTTCTTGATCTCACAGCAAACTGTCCACTGTTCACTGTGCTCTGTTCACTTCTTTAGAACTCCAGCCCTGCTTCACGGGCAGCGTCGGCGAGGGCCTTGACGCGGCCGTGATACAGATATCCGCCGCGGTCGAAGACCACCTTCTTGACGCCCTTCTCTTTTGCCTTTTCGGCGATCGTCTTGCCGATTTCCTTGGCCGCAGCGACGTTGCCGCCGGTCTTGGCCTTCAGGGCAAGAGTGGAGGCCGAGGCCAACGTCTCGCCGGTCTGGTCGTCGATCACCTGAGCGTAGATGTGGTTCAGCGAGCGGTGCACGCTGAGGCGCGGACGCTCGGCGGAGCCCGCCAGCTTGCGGCGGATGCGAGCGTGAATCCGCTGGCGAATTTCGTCTCTCTTGATCATCTTTGTCTCTTCCTATCAGCGGAGCCGACCTGCGGCGCCGTTCGGGTTTTGATCCTTCACTTCGTTCAGGATGATCGCGCGGGGTTCAGACGCCCCGCAAGCGCGATCACTTCGCACCGGTCTTGCCGGCCTTCTTCTTCAACTTCTCGTCGCTGTAGCGCACGCCCTTGTTTTTGTATGGGTCGGGCTTCCGCAGGGAACGCATGTCGGCGGCCACCTGACCAACCTTCTGGCGATCGATACCGCTGACCGTCAGGTGCGTCTGCTTAGGGTCGACCGAGACTTCAATACCGGTGGGCAGCGGAAACTCGATGGGATGGGAGTAGCCCAGCGTAAACACCACCGTGCCCTTGCCCTTCAGTTCGGCGCGGTAGCCGATGCCGACGATGTCGAGTTCCTTCTTCCAACCCTGCGTGACGCCGTGCACGGCGTTGAAGACCAGTGCGCGCGTGAGCCCGTGGTAGGCGGCGAACTTTTCATCGGTGCGCACCACGTGCAGCACACCGTCCTTGGTTTCAAGCTTGATACCTTCGGCCACCAGCGCCGAGACCTTGCCCTTGGGTCCTTCGACCAGAACCGTGTTGCCCTCAATCTTGTACTTGACGCCGGAGGGCAGCGGGATGGGCTTTTTTCCAATACGAGACATTGCTTCAATCCTTTGTTGGCTTGCGAGTCGCGACGCCTTTGAAGGCCTTCGTTCCACTGCAGCCGGGTCGGGCCAAAGGCCCGACAGTAAACAGTGATCAGTTGTCAGTGACCAGAAAACTCTTCGCTGAGCAGTGGCCTGGTTGGGACGCGAAAAGCTGACCACTGATCACTGTTCACTGTCATTACCACACTTCGCACAGCAATTCGCCGCCGACGCCTTCGCGGCGCGCCTGACGGCCGGTCATGACGCCCTTGGGAGTGGTCATGATGGAGATGCCGAGGCCTCCCTGGACACGCTTGATCTCGTCGCGGCCGATATAGACGCGGCAGCCGGGACGCGAAATGCGCGCCAGGTCGCGGATGGCCGCTTCACTGCCGCCGTACTTGAGATACACGCGCAGAATCAGCTTGCCCTCTTCTTCCTGGGTCTTGTAGTTCGAGATGTAGCCCTCTTCCTTGAGGATGCGGGCGATCTCGGTCTTCAGCTTGGAAGCCGGCACATCCAGCTTCTGGTGGCGGGCCCGGATCGCGTTCCGGATGCGCGCCAGAAAATCTGCTACTGGGTCGGTCAGACTCATTCCTTCTCCTTCATCCCCCGTTCGTCCGCGGTATGCGGAAACCAGCGAGGATGGTTACAACTTCAGTCGACAGTTAACAGTCGGCAGACAACAGATCCAAATGCTCGTCTCAGCAGGAAATCACTGTCGACTGTTGGCTGTTTACTGCCTACTGTGTTTACTACCAGCTCGACTTCACGACGCCGGGGATCTCGCCCTTCAGCGCCAATCCGCGGAAGCACAAACGGCAGAGGCCGAACTTGCGCAGATACCCGCGCGGGCGGCCGCACAGCTTGCAGCGGTTGTGCTTGCGGGAGCTGAACTTCGGCTTCCGCGCGTCCTTGACTCGTTTTGCAGTGGTTGCCATAAATCCTCTTTACGCGCCCTGACGGAAGGGCATGCCGAAGGCCCGCAACAGAGCGCGCGCCGAGTTGTCGTCCTTGGCCGTGGTCACAATCGTGATGTTCATGCCCTTCAGCTTCTCCACCTTGGAGTAATCGATCTCCGGGAAGATCAGCTGATCGCGCAGGCCGAGCGTGTAGTTGCCGCGGCCGTCAAAGCTCTTCGTCGACACGCCGCGGAAGTCGCGCACGCGGGGGAGCGCCGTGGCAATCAGGCGATCGAGAAACTCGTAGGCCTTCTCGTTGCGCAACGTCACCATCGCGCCAATCGACATGCCGGCGCGCACCTTGAAGGCTGCGATTGACTTCTTGGCCTTGGTGGTCACGGGCTTTTGTCCGGCGATGGCCGCCAGGTCCGCAACCAGCGGATCGAGCAGCTTGTTGTTCTGCGTGGCCTCGCCCAGGCCCATGTTCACCACGATCTTCTCCAGCTGCGGCACCGCCATCGGGTTCTCGATGCCGAGTTCCTTCTGCAGCGCCTGCTTGATCTCTTTGTGGTACTTCTCTTTCAGCCTTGCCGCCATTGTTCCTGGTTCCTTTCTCCCGGTCTCGGAGTGGATCGCGTCCGTGTACCGTTACGGGAGGTTGTCTAAGAACAGCTGTTAGCTATTAGCCTTTAGCTTCCGCTGGGGCGTTCAGCTGTTCGCATTCAAAGTTCACTGTCCCGGCTAAAAGCTAAGAGCTAATAGCTAAGAGCTTCTCTACTTCTTCGTGGGCAGCGTCGACCCACATTTCTTGCAGATGCGCGCCTTGGTGTCGCCATCCTGCTTGAATCCAATCTTCGCCGGCCCGCTGCAGTTGGGACAGACCAGCGCCACGTTGGAGATGTTGATGGGCGACTCCTGCTCGGCGATACCGCCCTTGGTGCGCCGGCCCGTCTTCGAAGAGACGGTCTTCTTGACCACGCGCACATGCTCCACCAGCACCGTGCCCTTGTCGGGGAAGACGCGCAGTACGCGCCCGGATTTGCCGCGGTCGCTGCCCGTGAGCACCTGCACCGTGTCATTGCGACGAATGTTCAGACTCTGCATAGTTTGTTTCTCCGAAACAGCGGTCAGTGATCAGTGGTCAGTTTGTTCTTGCTGAAACCGACGACTGCGTTAAGAACTCAATGTCGTTTCTGTTCACTGAACACTAATCACTGCTTAAACAACTTCCGGCGCCAGCGAAACGATCTTCAAAAACTTCTTCTCGCGCAGTTCGCGGGCCACCGGTCCGAAGACGCGGGTGCCCACCGGCTCGTGCGCATCGTCGATCACCACGGCCGCGTTCTCGTCGAAGCGGATGTAGGTGCCGTCGCGGCGGCGATATTCCTTGCGGGTGCGCACAATGACCGCCTTCACAACCTTGCCCTTCTTGACGGTTCCATCGGGCGAAGCTTCCTTCACCGCCGCGGTAATCACATCGCCGAGGCTGGCCTTCTTTCCCAATCCGCCGCCCAGGGGCAGGATCATCTGCAGCTTGCGCGCGCCGGAGTTATCGGCGACCGCCAGCATGGATCTCATTTGCACTGCCATGGTCTTTTTCTCCCTGGTGCGTTAGCTGGCCACCGTGGCCGTGTCTTCAATCTGTCCCAGCGATGAGCGGCGGACAATCTCTTCCAGAGCCCAGCGCTTCAGCTTGCTGGTGGGACGGGTCTCGCGGATGCGAACCACATCGCCCACGCGCGCCGAGTTCTGCTCATCGTGCGCATAGAACTTCTTCGAGCTCTTCACAATGCGCTTGTACTTGGGATGCGCCTTGCGCATTTCCACTTCGACCACGATGGTCTTTTGCATCTTCGTTGAGACCACGTTGCCGACCTTCTCATTACGCCGGCTAGCGGGCGCCTGTGCTGTTTCCTGAGTCGCCATTTAGCGCGCTCCCTTTCCGGCGGTGGTCACCGCGCCGTCCTTGCTGGCTCCGCGAACGCCCAGGGCGCGCTCGCGCGCCACCGTCTTGATCTGGGCGATCTCCTTGCGCAGCTGGCGGAGCTTCTTCACTCCGTCGTTCTGCCCCATCGAGACCTGGAAGCGAAGACGGAACAGCTGCTCGGCCGAGGTCTTCTCGTGCGCCGCCAGTTCCTCGTCGCTTAAACCGCGAATCTTATTGAGTTCCATTTCCTTCTTAGCTCCTGCTTTTCTTACGCCGCCGGCGTCTTCTCTGCCGATGCGGTCTTCTCCGCTCCGGGCCTCTGCACAAACTTGGTCTTCAAGGGAAGCTTGTTCGAAGCCAGGCGCATGGCCTCCTGCGCGACGTCCGGGGCGACCCCTTCCATCTCGAAGAGGATCTTGCCCGGCTTGACCACGGCCACCCAGTGATCCAGCGCGCCCTTGCCCGATCCCATACGGACTTCGGCAGGCTTCTTGGTGATCGGCTTGTCCGGGAACAGGCGCAGCCAGATCTTGCCGCCGCGCTTGATAAACCGGGTCATGGCAATACGGCTGGCTTCGATCTGCCGGTCGGTAATGTAGCCGCACTCCATCACCTTCAGACCGTACTCGCCGAACGCAAGCGAGGATCCGCGCCACGCCTTGCCGCGGCGCTTGCCCTTCTGCTGCTTGCGAAACTTCACCTTCTTTGGCATCAACATAACGAAACCCTCGAAGACCAGGGATCAGGGAACAGTGATCAGACTCATCCCGTCACTATTCGCCTCCCGGCGCTTGCATCAAATCTCAACTACCAACATCAAGGTCGGTAACCGGGCTTTTACTGTTCCCTGATCCCTGTTCCCTGATCGCTGCTCTTAAAACACTCCCGACCCGGTCGAAGCCGGCGTCTGGCGGCGCTTCTGCTCATAAATGTCGCCGCGGTAGATCCACGTCTTCACGCCGATCACGCCATACGTCGTCTGCGCCTCGGAAAATCCGTAGTCGATGTCGGCGCGCAGCGTGTGCAGCGGCAGGCGTCCCTGCAGATACCACTCCGAGCGCGCGATTTCATTGCCGTTCAAGCGGCCGGAAACACGCACCTTAATGCCCTTGCAACCAAAGCGCAGCGCCGAATCCACGCTCTTGCGCATGGCGCGGCGGAAGCTGACGCGCTTCTCCAGCTGCAACGCGATGTTCTCCGAGACCAGTTGCGCATCGAGCTCCGGCTTGTTCACCTCGACGATGTCGATGAACACATCGCGGTTGGTGCGCTTGCCCAGCTCCGTCTTGAGCTTCTCGATCTCGGCGCCCTTGCGGCCGATCACGATGCCCGGACGCGCGGTGCGGATGATGAACCGCAGCTTGTTGCCGGGGCGCTCGATCTCGACCGAGCTCACGCCCGCCGCCTTCAGCTTCTCGCGCAATTCCGCCTTCAGCTTCACGTCCTCGACCAGGAGCTTGTCATAGTCGCGCTCTGAGAACCACCGCGACCGCCAGGGCTTGTTCACTCCCAGCCGGAATCCGTAAGGATGGACCTTCTGTCCCATAATTCTTCCCTCAAACCTCTCAGGCCTTCTTGCTGGCCTTCTTAACCGTTGTGACCTTCTTGGCAACCTTGGGGGCCGCGGCCTTCTTCGCCGCAGCTTTCTTCGCGGGAGCCTTCTTGGCGGCGGTCTTCTTTCCCGACTTCACCGTCTCGGCCTCGTCCACCCGCGTCACCAGGTTCTCCGCATTGGCGCGCTCGGCCACCGAAAGCACAATGTGCGTCAGCCTGCGCTGGTAGCGATAGGCGCGGCCCATGGGCGCTGGACGGATGCGCTTCATGCGCGGTCCGTCGTTGGCCAGGGCCTGCTTGACGTAGAGGTTGTCCACGTCCAGATCCGTGCCCTGCTCGCCGGCCACGTACTTGGCGTTATCCACCGCCGACACCAGCAGCTTGTGGATCACCGGGGCGATGCGTTTCTTGGTGAAGGCCGCTGTCTCCAGCGCTTCCTGCACTCCCCGGCCCTTGATCAGGTCGAGCACCAGGCGCGCCTTCTGCGGCGATACGCGCTGAAACTTGGCCTCGGCCCGGTACTCTTTTGTCTCGACTGCCATTGGTCTCTTCCTCAAAATCAGCTCTTAGCTACTAGTCTGTCAGCTTTTCCCTCGCCGCATTCCGCTAATAGCTAAGCGCTAATAGCTAACGGCTCCCTGCCTTACCGCGGCTTGGCGGCGGCCTCGGCCTTGCCACCTGCGGAATGTCCCTTGAACGTGCGCGTGGGCGCAAACTCGCCCAGCTTGTGTCCCACCATGTTCTCCGTTACGTACACCGGAACGAACTTTTTGCCGTTGTGCACGGCGATGGTGTGTCCCACGAACTCCGGGAAGATGGTCGAGCGGCGCGACCAGGTCTTCACAACCTTCTTGTCGCTGGCCGTATTGAGCGCTTCGATCTTCACGCTCAGGTGCGTATCTACAAACGGACCCTTTTTGGTCGAACGTGCCATGAATCTGCGCTCCCTTTACTTCTGCCGGCGGCTGACGATGAAGCCGTCGGTCCGCTTGTTGTTGCGTGTCTTGTAGCCGCGCGTCGGTTGGCCCCACGGGGTCACCGGGTGACGGCCGCCCGAAGTTTTGCCCTCGCCGCCGCCGTGCGGATGGTCGACAGGGTTCATCGAAACGCCGCGGTTGGTGGGGCGAATGCCCATCCAGCGATTGCGTCCCGCCTTGCCAATCGACACATTCTCGTGATCCGTGTTGCCCACCTGGCCGATGGTCGCCATGCACTCAACGAGCACTCTGCGGGTCTCGCCGGAAGGCAGCTTGAGCAACGCGTAATCGCCTTCCTTGGCGATCAGCTGCGCCTGCGCACCAGCGGAACGCGCCATCTGCGCTCCCTTGCCCGGCCGCAGCTCAATCGCATGAACCGTCGTACCGGCGGGAATGTTTTTCAACGGCAGCGCATTGCCAATCAGGATGTCGGCCTCGGGACCCGAGCTCACCGTGGCGCCCACCTTCAGCCCCACCGGCTGCAGGATGTAGCGCTTCTCGCCATCGGCGTAGTGAACCAGCGCAATGCGCGCCGAGCGGTTGGGGTCGTACTCGATGGTCGCCACCTTGCCGGGAACACCGTACTTCTCGCGCTTGAAGTCGATCAGACGGATCTTCTGCTTGTGCCCGCCGCCGTGGTGGCGGATCGTCAAATCGCCCGAGTTGCGGCGCCCGCCGGTGCCCTTGCGCGTCGTCAGCAGCGGCTTGTGCGGCTTGTCCGTCGTGATGTCGTCGTTCACCTGCGTCGTCTTGAAGCGCAGGGTCGGCGTGATCGGTCTATACGTCTTGATTGCCATCGTCTTTGTCCTGAAGAGCCCGCCCGTACTCCGTGCTGCTCTCCCCGTTTCTCCGGGACCCACTCTTGCTCAAGCCCCGATATTCCTTCTTCGCAACCCTCAAGCCGGTCTTTCTAGGTCCCCAGCCCCTGGTCCCTGCTTTTACAGGTTGCTCACGTACTCCGGCATCTTCTCGCCGGCCTTCAGCCGGACGTATGCCTTCTTCCAGTCGGGGCGGAAGCCCGCGTACTTGCCCCGGCGGCGCTCCTTGCCCAGAACATTCGAGGTTCGAACCGCAGCCACCTTCACCTTGAAGAGTGCTTCCACGGCCTGCTTCACTTCGGTCTTGCTGGCGCCGGGAGCTACTTCAAACACCAGCGTGCCCTCGGTTTCCTTCACGCCCAATCCCTTTTCGGTGATCAACGGGCGGCGAATTACGGTATAAAGTGTCGGCATTACGCTGCCTCCGTCTGCGCGGCCAGCTGGCGCTTGCCCACGCTCTTCACCAGAGCCTCGGTCAGCTGCTCGATCGCAGCCTTCGAGAAGATGGCCCGGTCGTAACGCAGCAGATCATAGGGATGCACTTCGTTGTTGAGCACCAGTTCCACGCCCTTCAGATTGCGGGCGCCCAGCACCAGGGCCTGCGAAAGTGTTTTGCCGTTCTCCACCACCAGGGCCGTGCGCGTCACGCCGAGTTTGTCGAGGGCGCCGCGATAGAGCTTGGTCTTGGCATCCTTCAGCTCGAGCGAGTCCACCACCGTCAGCTTGCCGTCGGCCAGCTTTGAGGCCAGCGCCGAGCGCAGCGCGCCCAGCAGCTTCTTGCG
>Ga0206823_1124_pt1 | contig 17919 bp, 13 predicted proteins | sample Alteio_BWOrgCont_81_FD_152868 | JGI IMG/M metagenome (GOLD analysis project Ga0206823, IMG submission 152868) | Enriched cells from forest soil in Barre Woods Harvard Forest LTER site, Petersham, Massachusetts, United States -... | ecosystem: Environmental > Terrestrial > Soil > Temperate forest >...
AGTGCCGCCGGCGAAGTCATGCGGTACATCGTGACCGGCAAAGTGCCGCTAAAGAAGTTAAAAGAGATTCAGGACTGGACCCTCAACCGCGAATTCCTGAGTGTGCCGGGAGTAGTCGATACCGCAATCTTCGGCGGAACAACCAAGGAGTATCAGATTCAGTTGGATCGTCGGAAGCTCGACAACTACGGTATCACCGTAGCTCAGGTCGAGAACGCCGTCACTAACTCGAACGCTAACGGTGGCGGCAACTACATTTCACGAGGCAGCGAGAACTACGTCATTCGGGGCATCGGGCTGCTGAAGGACTCGCAAGACATCGGGATGGTGGTTGTGGGAGAGCAACACGGCATTCCCATTCGAGTCAAAGACGTTGCGATTGTTCGCAACGGTTTTCTCCCTCGCCTCGGAAAGATCGGAATGACGCTTGGCAACGGTGGACCCAACGTTGACGATGTGGCAATGTCGACGCTCGTCATGCGTCGCTACGAAAACGCAAGCGAAGTGCTTGATCGAATCCACCATAAGATCGACGATTTGAACACGAAGATCTTGCCAAAGGGCATCAAAGTCGTGCCGCTTATCGATCGTACCGATCTCATTGACGTCACGACTCACACTGTTTTGCATAACCTCATCGAGGGTGTGATTCTCGTCGTATGTGTACTGTTCCTATTCCTCGGAAACGTTCGGGCCGCCGTCATCGTGGCGATGACAAGCACCGATACACGGTGGTGTATGGACAGGTAAATAAGTCTGTTAATCATTTAGCAGCACTTCGTCCTCAGTCGGCGGCGGTTCCGCCGGCGCCAAGGTAGAGGGCGCCATGGGTCACAATCGTCTCTTTTCCAGTTAGTCCCTTCGTGATTGCGACATTGCTCTCACCCCGCTGCTCTCCCAGCGTCACCTTGCGACGGTCGTATTTACCTTTGCCGCTAACGATGAACACAAAGTCGTCATTGCCGTCGTGAACGACCGCCTCCAGAGGCACGACCGGCGTTGATGAGAATGGTGAAGACGCTCCTAGGTCGACAACGGTGCTCACGAACATGCCATCTTTAAGCAGGCCCAATGGATTCTGGATCTCCGCGCGCACTGAAAGAGCGTGAGTGACCGGATCGAGGGCAGGGGACACGAAATCGACGGTCCCCGTCGCAGAAAAGTGGGCAGGCAGTGCGTCCGAACTGATCGAAACATGCTCTCCGACCTTTATGCCAACCATGTCTTTTTCGTAGATTTGAGCGTCGACGTACACCACGCCTGAGTTCACAATGGTCATCATCTGCAACGGCGTCTCCCCCGTCTGGTCCACCATTTGACCGGGATTGATGTTTCTGGTTGTAACGACTCCCGATGCCGGCGAGCGGACGACGATCACTCCCTCCGGACTAGGGTTGTCGTACGCCCCGAGAACGTTGTGCGCCACTTGGTCGTCGGCAAGGGCCGCTTGGTAATCATGCTCCGCCTGCGTCAAATCGTGAAGGAGAGCTGCCTTGACCATGGTCACGGCAGTAGCGGCTGCTCGCTCTTGGATAACGGCCTGCTCGTAAGTGGTCTGCGATTGCTGAACTGTTTGGTTCGCGTACAACTTGGTGCTGAAGGCCTTTTGCTCGCGTTCGAGGGTCACCCTGGCGATCCTAAGCTGCTCCCTGTCGTTAGCTACGGCGTCCTTCTGCTTGCCAAGCGTGTCTTCGGCAAGCTCCACATCGGCCTTGGCTGCCACTCCGTATCCAAACAGCTTCGCGGTGCGGTCGTACGCATTCTGGTCAAGTTGGAGGTCCTTGAGATCTTGAGCGAGCTGAGTGTCCGCCTGCTTGGCAGCGCTTTGTGCGTCGGACAGCGGTTTATCCGTAAAGCCGCCGATCCCGTTCTGTTCGCGGGTTAGAGCAAGCATTCGTTTGGTGTAAACCGTATTTTCGTGAGCCGAGATCTGGGCTGCCTCAGCAGCAGTTACCTCGGGCGTACCTGCTGCATATTGCTTTCGAGCGGTTGCGAGGGTGACTTCGGTGAGCTTCAACTGCTGATCGGCATCTCGAGCAGTGTCTACTGCGATCGCGGCGTCGGAACTGAGCAGGTTTGCAAGAGGCTCGCCCGCCGTAACGCGATCTCCAACCTTCACAAATACTGATTGGATCCTCCCAACGAGGCGCGGACTGACATTGATCGTGTTGTATGGTGAGAAATGGACTACGCCGTTGGTGTGAATTGTATGTGAGCCAGGTTCAACAGTCACCGACGCCGTCCTCAACTCGACTGCCTCTGCAGCCGCCTGGGTAACGATCATTTCACTGGGATTGAGCTCGTTGGTCGTCTTAGATTTGGAGCTGGTCTGGGGGCCTAATTTCGTAATGTAGATCACCCCAAAAAGGATTACTACCACCACACCGACTGCCAGGAGTTGCACCTTTGTAGATGCTGATCGCGAAGACTGCGGTACGCCGTGGACTAGGCCGTCAGCGTCGATATACTCGCCATGGGATGTTCCATGTGAGCCCTGCGGAGTCTCTTCCGGTCGGTTTGGCTTTGGGTTGTCGTTGCTCATTTTCTTAATGCGGTTTGCGCCGCAGGAACCGCTGCTGAGGGAGCCGGATTCGTTAGGGAAAAGGTCGGGGAGGAGAAGGCATCGGGGAGGTCGCCGGTGGAGTGCCTTAACGTATAAAGGGCCTGCACGTAGCTGCCTACCGCGACGTAGTACGCGCTTTCAACGCTTCTGTATGTGTTTTCTGCGGTGACAATATCAACGATGGTGTTTGCGCCAAGTTCGTAACCGTGCCGAATTTGATCGACGAGAGTTTCCGACATGGATAACATGCCCCCATCATAGGTTGCCACCTGCTTTTGAGCGGCTAAGAGATTGATGTAGGACGATTTGACGTCCAGGTCGACAGATTGACGTTCCAGCTCTACCTGCGCCTGCTGCGTCTTGACGTCTGCCTCCGCTTTGCGCACTTGACCGCGAATACTGCCGAGATCGAACGGTATGTTGATGCCCACCCAGAGGTAGGGGTCGTTTCCGAGGTCTTTGGCGATGAAGAGGTCGGGATAGTATTGCGATCTTGCCAAACCGGGAACGGCTCGAAGCGAATCGAGGTTTGCATTCGCCGAATGCAGCTCGGGCCGGCTAAGCTCTGCCCGGCGCGTGAGATCGGCAAGATCTCCCACCGTGCTTGGCTTGTAGACAAGTGGCTCGACTGCGTCGACCGGCGCATTTTGGGGGAGCCCCAATTGATTCCTTAACGCTGCTCGGGCCGAATTGACGTTGGCGACATCCTGGATGACGTTTTGCTGCTCTTGAATCGCCGCGATATGGGCACGAATCGCGTCAGCCTGAGTGCCCGATCCCGCCAAGTACCGTTTGTTGGTGAGGTCTCCGAGCTTTACCATGTTGCTGTAGATGGTTTGCTCCACCTCCAGTTCACGGTTGGCGATTTGGAGGGTCACGTAGGCATCGATGATGCTCAAGGAAAGCGAAAGTCCCGTGGTGCGAGCGTCGAATTCGGCCTGGTGAAGCTGCTCCCGGGCCTGGCGAGCTCGGTATTTTTGGGCGCCGTTCGTCTCAAACGTGTAGTAGAAAACGTAGTTTTCGCCCTCAGTAAAACCCTGCTGCCAGTTGCCTGGTGCAACCTCGTCATTAAGGGCCCCATACGTAAAGTAAGGATTGATGGGAGCTTTTTGGCTGTTGTAGTTCTCTCGCGCACTGACAATGGAGCTCTTTGCGGCCGCGATCTGAGGGTTTTGTCGAAGGCCCAGCTGAAGTGCCTGATTAAGGGAGAGCTGGCCCATGACTGGCACGGGTACGGGGAGTTCCACCTGCGGAATCTGATCGAGAGGAGAGACAGCCGGCGCAGAGGATTGGCTTGCTTGGCACCATCCACTTACTGGAGAAACGTAAACAGCAACGATAAGAATTCGGAGCAATCGATTAGGCTTCGTGGAGGGTACGCGCCGACTCTTCCGTGCGATGAGACTCGAACAGAACGAGGCAAACACATATTGGTACGGTGTGAGATTATCGAGTTGCATTTCAAGTTGATATAACTAGTCGTTGCCTAAGGGGTGAGGGCTTGCTATCACCGCATCCGATGCCCTATATGGCTTCGAAAAGCCCTTCGGGCTATACCGGCTAACGCTATAAGAGCTTTGTACACGGCATTACGTGCCGCGTTGCGAGAGGCGGCCGTTCACGTTAACAACCGACCCTCGCAACATTGGCGATCCTAGAAGTGGAAGATAATGTCGGCGGCAAGCTCCATCTGCGTCCTTCGAGTTCCGTTGTCGTAAATGTTGTTTTTGTCAGCCCATTCGTAGCGGAATTCCGGCCGGAACGTGGTTGTCGGACTGAGCCAGTGGTCGTATCCGAGAGTTAGGCTGTACATATTGTTCGGAACGCCGGTTCGCCAGCCTTCCGGGTCACCGAGCCAGTCGGTTCGGAACGTCCAGTAGCTCCACTTGTCTGACTGGTACATCAAGTAGGTCGTGTAGCCGTTGGCATGCGACATGCCCGGGATGATGGGGCCAGGTCCTCCGCCGCCCGCGAAGGTCTGGGCAGGGCCGTCGACCTCGGTACCTCCAAGCTCGGCATCGTATGACCACATGTAGTACATCTCGTTCTGCATGTGCCAGCGTTCGTTGAATTTGTGGCCCCAAGTGGTGGTCCAAATCTGCTCGCTGTCATGGCCCCACGAGAAGTGGCCATTTCCGATCTGGTCTGGACCGAACCACACGTCATCTTTGTTGTCGGGCGAATGCCAGCCAACCAAGATCTCGAAGTTCAGCTCAGCCGACTTCTCCCACCACGCCTTGTCGTTGCCGGCGTCGAAGCCGATCATGGTTGACCAGGTTTTGCTCCACTGTTGTTGGATATTGGCGCCGGTGTACGTATACGGATCGACCGTATACATAAGACTGTGGGAATAGAGGTAGTTTTGAGGCGAGAGTTGACATTCGATATCTGCCGGCGAGATGTAGCGGCCGACTTGCACAACAGCGCCCATGGGTGCGAGCTTAGGATAGTACATTAATCCATAGAATTCAGGGAGATCGTATCCGTACTTGTCGTTATGCTTTTGAAGCTGGTCGAAGAAGTAACCGTCGCCAGCAAGAAACCGATAGTCGATGCCGAAAACTTGTGTCACCCTGAACCCCCAGTCCTGATGGTCGGTCTGAACCGTGTCGGGCATGCGCTCAATACGGATCACTTCCTGGTCGAGCACGGGAGCGTTGGGAATCGTGTCGTAGGAAAGGGGAAAGTTGTTGTGCTTAGACGTACTAGCGGTGTATCCAAAATCTAGCCAGCCGTAAAGGCGGACGCGTTGCTTGTCCCACTGAGTTCCAAGCAACGACTTTTGCAATGGACCATCTCCCACGTCCCAGGTCTCGCCTATCGGTTGCTGGCTCTCGCTAATCCAGTCCGCTAGAGGGAAGGGAGGGGAATTGAGGGGATGCGGCCACCACCGAGAGCTCGGGTCGGACCCCGGCTGTCCCGGTTGGACTTGCGAAACACCAGGCGTCTGGGCGGCTTGGGGCCACTTTATCGCAAACGCATCCGATATAGGCGCTGGGGCCGGCTGGCTGGCTGCCTTCGGTAGCTCCGACGGTTGGGGTGTTTTAGAGAGCGTGCCGGTTGCAGTCGTCCCTTGCTGAGAAGCGTTCACGGTCTTGATGAGCGGAACGACCGCAGCCCAGTCGTACCCGTTGGCAAACGATGTTGTGGCAACAGCAATGGAGGTCAGAGACAATACTGGTTTCAGATACTTCGAACGATTAGTCATGTATTTCCTCAGATATTTGCGAAAAAAATCTCCCTTACGCCTAGTAACCTGAGCCACGCTGCTCGATTCGATCCAGTATTCAAACGTGCCTTTTGAGCACGTTTGCCCGCTACAGCTCCTCTAAGAGCATAAGGTCTGCTCGTGTAGTATCTGGATCTCTCTATGCGATATCCAGAGCATTGTAATCGGTGGCTGGGGCATTTTAAGCCAAGCCCGAATTCTTGATTCTTTACTTATTTGAACCTAATGCGGTCCTTATGTGGCGCGAACTTAGGGGGCCATTTAATCTTTAGGTCGCATCTGAGGACCGGCTCCCACCGACAGCATCCTGAGTGGAATTACCCTCAAGTTATTTCTTTTGCGGTTGAAAAATCAGATATGTCGGAAGCATGCTTGACCCCGCCGTGTCGACAAAGTATTCGACGAACGTAGCTTTGTCACCCAAGTTCGAAATCTTGCCCAGTTCAACAACGTCATAGTCGGTTGCTGACCTTCTATTAAGATAGCCGGGGGCAGTTACGTTCAGTTTGCCCGTCGCATAATTTGTCCATGGAGTGTCTGTTTCAAAAAATGGACCACTCAATACGTGAGCCACTGGCCAATCTTTTAGTGCACATGCGATGCTCAACTTGACGGCAGCAGTGGAATCAACATTGCCGCGAAGATAGACCCGATATAAGACGTTGACGCCCCAGAGACCACTATTCTTGGTGCCATATATGTCGTCCGCATTATTCATCACGGGTCTTTTTTGGTTATCGTATTTATTGAACATCGCCCAATCCACTCCACCGTTATCACCAATGCGCATATAGGCGGTAAGCGGTTGCTGAGCGCTTGGATCGATGAGAATTGGATCGTGCGGATCCGAGCGAACATAAACGTCCGCTTGTGGCCACCACCCCCGTTCGCCGGCACCAGGCAGTGCGCAAGATGGATCGTGACTGGTACCTAGCGATCCGCCCGGCTTTCGAGCAACGGTTCGAACAATCAGGCTCCTTCCCTTCAGCGCATGATCGGCATGAAGGTCGAGTTCGGCGATCAGATTCCCATATTGGAGATTGTTGGGATGCTGTTTGAGGGTCATGCCGATTCCAGCAACGTCGCCAGGATCGGTGTCATTCGGCACCAGAACGGTCGATCCAGAAGGCAGAGTCGTCTGCCACTTCTGGCTTAGGTGGGCAAGCGGCAGCTTTTGACCGGGGTCGATGTATTGGCGAGGCTCGTTTTCGGGCGTAACTGCGAAAGTAGAAACGCACCTTGCGACGGATATCTGCGACCCATCCCCATCTCGAATCCCCATGCAAAATCGAATGTCCAGGCTGTCTAGCTTGCTTTTAGGATCTATAAGGTGATCCATATAGATTCGAAGCCGCAAATCCTGGCCGTCGAACGGGATCTTGCCCCAGTACAGGTTCACATGGTCGACGGTATCCGGCATCGACCAGTCGGCAATTATCTCCGGGCCATTGCTAAGAACCAGATACCTCCGAGGAGGCCCGCCCGGCTCATCATACGGCACCCCCGCCGTCGCCCACTTTTTCTCTGGGCAGTCAATGGGTTGTGTCGATTGATGGATAACTTGAAAAGCAGCGGCAAGTAGCAAGAACATATAGGCCTGATTGTTAAGGTGCAGCACGATCTTACCGCTAGGAAATACAAGCCTAATCTGCCGCAGTAACACCCCAACCAAGACCACGAAGCTTCTCGGCATGCGGATCTACCTAACTGACTTAGAACCCACAACCTAAAGTTAGCCGCAGGGAATCTTTTTCTACTTAACTTAGAAATGTAACCAAGGCTAAATTTTGTGTTACAATGTCCGACATGCTTGCCAAACCTCGGGCCTTCACCCTTATCGAACTGCTGGTCGTTATCGCCATCATCGCGATTCTTGCCGCCATTCTGTTCCCTGTCTTTGCTCAGGCTAAGGCGGCAGCGAAGAAGACGATGTGCTTGAGCAACTGGAAACAAATTGACACGGCGATGATCATGTATAGCGGTGACTGGGACGGCCTCTATGCCCGTACCCAGACCTCCGACAACCCTGGCGTTCCTGGCTACATCAGTTGGTGGTCAAACCACTATTACGAACAGGCGCTAGGCGCGTATATCAAGAACGGCATGGGTGGCGTGAACGCCGGTGACCAAGAAGGGAGCCGTGACGATGTCTGGTGGGACCCCTCCGATCCTGACAAAGCCGATCCTGCCATGTGGGGCTCCATGCGAAACAACGGACTGGTAACGGGCGTGTCGCGTAGTGAGTCCGATGTCACTCAACCCGCAAACACGATCCTGATGACCCTCCATGTCGAACACTGGAAGGACTATGAGTGCTTGAATAACGGCGGGCCAGGCGTGTCGGCGTGCGAGCCCAATCCGCTACCCGTCAACGATCCGAACAACGCCTTTTGGTACAGCGACTACTTCGATATCTGCTTGAACCCGTGGAGCTATGCCAGCCTTCCCACCGACAAATACTACTGGGGAAAGGGGCTTGCATCTCCGCCATGCGAAAAGTTTCCAAACGATGCCGCCTGCATCTTCGAATATCAAAGCATCGACGGCCGGTGCTGCGTCATACCGCCGGGCGCCTCGGGAGCAGCATCGGCAGGCGGGTGGTATTTGCCAACAGGAGACGATTTCGGCAGCTTCCCACCCGAGCATCCACGATATCCGGGCGGCCATCCCTTTGCGTTCCTAGACGGGCACGTCAAGATGCTGTCCTTTGACGCGACTTATGTCTCGCCAACGAACAACATGTGGGCGACCGCGCAATGAGTAGTGTGGTGGCCGGCAAGCTTCGTTGCAGCAAACATTTGTTGCTTTTCTCAAGTATTGGATTGATTGCGTTGTCATACGTCTCCGCAATCGTGTGTACCGGCTGTGCCGAGCATGCCCCCACGAGGAGTGGACCCATCGGTACGCCAACCCACCCGCCTCCCCCTAGAACCGAAGGTCGTCGGTCACCTTAAAATGCGGCATGTAAGCGATCCTTGACACTTTCTTTACATGCCATGAACTGCCTGTGACACGTACTTGACCATGCCGCTGGCAAACTAATAACGTGCTCACTAAGAGGGGTTCTCATCAATGAAATTACAGTCAAAGTTGCCTGTTTCCGTCAATTCGGTAAGGTCTATCACCGCATGTAAATGCCCATGTAACCTGAACTTTTCACTCTCAACCAGCTCAAAGGCATTCTGCCTAGTAATCGCTTCGCTAGCCACAACGTCCGCATTTGCACGCTTCCCAGAAACCAAATCCGATATCTCGAATATCGTAGGTGTGACTCACAAAGACGATCTCGCCGGCAAAACCGGCATTCCCATAAAGCCCGCGCAAACACCTGCCCAGGCAGCACCTGCGCAAGATACGTCAAACGGGCGTGCTCTTCCATCACCATTGCCCTCCCCGCCATTTCCCAACTCGGACTGGCTCGGGTTTCCTCTGATCGGAGCTCCTTGGACGGGAGCGCAGTCATATCCGCTCGAAAAAGCCCTCGGCGCCGATAAATTAGGCAAAGACATTCACTTGTACGGATGGGTCAACCCTTCCTACAACGTCAGTTCCTCACCCTATTCCAACGTCCCCCTCTCCTACGATTTCGTTGCCAACAAGGCAGAAATGGACCAATCCGTAATCGTGTTTGAGAAGCAGCCGGACACTGTACAAACTGACCACCAAGACATTGGGTTCCGATTCGTCGGACTCTACGGTACTGACTATCGCTACACGATGATGAAAGGCGTGTTTAGCGACCAACTCCTGAAATACAACCGCCTATACGGCTTCGATCCCGTTGAAATGTATGGGATGATTTACTATCCCAAAGTCGCAGAGGGAATGGTTCTTCGAATTGGCAGGTACATCTCTCCTCCAGATATCGAGGCTCAGCTAACGCCCGATAACTATCTATTTACTCACTCGCTGATGTTCACGGTCGATCCCTATACGTTTATGGGAATCAATCCAATGATCCGACTTAGCAAGCAGTGGGAAATCATGGCCCAAATCCATGCCGGCAACGATACCGCCGTTTGGTCCAATTCGGCCCAAGCTAACGTAGGTTTGCTTGCAAGGTGGGCTTCGCTGGACGGCAAGGATGGTATTTGGGGAGGAGTGAATTCGATCGGATCCGGAAAGGTAGTCGATCAGCACGATAACCTCCAGCAACTCGTGGCCACATGGGGCCACAAGTTCAATGAGAAGATACACATGATGACCGAGGGCTATTACATGTGGGAGTACGACGGAAACGTCGGAGGAACTGCAGTTGATGGACCCGCTCAATTCGGCACAGGGGGCGGAGCAGGAGCTTTCCTCCCAGGCAAGTCAGATGCGACCGGTTTGGTAAATTACTTCCAGATCCTTACGTCGCCAAAGGACTACATTTCGATCCGAAATGATTTCCTAAACGACCCAAGAGGCTATCGCACAGGCTACGCAACGGCATACTCAAGCCACACGATTGGTTATTGCCGGTTCATAACCCCAATGATCATGTTCCGTCCTGAGGTCCGATATGAACATGCTTATGCGGACAATGTAACTCCATACAACGCAGGCACTCGCCGCGATCAATGGACAATCTCTGCCGACCTGATCTTCAGGTTCTAGGTTACCGATATTCGGATGCCTCCACTGCAGCGCGCGCAAGGGCGAAGCCTGTGGAGGCTTTTTTGTCATCTACTCCTGGCTGCGGCGACATAACTATATTCATTACAACCGATGAGACGTATCGACATTGCTTGGCTGAAATCGTGGCATACGAAGGACTTACCCGCCCGAATCGATCGTATCGCAAATGAACTTGGGTTTGTCATTGCGTCAAGAACAACCCTAGCAACTATCCCCGGCTCGATCCACTGGCACATAAGGAAAACTGGATTCTCTGGAACCCTCGAAATAACCATCGAGCCAACGACGAATCAAGTCTGGTTCGGCATCCACTCGAACAGAGAGGCATCTTGGATCGACGATGCCATTCATGAGTTGTCGCAGCGAATCGTGGCAGTGGACTAGCCGGCCAAATTGCCAAAGCGCAAGTAGGCTTCCCTCTCGAGCAATTCCCGAAAGTCGGGGTGGGCGATTTCGATCATGGCTTTTGCCCGCTGACGAAGATTCTTGCCATATAGGTTTGTGGACCCATATTCCGTCACAACATAGTGGACGTGAGCCCGCGTGGTCACAACCCCCGCTCCTGGCTTGAGGTTCGAGACGATACGTGTCTCTCCACGATGCGTGGTTGATGGAAGCGCAATAATTGGCTTGCCGCCTTCCGAGAGTGAGGCGCCGCGCATGAAATCCATTTGACCGCCAACTCCTGAAAACACGCGTTCGCCGATCGAGTCGGCGCAAATTTGTCCGGTCAAGTCGACTTCGATGGCACTGTTAATAGCCGTTACCTTCGGATTGCGTCGAATAACGGCAGTGTCATTAACGTAGGCCATGTCGAGCAGAACGACTGAAGGATTGTCGTCGACGAAATCGTACAGTTTTCTTGTACCCAAGACAAAGCTCGCGACAACCTTCCCGGGATGCGTCCGTTTGAGCGCTCCAGTTACGACACCTGCTTCGATTAGAGGAATGACACCGTCTGAAATCATTTCAGAATGAATTCCCAAATCGTGATGATGGCTAAGAGAAGCCAGCACTGCGTTTGGAATAGCTCCGATCCCCATTTGTAGGGTAGCGCCATCCTCTACCAACTCCGCACAGTGACGTCCAATCAAACATTCGATCTCGGTAGGCACTTTGATGCTGGATTCTGGAATCGGCGCGTCGCAAGCAACCATCGAATCTATCTGGCTGACGTGAATCAATCCATCTCCGTGGGTTCGCGGCATATACCGGTTTACTTGGGCAATCACATGCTTCGCTGTCTGAACGGCAGCAAGCGATACGTCTACGGAGACTCCTAACGAACAAAAGCCATGCCGGTCGGGCGGAGAGACCTGTATCAAAGCAACATCGATGGGCATGGCGCCCTTACGGAACAACGATGGAACCTCGCTGAGAAAGATCGGCATGTAGTCAGCTCGACCAGCCTGAACAGCCTCGCGTATATTGGCCCCAACAAAGATTGCGTTCACTCGGAAGCTGTCTTGAAGCTCTTCGGCCGCGTAGGGGACAGGCCCTTCGGTGTGGATTTGAACGATCTCAACTCCGCGAAGTTCGGATGCTCGATTCGACATAGCCACAATCAGCGTCTGCGGCGCCGCGCCGATGCCGTGAATGAAGACTCGATCGCCGCTCTTGATAACTCGAACGGCCTCGCATGCGGCGCTGTAGGCTTGTAACTGCCCGTCAATGCCAATTGAACGCGGTTCGAGTATCGAAACTGGTTTCATGCATTCATCTTGGTGGTGCCGAGCATCCGTGTACAAGTCGCGAATTCAGCGTCATAAGATCAAATGACATACATCTGATTGATTTGGAACAATCAATCCAATGTGCTTGGCCGGTTGCTCGATGTGTAATACAATGTACGTGTGACGATAAAGTTGACCAAGCGGCAGCATGCCGTTCTGGAAATGCTCGCGAGCGGATTCAACCGAAGAGAAGCTGCACTAAAGCTGAAAATGACGGAAGCGCAGTTCGAGGAGATCTGGGTCGAGTTATCGCAGCGTCTACAAACATCTGTCCCGGTAAGCGTCAAAGACTACGCGGCAATGGCTCTTTACGATCGCATCGAGCGTCACGCCCTAGAAGCCGAACTTTGGGCAAGCGAGGCCCGCTTAACCGCGCTCATGGACACAGCGCCCGATGCGATCCTTCTCATAGAGGGCAGAAGCGGACGAATTCTCAAAGTCAACAACCGCGCTCTCATGATATTAGGTTACAGCCCACGAGAGCTCTTGAATCATCCAATGGAGATGCTGCTCGACCCGGAAATTCGGACCAAACACGTAGGTTTGCGCAGGGGCTTTCTTAGCAGCGTTCGAAAGCGAGAGATGGGGTACCACCCACCAATTACCGCGTACACCAAGGGCGGCAAGTTAGTCCAATTCGACATTGCATTAACGGCAACTGCATCGACAGACGACGTAATGGTCGTATGTCATTTAGTCGACGATTCGGTGCACTCAGCCGTGAATTCGATTGAATTGGAACACGGAATGGTCCAACGCGACGAAGACTGAATGGGCGATCAAATGCCTAAGGCGTGGCCGCTTTCGACACCGCCGGCGCCGTCGGCAAGAGCGTAATCGGCCCGATTTCAGCTGTTCCGCTGCTTAATAACTCGTAACCTCCGCCTGAGAGGATTTTGTATACGAACGTCCCGCCATTCAGAGGATCCAGATCGATGCCGCTTGCTACCTCGGCCAGTTTTTTCGGCAGTCTCCCATACCGCCATTGGAAAGCTAGGATCTGAGTATGAATGTCAAGCAATCGAAGTCGTGTGCGTTGAATCGCAGCATCTCGCATTCGAAAGCCAAGCCCCGCTACTCTTGTCTTTTCAGCAACGATAAGCGGCAGCGGGTCAGTTATGGACACACCATTGAGTTGAAACAGCGGATTGGCGGGCGGAGGCTGAATCCAAAGCAGCTCCGATCCGTCGAGGCGCTGTGTGAATTGGTCCATCGCCGATGACGCAAGAGACTGTGCGCTGGCAACCAGATTCTGAAGCTGAGAAGGCGACATCTGCTGCATCATGTTGCTAATAACACGATCATCGATCTGACCGGCTCTAGGTGCTCCGACCAGGCCAGTGGGCGGCTTGGACATACTTGAAACAAACGGAGGGATCTTTTCGAGCCAGAACGATTTCGAATCTCGCAGCGAGCCCTTTATCGCAAGCTCTTTAGCCAGCAAATTGGTCAGATAGTTGTGCAATGCGCTGCAATCGCCAAGAGTTAGCTGCGCCAGCCTCGGGCTTAGGACCGAGGCGACCCCCAGTGATCAACGTTCTTGAACTGATCGAGCCTGAAGTACTTACACGAGTCAGACGGTCAGCCAGCGACAACAGATCGATAATGATTTGCACCGCAATCCCCGTATGCCCTTCCGCCAAATTGGCGTAGGCAGAGCGCAAACCAAGATCGGAGATGCCTTCGAGGAATGGCTGTAATTCACCAACGAACCGATTGGCGTCGAGAGTGGCTTTGGGCAACACAAGCGGCTTTTGATTTCCCGCACGGATCAAATCCAGGGTCTTGCTAAATTCCTGCTGCCCAAGAGAACAGTATTTAGCGAAATCGGCATCAGCCAGTTGAGCCTGAAATGAATATCCTTCATCCGGCGCGACCGGCTTCAAGGCACTTGCGAAGTCGCGACCCACCGGAAGGGATCCACGCGCCCCAAAGCTACCTGACACAACGGGAAAATCTGGCGGAACGCCGTCCATCGGTTTCCACGCCGCGAATGTCCCGAATTCCCGCGTCATTATCAGATCGGCGGCACGAGCATATTCCTCAAAGCCGTTCGCACCGGTTGGTTGCGGGAACCAAGTCGCAGACAGGCTCCCAGACTGAAGGGCCGTCCAGACGGCAATCGCGATAGCACTTACCATTGCTTTTCATCTCCGAGATCCGATTCCGGCCGTCACCTGTTACAGATGGTTAATCAGATTTCACTCATTTCAGCTAACACTACATCTGCTTGATCACACTGATGGTGTGACTTCTTTAACAGGAGACGAGAAGTAGGGCAGGAGGTGATGGATTACGAAACCAGCTTCTTGCGGAGGGCTTCGAAACCGAACATTACATCGAAGAGTTCTTCATCGATCGATTCTTGACGCATTCTATGAAACGATCGGTTGAGATCTTCGAGGAGGTCGCCGATGTTCTTCTGGGCTGCCTGCATCGTAAGAACTCGGCTCTTGTTCTCGCCGGCTAGCGACTCCGCACAAGTTCGAAAAAGGGATACAAATAGATATTCACGAATTAAAGCCGCCAGAGTCATTCCGTCTGGATCGATTCGCTGGGGCACAATCTTGGTTGGCCACTTTAACTCCGAAATCGCTTTCCGCCATTCTTGGTCGAACGGAAGGATTCTCCGGCGATAGGGCTCGTATGCCGCATCGGGTACAGGCATGTTGTGAACCAGCGAGACTTGGCCAATCTCGTCGATAGACAAAGCCGCCTCAATCTCCTCAACAATTCTTCCGACGAGAGCAGATATTGCCGATATAGAACTGGGAACTGAGAACGTCTTTGCGATCTGCAAACCGCGGTCTTCTAAGCAAGACCCCGCCCGTTGGCCAACTGCCCAAACCTTGATCTTCTCGCTCTTTATTTCATCGACGACAAAGGAGGCGATCGACTCGTTGAACATCCCCACCAGACCCTGATCCGAGCCGAACACAACCACTCCTACAGCTTTTGACTGATTCCGAATCTCGGACGCCGGGGGGCCGGTCGTCTCCGCCGCCAGACAAACGGAAAGGCCAAGTTCGATGAGATGCGAGTAATCGGAGGACGAGCGAGCGGCACGCTCAAATTGCGTGATGTTCGAAGCGGCAAGAGCCTTCATGGTTCGCACAACGTCACCCAGTTCCTGCACCTTGCCAATCCGGTGCCTCATCGCTTCCAGCGTATCGCTCAAGCAACGCTCCTGAACGGCACTAGGGCATCGGATGCGGCCTTAAGAATCGCCGCCCTGGCATCGTCAGTAAGTTCCTTATCTTCGACGAGTCCGGTTCGCATCTCTGCGGGGAGCTTCTCCACCGCATCTCGGACCGCCTGCTCAGCCGCAGCAACCTGATCAAGCGGAACGTTGTCGAAGTATCCCTCCGTTAATGCCAGAAGTACGACAAGCTGATCGGGAACAGACAATAGGTCATTCTCTCGTTGCATCAGGCAAGATCGAACGCGCTGTCCATGTGCAATTACCTGCCTTGTATGCTCATCCAATTTGGTACCGAAGCGAGCAAACGTTTCTAACTCCTCGAACTGCGAAAAGGCCAATTTGAGGCTGCCGGCAACGGATCGGTATGCCGCCCTTTGCGCCTTACCGCCAACCCTGGAAACGGATTGCCCTACGTTCACCGCCGGCAAAACCCCCAACTCAAAGAGGTCGGGAGACAGGTATATCTGACCATCCGTTATCGAGATCAGGTTCGTGGGAATGTAAGCGGCAATGTCCTGAGCTTCCGTTTCGATGATCGGCAGGGCAGTCAGCGAGCCGCCCCCAAGCTCCGGTCGCAGGTGAGTGGCACGTTCCAAAAGACGAGAGTGAATGTAGAAGATGTCACCCGGAAAAGCCTCCCGTCCCGGTGGGCGCCTCAACAGAAGGGAAAGCTCCCGGTAGGTTCTCGCATGGTGCGTAAGGTCGTCGTAAACGATTAGCACATCCTTTCCCTTTTCGACAAAATATTCGGCAATGCTTGTCGCCGCATAGGGCGCTATGTAATTCAGACCGGGTGAATCGCTTCCCTCCGCCGCAACGATCACCGTATGGTCCATCGCGCCACACTGCTCCAACCTCGCAATCGCTCTTGCAATGCTCGCGCCCTTTTGGCCGATCGCACAAAAAACGCAAACCATATTCTCGTCTTTCTGGTTCGCGATTGCGCTGAGAGCAATCGACGTCTTCCCGGTTCCACGATCGCCCATGATCAGTTCGCGCTGACCGCGGCCAATTGGAACGAGGGCATCGATTACCTTTATTCCGGTCTGCAGAGGCACCGTAACCGGTGAACGACTCATGATCGGCGGAGCCGGCCGTTCAATCGGCAGTCGAGCCGAAGTCCCGATCGGTCCCTTACCGTCGATTGGATTGCCTAATGGATCGATTACTCTTCCAAGCAGTTTCTCGCCAACGGGCACGTCCATGATTCGGCCAGTTCGAAAAACGTCAGCCCCAGTACGCACCAGACTGGAATCGCACAACAGCACAACGCCGATCTCATCCGCATCCAGGTTGAAGGCGATGCCATAGAGATCGTTAGGAAACCGGACCAACTCTTCAAGGCCGACGCCAGGCAATCCGGAAACGGTTGCCACACCGGCCCCAACCGACTCGATTCGCCCAACTTCGTCGACGACCATCACCGCCAAATGCTCATCGAGCCCGCTTTCTATGGCGATCAGGGCTTCATCGATAGCTTGAGAGTAGGTGCTCCTCATTTCTTTGCTTTTGCCTTTGCATGGGCAAGAGAGGCATGGGCCCTCGGGGTGGGGTCCCCAGCGACAGCCTTGTTCACGCGACCCTCAAGCGCCGACAAGTAGCTTTCCTCACTCCAACCAAAACGATAGCCACCTACTGATAACTCGATGCCGCCCCCAATCTCAGGAGACACTTCGAATTGCATCGTCGCCTCTCGATCCAAGTTCTTATGGATCGCGTCCTCCAGCGTGGTTTTGACATGTCCATCTAGATCGAGCGACGAGCGCACCAGGACGCCGTCTTTCGACTTCGCGAGAGCTGCTGTGATCTTCGAAGTTTCGCTTGCTTCCAGATTCCCTAGTCGTTTGACAAGCACCGCAGCCATTCGAGACTCAAGCTGAACATCGGCAAGATCGGCGAGGACGTTTCGAACGATTGCGAAGACCTCTTTGCGAACACGCTGCGATACTTCGTTCCTCATGTTCGCTGTTTCGGAATCGAGGCTTGCCTGGAGCTGGGCGTGCAGGGTTACCGACTCGACTCGTGCCGCTTCGATCAGTTTTGCCCGCTCTTCGTCAGCTTCTTTGGTTGCCTGACTTAAGAGCTCTTCTTTCTTCTTGTCGATGGCTGCCGTTTTCTTTGCAAGTGAGCTTCGCTCTGCCTCAGCCTGTTTCTTAGCTTTGGCCGCTTCGTCCAGTTCCGCGACGATCTTGTTTTGGCGTTCGTCGATAGCCTTCAGTGTCGGTTTATATAGAAACCGCTTGAGCAGCCAAACCAAAACAAGGAAGTTGACCGCTTGTGCAAACACTGTGAACCAATCGATAAGCATCAGTTAGTGTCCTGTGGCGCCTTGTAACGCGTGACCCCAAAACGGGTTTGCAAAGATGAGGATCATTGAAATTACAAACGCGTAAATGGCCAATGACTCGATCATTGCAAGACCTACGAACAGCGTTCGAGTAATCGTGTCGGCGGCATCCGGCTGCTGTGCAAGCGACGTTAGGGCGGTGGCCACAGCGCGGCCCTCGCCTAATGCGGGACCCATGCATCCAAATGATGTGGTTATCCCTGCTGTAAAGATTGAAACCGTCGC
>Ga0206823_1125_pt1 | contig 17759 bp, 17 predicted proteins | sample Alteio_BWOrgCont_81_FD_152868 | JGI IMG/M metagenome (GOLD analysis project Ga0206823, IMG submission 152868) | Enriched cells from forest soil in Barre Woods Harvard Forest LTER site, Petersham, Massachusetts, United States -... | ecosystem: Environmental > Terrestrial > Soil > Temperate forest >...
GTTTTTTTAGAATAGTTACTTTTCCTTTGCCATAAGGAAATTCTCCGGAACTTTTTTTTATAATGCCTTTCGGAGTGGAAGTGACTTCCGCTCCCATAATGGAGGAACCAGGGATTCCAAAATATTTTTTACAAATTATTTGTGCAGATACCTCATTGCTTGCAGTAACAATATAAATAGGAATGCCTCTTTTTTTCAATATTGCTAATATTTCTTTCATTAGCAGGTTTGGCTTTGGAACAGGAATCTTGTAGCCTTTGAGTATAATACTGCGTTTTTTGTAACCTATAACTTCCAACGTTACTTTTTTCAACTGGCTTATTTTTAAACCTTGCATTATATCAATAGTATGTTGATAAGCCCTTAATTTATTTTTCTCCACCAATTGCAAATAATCACTCCAACCAAAATTTTCAATAAGTTTTTTCTTTATTAATAAGGCAAGAAGAGCCTCCCCAATATCTCCAACCAATAAGGTATTGTCCATATCGAAGGCTGCATAAGAGTTACCTGATATTTCTATGGAACTAATGCTTTTTAGAACCTGCTTTGGAATACTTTTTTTTGCGACGAAAATGGAATAGAGTAAAGCCATGACTTTATCTATTTTGCATATTTAGCCTTTCGTATGGCTGCAAAGGCCACGCCAAGAAGGATAATGAGTAATATGGGTATGGCCAAATTAATTACCTGCCATTGCGTTTTTTGCAGTCTCACTTTTTTGTCATCTAGCAAGCGTACCTGCAATTCCCTGCCCCTCACGGCAAGCAGGCTAGAATCGCCGCAGAGATAGTTCATGGAATTTAAAATAAAATCTTTGTTACTATAAAGCTCTTTGGTGTATTTATCCTGGCCAAGCGGTAGCGCCATCCTGCCATTGAATTCAGTCTCATTTCGTATTACGTCACCATCCGATACTACAATCATAGCGGTGGGGCCGCTTTCAGCTTTGAAATTAAATTTCCTTGCTGTGTCATACGGATGAGGTATACGTCCTTTATATAAGGATGTGAATTTTCCTTCTAACAATACGGCCACCGGCAGAAAGGACTTTTTAAATTGGCTTTCGTCCAGGTGTAAGTGTGCTATGGAGGTGCTTATGCGACCGGGAGTACTTTCCAGTTTAGTATATTTAGAAGTGGCAAGCAGAATGGTTTTTTTAATTCCCGGAACTTTAATTGTATCAAGCGTGCTGGCCATATTAAATTCAACCAGGTTCAGGTTTTTTACAATAGGGCTTTTACCTGTAGGCCCTATCAGGGGTTTGTAGAACCATTGTCCTAATTCCCATTGTGGCTGTTCCCCCTGGGGGGCAGCATTTATAGGTATTCCGGAACACTGGAAGTCGAGAATTACATTGTTATTTAAGCGCACCCCATACTGAAACAATATATCCTCCAGGTTCATATCATTGGGGAAGGCAATGGTTCTGCCATTTAAAGCCAATGAGTCAAACGAAGTGTAAACAGGGTCTATAAGCCAGAATACTTTTCCGCCATGCATAATATACTGGTCAATACTTAATTTATCAGCCTCGCTAAAAACGCTATCCGGCTTGGCAATAACGATGGCTTTGTAGCGTACATTCCCGGCAGAATCAAGCAGAGAACCGGAACGATGGTAAATTAGTACTGTCCTCACGTGATAGTATTCTCCCAATGTTTTAGCTGCACTGGCAGTTTGAATGGAATCTAATTCTCCCTGGCCCTGTATAAATGCAATACTCGGTTTGTATGCAATACTCAATTTATGAATAGCGTTGTCTATATCATATTCCAGTTCCTCAATCGAATAGTTAATATCAGCCTGGGTCAGGGCTCCGGGCGTTTGGAGTATATCCATTGCCATTTCCTGTCCACGGTATGAAAGTATGGCACCGGGGAATAGCATTAACTCAGAGTTCCCTGATGATTCTTCTACTTTTAAGTCTATGGGAGAAAGCCCGTCTTTATATAGTTGTTTGTAAAAAGCCTGCCGTTCATCTTGGTTAGGATTTGCAGAAGGGTCAATAAATTCATATTGGATTTTTCCTCCGGAATAGGCACGGAATTCATCCAGCATTTCTTTGGTTTCGTCACGAAGGCGAACCATCCCGGCAGGTAGTTTGTTTCCTTCCAGGTAAACCCTGAAAAATGCAATGCCTTCAATATTTTCGGCAATCTTTTTTGATTGGGGCGACAACGTATAACGCTTTTCAGATGTTAAGTCGAAGCGATGAAAAACAAATGAACCTAAATAATTCAGCAGAAATAAAATGAGCAGGCTGAAACCAAGTTTAGCAAGGTCCCTCCGGGCAGATTTCTTTTTATGTTTCTTTACTTCGTTCACCATTTTCTGCTTTCTAATGCTGTCCTTGTCATTAATATAAAGGCAAACGATATGCTTGCAAAATAGATTACATCGCGGGTATCAATCACGCCCCGGCTCATGGAGGAGTAATGCAGGCTAATGCCAATGGACTGGATGAAATTTCCTATTGTCCCGGATGGAATATATTGCCCGATGAAACCGAACCCGGTATAACACAGAAAGCATAATATCACCGAGAATATAAAAGATACCACCTGGTTATTGCTGATACAGGATGCAAATACCCCGATAGAAGTAAACCCGCTTGCCAAAAAAATCAAACCGAGATAGGAGCCCCAGGTACGTCCATTATCAATATTACCGGGAGGATATCCTAACATGGAAACAGATACATAGTAAACCAATGTTGGCAAGAGAGCGAGTATAACCAATACTATACAAGCAAAGTATTTTGCGAGAATAATTTCGAGGTCGCTGAGCGGGCGGGTAAGCAGGAGCTCAATAGTGCCGGTCTTTTTTTCCTCTGCAAACGAACGCATGGTTACTGCCGGAATAAGAAACATAAATACCCAGGGGGCAAGCACAAAGAGAGGGTCTATACCGGCATACCCACTGTTGAGTATATTGTAATTGAATGGAAATACCCACAGAAGTAACCCAATAGTAATAAGGAATACGCCTATTACTATATAGCCGATTAACGAACCGAGGAATCCTGAGATTTCTTTTTTTAGAAGTGCGAGCATATATGTTGTACAGCCCAAAATTAATATATGTTGACAAACAGTTTTACAATTCTTATTGGAAAGATTAACAACAGGCTGCTGAAAACAATTTATTTTTGTGCCCATTCAATATGACACGTTTTTCAGGAAAGTTACTAGGTGCCATTGTCGGCTGGCTTTTTGACCGGCTGGATGGAGCGATTATCGGGTTTTTGCTTGGCGCCCTGTTTGACCAGTTTTTTAGTTCGGACAAGAGTGAGCCTAAAAGTGCAACCAATACGGGCCGCATTTCATTGGAAGACATACTGGAAAGCTATACCGTCGATTTTAATTTTATACTGGTTTCACTCACAGCTGCCGTAATGCGCAGCGATGGCACAGTAACCCGTTCGGAGCTGGAGTATGTGAAGGATTTTTTTGTAAAGCAATTCGGTATAGAAAAAACCAAGCAGGACTTGCTCCTGCTGCGTGAGGTACTGAAGAATGAGGTACCCTTAGACAGGATATGTGTAGCAGCACGGGGCAAGATGAACTACCATAGCCGTTTGCAACTGCTCCATTACTTGTTTGGCATTGCCTATGCCGATGGCAGCCTTTCCGGTACCGAACAAATGGTATTAAACAGGATAGCAAGTTATTTGGAGATAAGTGCCAAAGACTACCAGACCGTTGGGGCCATGTTTGGCGGTAGCGCTGTTTCGGGGAACAAGGCCTATGAGATACTTGGGGTAGAACGCAGCGCAACCGAAGAGGAGATTAAAAAGGCCTTCCGGCTACTGGCACTTAAATACCACCCCGACAGAGTTATGCAGTTAGGGGAGGATGTGCGTAAATCAGCGGAGGAGAAATTTAAAAAGATACTGGAAGCCTACGAAATTATAAAGAAGGAAAAGGGCATTGCCTAAGCGAAAAAATCAGTGGAATTTTACTAGAATCTGAAAACGGTTATGTCACGGTTTTTCACGGAATGGGTAACGTGACATAAAGATAATAGGTTGACACAATCAGGCACTTAATGTGACTTTACACCGTGACATGTTTTTTTGACCACCGTGACATATCTTTTTGCCATGCAAGTGTATTGTAAATGAACGGCGAACTTTAAGTCAATGACTTTTTAAAAGCAGGTTGTTTGCAGGCCGATACTTGCAGAACAATGGGTAAGAATACTGAACAGGCAACTGCCAAACAAAAGATGAGGATGCTGCATGCCCTGGAAATTACCTGCGGCAATGCTGCCAAAGCTGCACGATTGGCTAAAATATCGGTACGTACTCATTTCCGGTGGACAAAGGAAGACTATGAGTATGCCAATGAAGTGATTAATGTAAAAGCAATATGCTATAACGAGATTAAAGATACCCTGCTGGAACTCGCCATGAAGCAGGCTAAGAAGGGTGACTCGGCCGTATTAAACCAATTATTACGGATATTTTTTAAAGATGTGCCGGAGGACATGAAATATGTAACAAGGGTACGCAGGCCACCACCCATATCGAAGACAATAAGGTATGTGGATGAACCGCTAGACTGGAAACTGGAAGATTATAAAGAAGCCCAAGAACAAAACCCTATAGGATGGGCCAAACGAATGGAACAAATGGGCAATGGAACGAGGGCGGGGTGATTTGTATAAATTATGGGACCCGCGGGACTTATGGGAGTTTGGCAAAAAGCCGACAAAAGTCATACGTGTCACGCAAGTCCCAAAAAGAAAAACTTAATAAGTTTTGCTTAATCAGGGTAAACATTACTCTTCCACCAGTTCAAAATCTATTTGCTTTTTGATAAGGTCTGTTTTTTTGACACTTACTTTTATGGTTTGTCCCAGTTGAAATTTCCTGCCCGTTCTTTTTCCTCTCAGGCAATAGGTACTTTCATCGTAATAGTAATAGTCGCCTTTAATGTCTCTTGCCCTTACAAAGCCTTCGCATTTGTTTTCCTTCAATTCAACAAATATGCCGGACTCGGTAGCTCCCGAGATAGCTCCTTCGTAAACTCCTTCGCGGTGCATTGACATGTATTGTACCTGCTTATATTTAACCGAGGTTCTCTCCGCCTGCTCTGCATTTCTTTCCATTTCGGAGCAATACTTGCATTGCTCTTCTAATGCAGTTTTATCCGGGTTTACTTGTTTACTGCTGATATGGTCGAATAAAAGCCTGTGTACCATCAGGTCGGGGTAGCGACGGATAGGGGAGGTGAAGTGCGAGTAGTATTTAAACCCTAATCCGTAGTGGCCTATATTTTTGGTGGTATAGAATGCCTTTGCCATGGTACGTATGGCAAGCAGGTTTATAATGTTTTCGTAAGGTTTTTTATGGGCCTGTTTCAAGAGGGCATTGAAGGATGCCGCCAGGTTTTTAGACTTTGAAAAGTTTTGCATGATTCCTGATTTTCCGAGGAACTCCGAAAACTTTTTCAGCTTCTCATCATCGGGCACATCATGCACGCGATACACAAAAATGCTGTTTTTTATTTTCCCCATCATTTCGGCTACCGTGCGGTTTGCCAATAACATAAAGTCTTCAATCAGGTCATGTGAGTCATTCGACTCTACAAAAAATACATCTACCGGGATACCTTTTTCATCGAGCTTAAATTTTGTCTCTGTTTTTTCAAAAGGGATGGAACCTTTTGAAATACGCTGCTCTCTTAATTTTAATGCCAGGCCATTTAAGGTATATATTTCGAAAGAAAATTGGTCCTGCTTGCCTTCAATAATTTCCTGCACTTCTTCATAGTTGAACCTCCTGTCCGAATTAATAACTGTTTTCCCTATCCAGTTATTTAATACTTCTGCTTCAGGCGTAATTTCAAATACAGCCGAGAAGCATAGTTTATCCTCGTGCGGATTGAGTGAGCAGGCGTCGTTCGATAAGGTTTCGGGCAGCATAGGTATAACCCTGTCCACCAAATAAACAGATGTAGCACGGCTGGCAGCTTCTTTATCGAGGACAGAATCGGGGGTTACATAATGGCTCACATCAGCTATGTGCACTCCTATTTCCCAGTTCCCATTGTCCAGCTTTTTGAAAGACAGGGCATCATCGAAGTCTTTTGCATCGGCAGGGTCAATAGTAAAAGTGGTTATGGAACGGAAGTCCCTGCGGTTTTTTAGTTCACCAGAAGTAATTTGCCTGGGGATTGATTCAACAAACTTTTCGACTGCAGGAGGAAAGCCTATGGGCAGTTCATATTCCTCCATAATGGAGTTTATTTCGGCAAAATGCTCGCCGGGAGTGCCTAATACATGGGTCACTTCCCCGACAGGGTTCTTTTCTCCCTTTACCCATCCCGTAATATTCACGATTACCTTCTGCCCGTTTTCTGCACCCTTCAGTTTACCTTCGGGGATGACAATAATGCCGGGCATTTTAGGATTGTCAGGAGTTACAAAGACAAAATCTTTCAGTATATCTATGGTACCGCTATAGGAAGTCCTTTCCCTGCTTACAATAGATACAATACGCCCTTCAGGCCTTGTACGGCGGGATGATTCTCTTACGGCTACTTTTACAATATCCCCATTCAGCGCCTGGTTTGTTTGCTCTTTAGGTATAAAAACATCATGCTCTGATTCCGCTGAAATAATGTAAGCCGTTCCGGAAGACTTCATGTCAACCTTGCCGGTAATGATGCGTTCATTGCCCGGTTTTTCCCTTTGCCTGTTTCTTTCTCCTCCTCCCTTCCCGTGCTTTTTTCTCATTTCGCAGCTATGTTGGTTGTTCGCTGGCGAAGTGCCTCGAATAATACAATGCCGGCACTTACTGAAACATTAAGCGAATCTATTTTGCCCATGAGGGGAATTTTAACTTGTTTATCGGCCAGGCGGAGTAATTCAGCCGATATGCCTTTGCCTTCTGAACCCATTATAAATGCAGTAGGGGCGGTTAAATCAACAGTAGTATAAGAGGTTTCTGCTTTTTCTGTACAAGCCAATACCTGCACACCCGATGATTGCATAAAATGTATAGTCTCAGCCAGGTTTTTTTCGCGGCAAACGGGTAATATATTTAATGCCCCGGCAGAAGCTTTCATGCCTTCGGCATTGATAAGGGCAGAACCTTTTTGCGGAATAACTACCGCATCGGCACCTGCACATTCTGCACTGCGGACAATGGCACCCATGTTGCGGACATCGGTAATCTCATCCAATATAAGGAGCAGCGGGTTTTTTCCTTTTTCAAAAAGAAAAGGAAGGATGTCTTCTATTTTCTGGTAAGCAATTTCGGAAATGTAGGCTATTACCCCCTGGTGGTTTTTACCTGTTATCCTTTTTAGTTTTTCAAGCGGCACATATTGAAAGAGGATATTATTTTCTCTCAAAAGCCTCTGCAAATCTTTGGCTACAGGGCTTGTAAGGTTGGTTTGGAGAAAAACTTTTTCAATTTCTTTCCCGCTTTCAATAGCTTCAATAACAGGCCTTAATCCGAATATAAAATTATCTGTTGAACGGTTCATTATGCTCTAATCTAAACTACAAAGTAAGTGTAATTTGGAGATATACAGACAGGAATAGTGATGATGAACCTATTTAAACAATGCATTCAAAATACCTGTCCCTGCCTTTTTGGTGAAGTCAATAAGTTTATCCTTTATGTTGGCAGGGTCTTTCTTAATGTCTACTGCTGTGTCTATAGCATCTGCCACCAATACCCGTATAATTTCAGTTTTTGTTTCAGATTTTCTTTTGAAACGGTCTCCAATAATGCTTTTAATGGCAATTTCGCCAAAATGCCCGGTTATGTAATCTGCTTGAGCGCTTATTTCCTCTCCCTTAGCCTTACATTTTTTGGCAAGGTCTGCTTTGCGGCTTTGCAATTCTTTAAGTGGGTTCATATTACTCTTCAGTTGAATCGGTATCAGTCTGTTCCAATATTTTACGTATCATATAATTCCGTATTTGACGGCGGCCAATCGTGGCAAAATACCAAAGTAGCAACAAGTATATGCCTGCCGAAATAAGGAAGCCTAATCCATAACTATGAACCCACTGCCCGATAAAAAATGACAGCGCTATAAACAGGGAAAGGAACACAAGGGAAAGAATTATTATTCCCACGATAGCAGCAAAAATGTAGGAAGCCACTTTTGCCACATATTCAGTTACAGAGAGGCGGGCAAACTCGGTTTTAAGTTCAATATACTCCAGCACCTGGGTTTTGAGTGCTTTAAATGGTTCATCTTTGTTTACATCCATTGCATGTAGTATTATACTAGTTAATAAGAAAACACGAATTTATGCAAATCAAACTATAATCAGGTAGCTTTATCGACGAACGGGAGGAGATTTCTATTCTCTTTATAATAACAATACAAAGAAAGGGCGAGCAATACTATGTTGCTAATGCCAAGTACTCCCCAATCAAACAGGTCGTTTGATAGTTTCCTGCCCACCAAATCGGAGATGTTGCCCACATAAAGAAGAGAGGCAATAATAAAAAATATGGTAAGCCATACGTTTTTGTTTGAAAAGAGATAAATGAGGATAAGCATAATTAATGGTAAGGTCATAATGAAGTGTTCTGTATCGGTCCGGAATAGGGAAGGTATGAGTGCCAGCATAACAAACCACTCCATAATCAGCCCCCGGGTTTTCATTTTTTCATTTTTTTGTTCATATAAAATATTTGAACGAATAAACAATATATATATAATTAACATAAAAAGGAGTATCCCATATTGGAAAGTGTCCGGTAAATTAATTGGGCTGATGTCACGTATCAATCCGTCGAGCGTATTGGAATTCATAAAAGCTTCGGCATGGAGCATGATGGCATTTAACCATTGCCGGTGCATTTCTACATTGCCATTAATGCCGACAAAAAAGGCCGGCAGAGCAAAGCAAATGAGTAAAACTATCCCGGTTACGAAGATGGTTTTAAAATAGCGGCGCATAGCGAGGGGAAGTAAAATAAAAATGAGAAAAGGTTTTGTAATAATTACCAGCCCCAGAAATACTCCTGCCAGAGTAAACTTTCTCCGGAGCACGCAAAATAGTGCCAGGCACAGGAGCGACAACAGTATTACATTTACGTTGCCAAGCCCCAATTCCCTCACCAGGTGGGTGGAAATGCTCACCAATGCCAATCCCAAAATAAGATTGGGGGATGTAACAGGTTGCTCAAAAAAGTAAACGGATAGTATTTCGAGCAAAAAAATACAGATGAAAATAGTGGTGAAAGAAGTAAGGGTGAATTGTATAACACAGGCTGCGTAATAGGGGAGGATGGTTGCAAGATAGAATAGTAGGGCTGTAAACGGGGAGTATTTAAAATATCCTGAACCAAGCGCAAAAAGCACGCCATAAACTTGTTTGCCGGCAGCTATTGCATCGGCAGCTTTGTAGTAGACCATAAAATCATACAGGTGAAATCTGTGGTTGATATTTTCAACTACAAAATCGGCAATAAGGAAAAGGAGTGCAATAAAAATAAACTTATATGGAATGCTTTTTCCTGAAAACATATAGGTATAACGGTTTGTAAAACTACTACAAAAGCTTTATGTGTAGACAATTAGTACTTTTGACGTGAAATAGATATATGAAAAAGAAAATTTTAATTACAGGCTCTAATGGTTTATTAGGGCAAAAATTAGTGTACAGACTTCTTAGGGAGACTAATGTGGAAATTATTGCAACATCTAAGGGGGCAAATAGGCTTAAGCTGCAGGAAGGATATATTTACGATTCGCTGGATATTACAGATGAAAAGGCTGTAACGGAAACTCTGTTAAGATATGCACCCGATGTGGTTATCAATACGGCTGCTATGACCAATGTAGATGCCTGTGAAACCCAACGGGAAGAATGCCGTAAGATGAATGTGGATGCGGTAGCGTATATTATAAGTGCTATGAAACTGCTGCCTGCCACTTCTCATTTTATTCACCTTTCAACCGATTTTATTTTTGATGGAAATAACGGCCCTTACCGGGAAACAGATATACCATACCCGCCCGATTCAGAGTATGCTGAATCAAAATACAGGGCGGAAAAACTGGTAAAAGAATCCGGGTTGAAATGGGCGATTATCCGTACCATTTTGGTGTATGGGGTGGTTGATAATATGAGCCGGAGCAATATTGTTCTTTGGGCAAAAGATGCTTTGGGCAAGGGTAAAACTATCAATGTGGTGGATGACCAATTTCGCACACCTACCCTTGCTGAGGACCTTGCTGAGGGCTGCGTGCTGACAGCATTAAAAGGTGCTGAAGGGATTTTCCATATCTCCGGGAAGGATTTTATGAGCATTATTGAACTGGTGAATGTAGTGGCTGACTATTGGGGCTTTGATAAATCCCTTATACATCCTGCTAAAACGGCTACATTGGGACAACCTGCCCAGCGTCCTCTTAAAACAGGATTCATATTGGACAAAGCAAGAGCGGAATTGGGTTATGAACCTCATTCTTTCCGCGAAGGGCTCGCTGTTGTAGATAAGCAGATTAAAGAGAACCAGTAACATTTTTTCATCTTCATTTTATTTGTAACTTTGAGAGCTTTAAAAGCAGAATAGCATATGAGTTTTATTGCAAGCATCCAGGCCCGGCAAATTCTTGATTCGAGAGGCAATCCTACCTTAGAAGTAGACGTAATTTCAGATACAGGCATTATTGGAAGGGCCGCTGTGCCATCGGGTGCATCAACAGGTATTCACGAAGCAGTGGAGCTGAGGGATGGAGACAAAGGAACCTATCTTGGCAAAGGTGTATTGAAGGCAGTTAACAATGTAAATACTATCCTGCAACAAGAACTGAAAGGCGAATTTATTTTCGACCAGAGGGTGGTGGATAGAAAGATGATTGAACTGGATGGTACCGAAAACAAAGGCAACCTGGGGGCAAATGCCATTCTTGGAGTTTCACTTGCAGTAGCAAAAGCAGCCAGTGAGGAGTCACGCCTTCCTCTTTATAAATATGTGGGTGGAGTAAATGCAAACATACTTCCTGTGCCTATGATGAATATTCTGAATGGGGGCAGCCATGCAGATAACAATATGGACTTCCAGGAATTTATGATAATGCCTGCCGGGGCACCAACCTTTTCGGAAGCGCTGCGCATGGGCTCTGAGGTGTTCCATAACCTGAAGAAACTGTTGCACGATAAGAATTATTCTACTAACGTGGGCGATGAAGGCGGCTTTGCACCTAATTTGAAGTCGAATGAAGAGGCACTTGATTTTATAGTAAATGCTATTGAAAAAGCAGGTTATAAGCCCGGGCAGGATGTATACTTGGCTTTGGACGTAGCTTCCTCCTCATTTTATATTGAACAAGAAGAAAAATATCACTTTAAAAAGTCAAGCGGGGATAAGCTCTCATCAACAGAGATGATAGATTATTACCAAAAGCTTATTAAGAGTTATCCTATAGTTTCTATTGAAGATGGCCTTGCAGAAGATGACTGGGAAGGCTGGAAAGTACTTACCCAGAAGCTGGGCAGTGAAATCCAATTGGTGGGCGATGACATTTTTGTGACCAATGTTAAGCGCATTCAGCGCGGTATTGACCTGGGTGTAGCTAATTCAGTATTAATAAAAGTGAACCAAATCGGGACATTAAGCGAAACGATTGATGCTGTTCAACTGGCAGACAGGAATTCGTATACTTCCGTGATGAGCCACCGCTCAGGAGAAACAGAAGATACTACCATTGCCGACCTTAGTGTGGCTTTGAATACCGGGCAGATAAAAACAGGTTCGCTGAGCCGCTCAGACAGGGTTGCCAAATACAACCAACTTCTACGCATTGAAGAAGCCCTGGGAAGTTCTGCACAATATGGAGGAACAAGATTTAAATATATAACCAACTGATATCATCATATCATCAATAAATTATGGACAAGTTAAAAGAGAAGTTCTTAAAAAAAGCGACCGTTGAAGCTGAAAATGTAAAGCAATTTGTAAGCCAGCATGGGGAAAAAATATTAGGCGAATATAATGTTGCCCAAGTGTACCAAGGTATGCGGGGCATGGTTGGGCTGATTACCGAAACCTCTAAGCTCGACCCGGAAGAGGGGATACGCTTCCGCGGGTATACTATTCCTGAGTTGAGGGAGAAGCTACCCAAAGCACCCAATGGCAGTGAGCCTTTGCCGGAAGGTATTTTTTACCTGATGCTGTTAGGGGAACTTCCTACCTACGATGATGTAAATGATATTACCAATAACTGGGCACGCCGCAGCATTGTACCCCGCCACGTTTTTGATACACTTGATTCATTGCCTGCTAACACGCATCCTATGACAGAGTTTAGCATTGGGGTAATGGCTATGCAAACGGAATCGCTTTTTGCGGCTGCGTATAAAAAAGGGATTAATAAAAAAGATTACTGGGATTATGTGTACGAAGATTCCATGAACCTTATTGCACGCCTTCCGCGAGTGGCCGCTTATATCTATCGCCGGAAATACAAGGACAACGTGCATATTGAACCCGACCCAAAACTAGACTGGGCTGCAAACCTCGTCCACATGATGGGGTATGATATTTTTGATGTTAAGCGCCTGATGCGTCTTTATCTCACCATTCATGCAGACCATGAGGGTGGCAATGTATCGGCACATACCACTCATTTGGTTGGGTCTGCCCTGAGCGACCCCTATCTTTCTTTTGCTGCCGGCATGAATGGGCTTGCAGGGCCTTTACACGGGCTGGCAAACCAGGAAGTAGTTGCCTGGATAATGGAACTAAGACTTGCCCTGGGCGGAGGATTGCCTACCAAAGAACAAATTGCAGATTATATAAAGAAAACGCTGGCAGAGGGCAGGGTGGTACCCGGCTACGGACATGCCGTATTGCGCAAAACAGACCCCCGGTTCCTTGCACAGCAGGATTTTTATAAGAGATACATCAAGCATAATGACCTGTGCGAAATTGTGCAGATGATTTATGAAGTAGCTCCGCCTATATTGCAGTCTACGGGTAAGATAAAGAACCCCTGGCCCAATGTGGATGCCCACTCCGGGGTATTGCTTATTCATTATGGAATAGTGGAATATGATTTTTATACCGTGCTGTTTGGTGTTTCAAGGGCACTGGGTGTACTTGCATCTTTGTTGTGGGACAGGGTACTCGGATTTCCTATTGAACGCCCCGGTTCCATTACTACCGAAGCCCTGCAAAAGAAATTTGGCGTAGCTAAAGCAGTAAGCTAATATGCAAACTATACTGGTATATATTATTTTCGGACTCGCACTTGTATATGCTGCGTGGAAAGTATACAAATCTGTTACACGTAAAGAAAAGGCAGGCTGCTCCAAATGCGATAACCCGGCTATTACTCCCACTATAGGAGCTCGTAAAAAGGGTTGATTTCCTTTTAATTACGTGTATATTCCCCAATAAAGGGCATAAATAGTTATTACCATCATTTGGTAATATTAATTCTGTTATCTTTGCGCACCTTTTTAAGAAAATTTGCTGATTCCGTAGCTCAGTTGGTAGAGCACAACACTTTTAATGTTGGGGTCATGGGTTCGAGCCCCATCGGGATCACCTGATGGAACTGGTCGCTATTTTTAGCGACCTTTTTCTTTTTGCTTCCTCTAAAATCCCTATCAATATTACAAAGTAGCTCTACTATTTCATTGGGTTCTGCGGTTCGATAATTATTTTCTGCAAAAACTAATTTCTCGGGGAATATTGAACCTAATATCTTTTGTTTCCCTTCCAACGTGGCTGTACTATAATACTGATAAGGATTTGTCAAAAAGAACATCCCGAAACGCAGGTATTCCATAAAACCGCTTTCCATACTTTGTAACTCACCTATTCTATATCTTAACCCAGCTATTTCCAACTGGATGCTTTCTTTTAACCTCTTATAGTCATCCTTATCTAATTCATCATTAATTAGCTTTCGTCCTGCCTTATCAACCATTTCTTCTTTGGTTTTAATTTCACGGGTCAAGTGTACTATTTCCACTTCCCTGTTTACCTCATTGTTTTTAAATACATTCTCTACGACAGCTATGTATAATTCGGCTATCTCCTGCTTAATGGATATACTCTTTAACCACTTTTCAAAACCATTATGTACTATATTGGCTGGGATGCGTTCTTTACATCCCGAATTACAATGGTAATAATCATACAATCCTCCTCTGCCTTTTGAACGGCTGGCAGTAAGATTACCGCCACATTGATGACACACCAAATATCCTCTCATCGGGAATTCCTCCCTTGCCTTTGTAATTTTGGCTAATACCCTCTTTTTACCTGCCATCACCCTTTGCGCTTCATAAAATAGCTCCTCATTCACGATGGGTTCATGTATAGCTCTGACTATTTCTTCCTCTTCATTACGATAAGCCTTTATCCTTATTTGTCCGCAGTAAACAGGGTTGCGTAATAAACGGGTAAAATGATTTTTACTAATTTTTATTCCCTCCTCATTCATTTGCTTGCGTAAAACCTCCATAGCGTAATTTCCTGTGGCATATTGTTCAAAGGCTTTTCTTATAGCTTCGGCTTTTTCTGTCTGAATCAATAGAGGCTTATTTTGGGCATCACGGGCATTTTTATAACCTATTGGAGCGGTGCTAACCCATCTACCCTCTTTCATGTTTTTTCGCATTCCATTGGTCGTATTCATTGCCCTGCGGTCATTTTCCACTTCAGGAATGGTAAGGTAAAAGGAAAGCATCATTTTTTGTTCGGGGATACTAAAATCTATAGGCTGTTCTATGGCATTTACCTCTATGGCCATCTTTGCCAGCCTTGCTATCATATTATAGGCTTCGGGAGCATTCCGGCTGAACCTGTCCCATCTTAGTACCAATAGTTTCTGTATAAGTCCTTTATTGGCTTTTATAAACGTAAGCAGTTTGTTGAATTCAGGGCGGTTTTCAAAATTCTTTGCAGAATAATCTTCTGCAAAATATTTTATGATGGTAACTCCTGCTAACTTACAATATTGTTCCAGCCTCTCTTTTTGATAGGGAATACTTGTCCCTTTGGCTGCTTGTTCGTCGGTACTGACCCTTGCGTAAAGAATTGCGTTTGTCATCCTGTTTGTTTTTTAATTCGGTGAACAACTGATACTCCAAGTTGCCCACCCTGTATAATAATTGCCTTATTTTCAATACCTCCTCATCCGTATACTTTTTCCCGTCCCGTTCCAATATTCTTTTACATGCTTCAAGGCTTAACTGCTTTTTCTCAGTTGGGCTTGCTTTTGTTGGGTCAAAATTCCGAATCTTATGGGTAACAGGCAAGCGGATTGGGCAACTATTTTTTACCTCTTGCTCCACATTTATTACCCTGTCTCGCTTGCTTTTTTCAACAGGATTGTGCATACGGGCTTCTTTATTTTTCGATTGAAAGGAAGTTTCCGTCTGATAATTCCACACCAATACTTCGGTTTTTTGTTTATCAGTATTTTTTGTCACCGCTATCTTCCGCTTGATTTCCTTGTATTTCCAATCATATCTTTTTACATATTCATTTAGTATCTCTGAAGGATAGCTACTTAACAAAAATTTGCCTTTTATATTAACAACTATCTCTAAAAGATTTCGATAATCAGCCTCTGAATAACCTTTATAATGCCCGCAATCAGAATTAAAATAGGGCGGGTCTATGTAAAAGAATGAGTCTTTACTATCGTACTGTTCTATGATTTCTAAAGCATCCTTATTTTCTATTTGAACACATTTTAAACGCTCGGCATATTCTTGTGTAAACCCTTCCCTTTTATTGAAAAGAGTTTTCCCTATTTTACCATCCCGGCTTAATGCCCATGAACCTATCTTTCCTGAAAATCCTTGATTTGTCAATACCCAAAATGTCCAGGCTCTCGTTATGTTATTATATCCAGCGGGATTTTTGTATATCATCAATGCTTCTTTATAGACAGCTCTGCTGTGAAGTGTACCATCTATGAGTTCTTTTAATTGGTAAAAAGAGGTTTTTGCTATTCGGTAAAAATTAGAAACATTCCCATCAAGATCATTAATAATTTCAGCTTCGCTGGGCTCCTTAGCAAAAAATAATGCACCTCCACCTGCAAATGGTTCTACATATAATCTATGTGAAGGAACTAACGGGAGTAATTCCTTCACCAATTTTTGTTTTCCGCCATAATAAGTAATGGGAGTACGCATATAGTTTATGCATTACATTTTACAGGTCATGTAATTGGGACATAACTTCAGTCAAATTCACAATCCTTGAACTACTGCGGATTATTAAACACACTGAGATTATTAGCAGGATAGCTCCACCCGCTATCAATGCTATTTTGACACGGTCTTCCTTTTTCTCCTGTTCCGGAGCATCATTTTGGTTTTTCATTTTTCAGAATGGTATTAAATGCTTCGATTAATTGTGTTGCCTGCTTTTGTTTCCCTTTGCTTATATCCATGATAAATTTGCCTACGGTTCTTTTGGTAAGTTCCCTTTCTCTGTTTAGTTGGGTTTGCATTTCCCGTAGTTGCCTTTCAGCAGTTGAAACTTTCTGTTTTTCTAAGCTAAGCTGGGTTGCCAGTTCTGTTATCTTTTTTTCATTAGTTATGGCCTTCTCTATATATTCAGCCACATAACTGGAAAAGGTTTTGCCTGCCTTGCCTGCTTCTTTATTGAAGCGGAAAGCGATGTCTTCTTTTATGCGAGAAGCTATAGGGATTCCGAACTGAGGGTCTTTAGGAGCTAATTTTGCCATATTGCGTGCAATGAATTTGCTTTTAACGCAACATTATCTCCTCTGGCAGGTTTATTAGTAGATATTTAGAGGGTTATAACCCCTTAATCACCCCAAATTTTTTGCTCCTTTAGTAATTGTCATATTTTTTTCCTTGTCTAACAGGTATTGTAATAAGGTATTTACCTGCATTGTCTTTTCCTATCTTTATAATCGGGTTCTGACAATGCTTTTGATTGGTAGATATAATGCTCCGAAGATAGTTATCAGTAAACGCCATCCTTTCTCCTGTTTGTATATTTTGATAATCAAAATTATTTTTTATCCATTGTATTAATTTATCTTTCGTACAGCCTGTTATTAAGCCCTCGTCATACGATTTTCTAAAAGCATCTCCCAGTTGATTGCCGTTACCTTTGTATACTAATTTATCTGTTATTGTTTTGCCATCGAGCACCTGAAACAATAATGAATGTTGGGTTGCATCAAAATGCCTTTTTAATACTTCAGCTATTCTTTCTTTTTCTGCAAAAACAGGAATAACCACAGCAGGTAACTCCTCATGTTTTGGCGTTATATCCTCTGCCTGCTTTATTTCAGGTAGCTCTATACCCTTTATGTACTCTATGAGCTTTACTGGTATGATTTCTTTATCATAAAACTCATTCATACGGGCATACTGCTTTTGGATATTTTCTTTTGTGTATTCCATTAATGCTGGATGGGGATGAGCCGGGTGTAGTATCATATAGCGCATAAACACCTTCGAAATAAGTAAATTAAATGAGTAGTAATATCCGCGTTCCTCTTCCGACAACTTTACTACTTGGTTATCCAACTCTTCCTCTTTCGTAGCTAATTCACTCTTTTCCAATAGTTCAGCATATTGTGGAAAAGTGTTTTCAAAAGTCATCGCCTTACCCATTCCATTAAGTATTTCTTGCAAGGGCATTTTATATAATTCTTCGCCGTATTGCTTTTCAAGAAAGAGTATCGTATTTTCAAAAAATCCATACGGGATATTTTCGACAATTTTAAAGATATCTGTATATATCTTCACATATTTTTCAGTGCTTT